>Ga0335075_10000662_pt1 | contig 58994 bp, 50 predicted proteins | sample Lox_Sample_24_FD_206723 | JGI IMG/M metagenome (GOLD analysis project Ga0335075, IMG submission 206723) | Soil microbial communities from Loxahatchee National Wildlife Refuge, Florida, United States - Lox_Sample_2.4 | ecosystem: Environmental > Terrestrial > Soil > Wetlands | place: USA...
ACGTGCCCGTTGACGTAGACGCCGCCGAGCCACTCCGGGACGTGCCTCCCGGTGCGTGCCACGTACTCCATGGACGCGAACTTCACCGGCTGGTCCTGCGCGATCGCCCGCGCCGCCGTGTCACCGACGAAGATCTGGAACGGGGTAAGGATCGCCGCCGGCACGAACGAGATCGCGAACCCGGTGTAGTGGTAACGGTCGCGGCGGCCGCGCAGGATGCCCCACGCGTACACCCCGGCCAGGAGAAACCCGGAGACCATGTACGCGGCCAGGATCATGTGCGGCATCTCGTAGAGGGCCGCGTGGTTGAAGAACACCTGCCAGATGTCGACCGACACGATCTTCCCCCCGGCCGCGGTGAACCCGCCGGGCTGGTTCATCCAGGAGTTGACCGCGATCACCGACATGGCCCCGAGGATGCCGGACACCGCGATCGGTATCCCGGTCCAGAAGTGCGCCCAGCCCGGCAGCCGCCGCCAGCCGTACAGGTAGATCGCGGTGAAGATCGCTTCCAGGAAGAAGAACAGGCCCTCGACGCCGAACGGGAGGCCCAGCACCGCGCCGTACGCGCGCATCAGCCCGGGCCACAGCAGGCCCATCTCGAACGAGAGCACGGTGCCGGTGACCGCGCCGACCGCCACCAGCACGCCCATCGCCTGCGACCAGCGCCGCGCGAGCAGCATCGCCACGTCGTCGCGCCGCCGCAGCCCGATGAACTCGGCCAGCAGCACGATCGCCGGTAAGGCGATGCCGAGACAGGCCAGGATGATGTGGAACCCGAGCGTGGTCGCCATCTGCGCCCGGGCCGGGACGACCTCCCCGGTCACCCGGGCGGCGGCGACCACCGCGACGTGCCCGACACCCGTCACCGTCCGCGCCTCCCAGCGGCCCGCGGCGCACCCGTGCAGAACCTGGCAGCAACCGTTCTCGAACCGTATCAAGACGGCCCGAACCGGCCCTGGGCGAGGGTAATCGGGAGCTTGCGGGCGGGCCGGGGCGCCGGGCCGCGGCTAGATCTTTCCGCGGTTCTTGGCCGACAGGATGATCTGGGTCACCAGGTACGAGCTGATCCCGAGCTTCTGCGCGATCTCGTCCGGCCGCCGGCCCTGCTCGTTGTAGAGCAGCGCGAGTTTCTCCTGCGACCGGGTCCACGGGCCGCGGGGCTGGGCCGCCGCTGGGGCCGGCCCGCGCCGCGCGGCGGGCCTGGGCCGACTCGTCCGGCTCGGTCGCCTCGGCTCACTCGGCCGACTTGGCTCACTCGGCCGCCCGGCGGGCGTAACCGGCTTGGCCGGGGCAGCGGCGGACGTGCCGAACGACCCCCGCCGCTGATCGCGGTACTTGCCGCTGGCCAGGTCCTCGCGCGTCCGCTCATCCAGGATCATGAATTCGTCGGCGGCCTTGTTCATCCCGATCGCCACCACGGTCAGACCCCGCGCGTTTTTCTCCTGGCACTCAGGCGCCATGCAGTAGTTGTACTTCTCTGCCCGCTCGGGATGCAATTGCGTCCCGCACGTGATGCACTGCGTCATTATCCTTCTTCCGGCCACAAAACCGCCTTGACGTAAAACGTCAAGAAGACACCCGCTGTTCCCGGCCGGAAACGCGCGCATGGGACCCCGGGCGCACACGCGTCTACGATGCGGGCATGGCTGATATCAGGGTCGGTACCGCTTCATGGACCGACCGGACACTGATCGAGTCCGGCTGGTACCCGCCCGAGGCGGATAACCCGGCCAGCCGGCTGCGCTTTTACGCCGAGCACTTTCCGGTGGTGGAGGTGGACGCCACCTACTACGCGCTGCCCGCTGAGACGAACGCGCAGAACTGGGCCGCCCGCACCCCGGGCGGGTTCACCTTCAACATCAAGGCGTTCAGCCTGTTCACCCAGCACCCGACGCGGATCGCGGCGCTGCCGGCCGACCTGCGCGAGGGCGTGCCGGACACCGGCAAGGGAACCGTCTACCTGCGCCAGGTCGGCCCGGCCGTGGCCGACCAGGCGTGGGACCGGTTTCTGTCAGCGCTCGAGCCGCTGCGGGCGGCCGGGAAGCTCGGCGCGATCTTGATGCAGTTCCCGCAGTGGTTCCCGATCTCCCGCGCGAACAAGGAGTACATCCTGGCCTGCGCACGGCGGGCGGCGCCGCTGCGGCTGTGCGTCGAGTTCCGCAACCGCACCTGGATGACCGAGGACAACCAGCGCGAGACGCTGGACTTCCTGTCCGGCCACGACCTGCCCTACGTGTGCGTGGACATGCCGCAGGGGTACCCGAGCTCGATTCCGCCGGTGCTCGCCGCCACTGCGGACCTCGCGGTCGTCCGCATGCACGGCCACTCGTCCAAGTGGACCAGCAAGGACATCCACGAGCGGTTCGGGTACCGCTACAGCGAGGACGAGCTGGCGGGCTGGGCCGGGGGCATCAGCGGCCTGGCCGGCCAAGCCGCCACCACGCATGTCCTGTTCAACAACTGCTACCGCGACTACGCCCAGGTCAACGCCCGCCAGCTCGCCGACCTGCTGCGGGCCGAGGCCTGAGCTCAGCCGACCACGGTGACCAGGCTGCCGTAGCTGAGGTAGGGCCACACCTGCCGCGCCTGGGCCAGCGGCAGCTCGACGCAGCCCTCGCTCTGCGGCGTCCCGTAGGAGGCCCGAGCCAGGTAGTGCACCGCGTAGTTGCCGTGGAAGTAGGCCACGTACTGCGCCGGGTCGGCGTACGGCTTGCCCTTCGCGGTCAGGCCGCGCATGACCTGCGCCCTGGTCCGCAGGTACACCGGCCAGGTGCCGTCCGGGGTCGGCGTCGCCGCGGCGCCGGTGTTGGCCAGGCTGGTGGCGACGATCACGCCGTCGTGCCAGACGGTCAGCGTGTTCGGCGAGGCCTTGCTGGCCAGGGCGTAGGTGTAGCCGTTCGGGTTGCGCTGACTGTGCTCCACCGCTGTCAGCAACGCCGGCCACAGGCTCCGCCCGGCCGTGCCAGTCAACGACAGCCCGTGATCGGACTGGAACGCCATGATCGCGCCGCTGAGGATGACGCCGGGCTGGCCCGGCTGCCACTGGCTGGTCAGCGCGGCCGGGTAACTGCCCTGCCAGCTGAACGCGCCCGCGAGGGACGGCTTGACGTTGCTGACGGTGACCGCGCCGCTCCCGGGCTGGCCGGTGAGGCCCGAGCCGTTGTCCGGGGTGAAGACCAGCGGGAGGTAGCCGAGCTGGGAAAGCAGCGCCTCGAGCCGGAGCGTGGTCTTGCCGCCGGCCTGGAACACCGCGGCGGCCGGGCTGGCCAGCGCCGCGCCGGTGGCCGAACGCACGCCGGACCGGCCGGCGGGCACCCGCAGCGTCAGCTCCGTGCCGGCCGCCAGCGGCTTTCTGGGCGTGAACACCAGCGCGTTTCCTGCGACCGCCTGCCACCGGCCGGCCACCGCCGGGCTCAGCACCGGCATCGGCGAGTGCGCCGCCAGCGGAGCGGAGAACACCACCCGCACCGGATCCGACGCGCTCACTGGGTCGGCGCTGTTGCCAGGAGAAATAGTCACCACGCGCAACTGGTCGCCAAGCCCTCCGCGCCGGTGGCTCGAGGCCTGCGCGTCGCGCGTCGCCGGCGCCTTCGCCGGGCCGCGGTGGAATATCCTGCCGGAGGTCACCGCGAACGCCGCGGCCGCCGCCAATATCCCGCAGCTTAGCGCCACCAGGACGATCACCCGGATGCGGCGCAGCGCCGAGGGCTTGCCCGGAAGCTCTGTTTCGGTTGCCGGCGCCACTTCCGTTAGCTGCTCCGGTTCCTTTACCTGCAGGCTCATGTGCCCTTCCTGTCGCCTCAACAATGCCCTTCAGGGTGCCTGGCCCGCGCCCGTCCTGGCCCCGCGCTGGCGCGCCCGGGAGCCGGCTGAACCCGGACGTTGCCGCCTTCGCGGACAATGCTCAAATGGCACGCCGCCAAAGAGCTTTCTCGGCCAAACGGACTGAAACGGCCATCCCGCCCGCCGTTACAGTCGGACGCAAGCTAATTTCCCCAGGAATGGCTTGATGCCAAACCTCGGTCATTGTCTAGAAATCGTCAAGGCGTTCTGTGAAAAGGCTAGGCGGGCACGGGGGGCCAAACAGCAGTCATTACGCCCCGTCTCCCCCGCGGCCGGGCCCGCGCGAGGTGCCGGGCGTCACGGCTTGTCGAAGATCTAGGTGCCGAATGGCGGCCGCTCGTTGCGGACGGATCCCGGCAGCCGATGCAAAAAGCGACCGGCGTTCGCTCAGCCCGGAGGTTGCTCGCCCTCGCGGACGACCACGACCGGGCAGGTGGCGTGGTGGACGCAGTGCTGCCCGACGGAGCCCAGCAGTGCCCGCATGAACCCGCCGTGCCCGTGGCTGCCGACGACCAGCAGGTCGGCCCCGACGGCGGCGTCCAGCAGCACGTCGGCGGCGTTGCCCTCGACGACCTTGGTCCTGATCTCGACCTGGCCGGTCTTGCCCGAGACGCTCTCGAGCGCCTGCGCCTGGGCGCTCTTGGCGAGTCCCTCGAAGTCGGTGGTCAGGCCGGGCGGCCACGGGTCGCGGATCGCGAGCGGGACCTCCCAGGCCGTGACGACGTCCAGCACCCCGCGCGTCGCGCTGGCCTGCCCGACCGCCCAGGCCAGCGCCGACCTGGACGAGCCCGATCCGTCCACCCCGACGACAATCCGGTGTTCGCCGTCACCGCCAGCCTGCGTCATTGTCGTCCCCCCGAGGCTCTTGGTCCCCCAAGCGCCCGCCCAGTTTCGGCGAGCCTGAACAGCACGCTGTGTAGACCTCAACCAAACAGACCGTCACAATCCTAGGCCCCGGCGGCACCGGTCCCTTGATCGTCTTGACTTTTCACGGCTTCGGTTGGGACGAATCAGTGGAAATTGGGTGATCAACTGCACCGAACCCGTGAAGAGTGACCTCGGCCAGAACCCGCCGCACGCCGCGCACCAATGAGTTCCCGGCCCGGCGCGCGTCTGCACTGCGAGCGAGGTTTCCAGCCAGCGGCGCCGGATCACCGGCGCACGGAGGGAGTCGCATGGGACAGCCGGTTGTGCACTTCGAGATCATCGGGAAGGACCCGGCCGGGCTGCGGAGCTACTACGGCGAGCTGTTCGGATGGGACTTTGACACCAGCGCCAGGGTCGCCGAGGCCGTCTCGGAACCGGCCAATTACGGCTTCGTGAACCGCATCTCGACCGGCGAAGGGACCGGGATTCCCGGGGGCGTCGGCGGCGGCGCGCCCTACCAGCCGCACGTGATCTTCTACATCGGTGTACCCGACGTCGAGGCAGCCCTGCAGCGGGCCGAGAGCCTGGGCGGAAACCGGCTGATGGGCCCGGAGCGCGCGCCCACCGGACTGGTGGTCGGACACTTCACCGACCCCGAGGGCAACCTGATCGGCGTGGCGGGAACGTCCTGAACGCCCCGCCAGAGCCGGAACACCGGGCGTCGCGGCAAGCGGTCAGTCTTCCTCGCCGGGGGGGCCGCTTATTTCCTGGCCGCTGCCGGGCCGCTGCGGCTCGTGGCCGTCGCCGTGACCATCCCCGGACCCGTTGCCGCCGTCGCGGTGCCCGTTGCCCGCCGAGCCGTACCCGTCGCCGTGACCGTCCTCCGGGAGGTTCTCGGTCAGCACCTTGTAGGCCCGCTCCCGGACCTTGCCCACCGCGCCGCGCATGCCCGGGGCCGGCACCGCCTCTTCCTGGCCGGCCACGGTCGCGCCCGGGGGCAGGCTCGGGCGCGGCGCCGGGTACTGGAGCGCGGCTCGCTCCCCCTCGGTGAGCGGCCGGGTCTCCTCGACGTACTCCCCGCTGGGAAGCTGCCGGATGATCCCCGTCTCCACGCCGTGCTCCACCATGTGCCGGTCCTTGCGCTGCAGCCCAAGGCAGATCCGTTTAGTTATCCAGTACGCGACGACCGGGCCGATGAAGACCGCGTATCTGACCACCTCCGTGGTCACGTACAGGGAGATCTGCAGGTGGTCGGCGATGACGTCGTTCGCGCCCTCGGCCCACAGAATGCCCCAGAACGTGACCGTGGCCACCCCGATCGCGGTCCTGGTCGGCGCGTTGCGCGGCCTGTCGTTGACATGGTGCTCCGACCGGTCGCCGGTGACCCACTGCTCGATGAACGGCCAGAACGCTGCCCCGGTGAAGACGAGCCCGAGCGGCACCAGGGCAGGGATGAGCACATTCCAGGCGACGGTATGCCCCCATATATCCCAGGTCCAGCTTGGGAACGCGCGCAGCGTTCCCTCGAGGAAGCCCATGTAGAAGTCCGGCTGCGAGCCGGCGGAGATGCCCACCGGCGTGTACGGGCCGTACAGCCAGATGGGGTTGATCTGCGCGAACGTCGAGGCGATGGCGACAGCGGCGAACGTGAACAGGAAGAATGCCCCGGTCTTGGCCATGAAGTACGGGTAGGTGGGCGAGCCGACCACGTTGGCGTTGGTGCGGCCCTTGCCCGGCATCTGGGTGTGCTTGAGGTGGAACGTGAGGAACAGGTGCGCCGTGATCAGGGCAAGCAGCAGCCCGGGTATCAGCAGCACGTGGATGATGTACAGCCGCGGGATGATGTCATGGCCCGGGAACGGGCCGCCGAACAGGAAGAACGTCAGGTACGTGCCGACGATCGGGATCGACAGCATCACGCCCTCGAGGATCCGCAGCCCGGTCCCTGACAGCAGGTCGTCCGGCAGCGAGTACCCGAACAGGCCCTCGAGCAGGCCGAGGGTGAGCAGGACGATCCCGATCAGCCAGTTGACCTCGCGGGGCTTGCGGTACGAGCCCAGGAAGAAGTTCCTGAGCATGTGCGCGAAGATCGAGGCCATGAACAGGTCGGCGGACCAGTGGTGGATCTGCCGCAGCAGCAGGCCGCCGCGTACGTCGAAGCTGATGTTCAGCGTCGAGGCGTAGGCCTCGCTCATCCGGACGCCGTCCAGGTTGCGGTAGCTGCCGTGGTACACGACGTCGGTCATGCTCGGCTGGAACCACAGCGTCAGCAGCGTGCCGGTCAGGATCAGGATGATGAACGTGTAGAGGGCGATCTCGCCCAGCAGGAACGTCCAGTGATCAGGAAAGATCTTCCGGAACAGCGTACGGAACGTCCCGGCGGCATGAAACCGGTCGTCCAGCCACCCGCCGACGCCCTGCAGCGTCCGGTCGACGCTCATCCCCGCCCCCCAAGCGGCCGCAATCCCCCCGCGGTCCGCTCCGGCCGCCCCCGGCCGTCGCGAACCATCAGGTCTAACCGTAACCACTACCCGCCGTCGGAGTGATGACCGGACCGCCAAAAGCGAGGTCGTGGCGCGCAAGCCCCCGGGCGTCGTAAAATACTTCCAGCCATCTCTGACTTCATGTAACTATGTTTTCAGTCAGTCGCGACGACGCCCCGGAGGACACGCTCAACCGTGATGGAACGGGGATCCGAGCTCGCGGGCAGCGCGGACGGGGCGGCCGGCCCGCTCGTCGCCTCGCCGACCGAGCTGCGCAACGACAGAACGCTGGACATCGACGCCCTGCCGACGCTGACGATGCTGGAGCGGCTCAACGATGAGGACGCGATCGTCGCCGCGGCCGTCCGGCGCGCCCTGCCGGACCTGGCGCTGGTGGTCGAGGCGGCGGACCGCGCCCTGCGCGCCGGCGCCCGGGTGCACTACTTCGGCGCTGGCACCTCCGGCCGGCTGGCCGTTCTCGACGCCGCCGAGCTCGGGCCGACGTTCGATCTTCCGGCGGGCGTGCTGGTCGCGCACATCGCCGGCGGGGAGCCGGCGCTCACCAGTGCGGTCGAGAGCGCCGAGGACGACGACGCCAGCGGGGCCGGGGACGCCGCCGGGGTCACGCCGGCCGACGTCGTCATCGGCCTGAGCGCGTCCGGTTCGGCCCCGTACGTGGCCGGAGCCCTGGCCCGGGCCCGCAAGGCCGGCGCCTTCACCGCGCTGTTCACGGCGAACCCGCAGACCCCGCTCGCGGCCGTGGCCGAGGTGGTCGTGTGCGCCGACACCGGGCCGGAAGCGATCACGGGCTCGACCAGGCTCAAGGCCGGAACCGCCGAGAAGATGCTGCTCAACTCGTTCTCCACGGCGCTCATGGTGCGCGACGGGAGGACCTACTCGAACCTGATGGTGCGCCTGACGCCGCTGAACGCCAAGCTCCGCGCCCGCCAGGTCCGGCTGCTGCGCCAGGCCTCTGGCGCTCCCGACGCCGACTGCTCAGCGGCCCTTTCGGCTGCCGAAGGAGACGTCCGGGTCGCGCTCGTCGCGCTGCTGTCCGGAGCCGACTCCGCCACGTCACGCCTTGCGCTGGCGAAGGCCGACGGAATGGTGCGCGCCGCGATCGACCTGGCCCAGGATCTTTTCGAACGCCCTGGCCGCCCGCCAGCCGGATTACCCTGAGCCCAGGCCGGCCGGGCGCAGGCCGCGCGCCGCCGCCTGGCCCGCCAGCCGCACCGCGCCGGCCACCGGCTCGTCGTCCAGCACGCTGACCCGGGCGCCGGGAAGGGCCAGCGCGACCGCGTCGCAGGCCGCCCGCCGGAAGGCCGCGTTGGCGAGCAGACCGCCGGCCAGCACCACGGGCAGGCTCACCGGCGGATCCAGTTTGCTGGCCGCCTCCCAGGCCAGGCCGGCCACGGCCTGCCCCGCCCGTGCCACGATCGTGGCCGCGGCCGGGTCCGGGCTGTCCAGGACCAGCGTCGCGTGCCGCGCCCAGGTGCTCGGGAAGTGCGGCTGCTGGTAGTAGCGGCGGTGCAGTGCGGCCAGGTCGTCTGAGCCCGTGGCCGACATGAGCTGGCTGCCCAGGTCGCCGACCGGGCGGGCCTGATCGCGGCGCGCCAGCAGCACGCGCAGCGCCTCCCGGACGATCCAGTAGCCGCCGCCCCCGTCGCCGAGCAGGTACCCCCAGCCGCCGACTTGCACCGTCCGGTCCCCGAAGCTGCCAACCGCCACCGAGCCGGTGCCGCAGATCACCGCGACACCCGCGTCCAGGCCCGCGGCCGGCAGCACGAGCATGACGTCGCTGACGATCACGACCGCGCCGGACCGGGTGAACGGCGCGAGCTGCTCACGCAGGAACTCCCGCACGCCGGTGACGCTCAGCCCGGCCGACCCGACGCAGATCGCGTCCAGCGGCCGCGACCGGTCAACTCCCACGCCGGCGAGCAGCGCCGTCAGCGCCGCCCTGGCGGCCTGCGGGCCGGCCGCCGGCAGGCTGGCGCTCGGTGCCTTGCTCTCGGCCTCGATCCGCCCGCCCGACCACAGACGCGCCCGGCTCCGGGTTCCGCCGACATCGATCCCGAGCAGCCGGAGGTCCAGGTCCGTCGTCATCGCGGAGCTCGTCACGGCGACGGCGAGCCGGCGCAGGCGTACTGCGGGCCCGCCTGGGCCGGCAGCGCGCTCACCCCGGCGGGAAGCGTGCCGTGGGTGGCGTAGTAGGCCAGGTCGGCGGCCAGCGCCGGAGTCTGCGACGACGTCGCCGCCGCCGCTTCCTCGAACGCGCCCGGGCCAGGAAGCTGGTTCAGCGGCGCGCCGGCGATGTAGAACGGGGTCGATCCGGGGATGTCGCCGGACGGGTTGTCCCAGCCGCAGACGTTGAAGTAGAGCCCGTCGGTGGCCGGCAGTCCCACCGCGATGACCAGGTAGCTGCCGCTCAGCGTGTCATCCCACGCGGTCGCGAACGACTCCGTCACCTGGCTGGCGGGCAGGCCGGCGGCGGCAGCGGCCGTCAGGGCGGAGGAGTAGTCGGCTGGCGTGGCCGCGTACAGGACGACCGAGTCGGCGAACGTCGCCGGCCGGTCCGGGAGCGCCTGGACCGACCACGGCCCGGCCGGGCCTGCGGCGGTCTCCTCGGCCGGGCCCGCGGCGGTCGCGACGAAGAGCTCCGACGGCTGGCCGGCCACCTGGTAGGCGTTCGCGCCGGTCACGGCCGAGGCCGTGGCCGGGAGAGCGGCGCCGAGCGCCTGCGTCTGCCACTGCCCGCCGCCGGAGTAGGTGACCGCCGGGGCGCCGGCGGCGGTGAGGTAGAAGACCTCCTCGCCCAGCCCGCCTCCCGGCAGGAGGTAGGTCGTCGCGTCCAGCCCGGTGCCGGCCGGGCGGCCGGGAAGCACCTGCTCCGCCGCAACCGGCGCCGCGCCGGCCTCGGCCAGGCGGCCCTGGCTGTCGGTGAAGAACACGCTGGCCCGGCCGTCCGGGGTGGTGACCGCCGCGAGCTGGCCGCCGGCCGCGGCCCGCGCCGCGAGTCGCCGGCCGCCTGCCGCGGGCGAGCTGGCCACCAGGGCGCCGCCAGCCGTGACGTAGAACAGCTCCGGCCCGCGCGTCGTGTCGGCCAGCGCGAGCGAGGCCAGGTCCGTTGTTTTCGGACCGCTCGGCGCGGAGGCGACCCAGGCCGATCCGCGCTGCGCGCTCTCGGCGAGCTGGCCGCCGGCGGTGAAGTAGAACGCCGCGGGACCGTCCGGCGTCGTCGTGGCCACGATCGCGGAGCCGGGCGCCGGCTGCCCGGCGAGCTGCTGCGTTACCCAGCCGGCCGGGCCCAGGTACGTCTGCGCCAGCGTCCCGGTCGCGGACCGGAAGTACGCGTGCGGTGTCATCGCGTCGCTCGCCGCCGGATCGGGGAAGGACAGCGCGGTCAGCCCGCTGCCCGCGCCGAGCTGGCCGGGCACCGGCTCCTGCAGCCAGCTCGAGCCGTCCCACTCGTCGGCCGCGAGCCCGCCGGCGCCGGACGGCACGAACATGTACTGGTCGGTGGGCGTGGTCGCGAACCACACCGCGTCGCTCGGTACCGAGGCCACCGCCGACGAGGCGCCGAGCACGTCAACGGTCCGGGTGAGCGTGCGGATCGTGCCGAAGCCCGATGTCACGGTGACCGTGACCGTGTAGGTCCCGTCCTCGGCGAACACGTGGCTCACGCTGGAGCCGGTGGTGTTGGTCGACCGGCCGTCGCCGAACGTCCAGTAATACTGGCTGATGGTCCCGCCCGGCTCGACAGCGCCCGCGTTGAAATCAACGGTCGTGCCGGTCACCGCGGTGCGGGGCCCGGTGATCCAGGCCCGGGGAACCGGTTGCTGCGCGGCCGATGGCGGCGTGACGATCACCCACTGCTCGCCGGTGCCCCAGGTCTCGGCGGCCCAGCTGGTCAGGCTGATGCCGGTGTTGTACTGGACGCTCACGTTGGTCGCGCCGAGGAAGTCGCCGTTCGCCATGTCGATCGTGCCGTCGGCGTTCACCGACGTCACGATGCCGACGTGATCGGCGTACGTGGTCGGCGTGATCGAGCCGGCCGGGAAGAACACGATCGCGTCGCCCGGCTGCGGTGACCCGGTGCCGGCGGCCAGCGACTCGCCCGCGTCCAGGCCCCAGTCGTAGAACGAGACCGAGCCGGCGTTCAGCGTGTTCATGTCGGCGGTGACCCCGCCCTGCTGCCAGGCCCACTTGGCGAAGTCCGAGCACCACTCCTCGTTCGCGTTCTCGACGCCGAACCCCTGGTCGAAGCCGCAGCCGTCGTCGTTGGCCGAGAAGCCGGCGACCAGCGAGCTGAACGGGTCGCAGTCGACGCCGCCGAAGCCGGTCACGTCCGGCGTGTCGGACACCCCGACCTGGCCGAGCGCGGCCTCGGCGATCTTCTGGCCGAGGCTGGCCTGCGGGCTCGCTCCGGCGGCCCCGGACCCAGCCGACCTATCCGCGGCCTGCCGGGTAGGTGCCTGGGCGTTAGAAATGGTCGTTCTGGTTTTCATGGCGGCGAGCGCGCGCTGAGCCTGCGCCCGCTGCGGCGCGGCGGACGCGCCGCAGTTCGCGGGGTCGGCCAGGCGCCAGGCGCTCCTGACGGCGGCCGGCAGCCCGAGGCCGCAGCCGTACGGCCCGGTGCGCGCGAGCCGCCACGGACCGCCGTTCGCCGCGACGAACGTCCCGGTGGCGGCTCCGTCCTGGAAGCCGTCGCGGACCGGCGCGGCGGCGTGCGCGGAGGGCAGGAAGCTGGCGATCGCCCAGCTCGATCCGGACACCGAGGCCACGTGCAGCGACCCGGCGCGCACCGCGCCGATCGCGCCCTCTGGAAGGTGCGCCGCGGCCGCGTAGGCCTGCTCCAGGTCGTGCACGACCGCCGCGGTTGCGGCGACGGGCGTCACCGCGGTGCCGGGCGAGGACGCGGCGCCGGCCGGCGCCGCCCCGGCGAGCTGGAAGGCGGTCGCGACCGCGGTGAGAACGGCGGCCGTGGCCAACGACATGCCGGCCCGGCGGATTCCCTGGTGCGAGCGTGCGCGGGATGCTGTGGTCACAGTCGCCGTTCCTCGCTGAAGCGTCGGCCGCGGCGCCCGGACGACTGCCGCGTTGTTACTAATTTGCATGATCTGACAAGGTTTAGGCAATCCGTAACATCTGCGGGATTTTCCGTCAAGCGGCGCCGGTGCTGCGTGCGGCCGGGGCGGCTGGCACCGAGTCGTCGAGGCGGGCACGGCTGCGCTGCGGCGTACAGTGACGCCATGGCACGGTCGGCGCACCGCGCCGCGGCGGTGCATCGTGTGCCTCAGATCTCGCGCACCCAGCCACCCCCGCGGCCAACCCCGCAGACGCCATCCCCGCAGACGCTGCTTGCCCATGTGCGCGCGCTCACGCCCGCGCTGGCTCCGGCCGAGCAGCGGGTGGCCGCGGCGGTGGCGCGCGACCCGGCCGGGGCCGCCGCCATGACGATCTCCGAGCTCAGCGCGCAGTGCCGCACCTCCGAGACCACGGTCATCCGGTTCTGCCGCGCGATCGGCTTCTCCGGGTACCCCGAGCTGAGGCTGGCGCTGGCGGCCGCGGCGCAGGCGGCCTCGCCCGCAGGCTGGCAGCACGTCGGCAGCGACATCGGGCCAGACGACACGGCCGAGGAGATCATCAAGAAGATCGTCTACGCGGACTCCAGGGCGGTCGAGGAGACCGCGGCCCAGCTCGACGCCGGGACGCTGGCGGCGGTCGTGGACGCCGTGGTGGGCGCCCGCCACATCGACGTGTACGGGGTCGGCGCGAGCGCGCTGGTCGCCCTGGACCTGCAGCAGAAGCTGCACCGGGTCGGGCACGCCGTGTTCGCATGGCAGGACCCGCACATCGCGATCACCTCGGCCTCGCTGCTGCGGCGAGGCGACGTCGCGATCGGGATCTCGCACACCGGGGCGACGGCGGACACCGTCGAGAGCCTCGCGCAGGCGCGCAAGCGGCGAGCGGCCACGGTGGCCATCACGAACTTCCCTGGCTCGCCGATCTCCCGGGTGGCCGACCACGTGCTGACCACGGCGGCGCGGGAAACCACGTTCCGCTCCGGCGCCATGGCCAGCCGGATCGCGGCGCTTACCGTGGTGGATTCCCTGTTCGTGGCCGTTGCGCAGCGGGACTACTCAGGTACGCTGCAGGCCCTGGAACGCACGTACACGGCGGTCAGCACGCGCCGCTGACCCGCTGCAGCGCGCCCGCGCCGTGATCGCCGGCGGCCCTCCGCCGGCCCAAGCGGCGTCACGCTTGGGTAACAAGTATCTGGCAACATCTTCACGAAACCGTAACTTCGCCCGTAACATTCCGACATGTCCCATCCCCCCGCCCTCAGTAAAATCTCAGCCAGCCTCCAGCGACGCCGCCGCGCACGCGTCGGCACGGCCGGGGTGGCGCTGCTCGCCGCAGCGGCGCTCGCGGCGGGCTGCGGGTCCTCCGGCTCGTCCGGGTCCGGGTCCTCCAGCAGCCCACAAACACTCAAGATCATCACCTGGGTCAACCCGCCCGCGGTCAAGGCCATTCAGCAGATCGACACCGAGTTCGAGAAGGCCAACCCGGGAGTCAAGGTCGACCTCGGCACCGCGGAGAACGTCAACGGGCCGTACAAGACGATGCTCCAGCAGACCGTGGACGCCTCCAGCGCCGACATCGTCTCGAACGTCACCCAGATGCAGCCGCTGCCGCTCAAGCCGACTTCCACCAACGTGACGTACTGGCAGACGTACACGATGCACGGCGTGTTCGCGCCGCTGAACGGCCAGTCGTTCCTGAAGGACTACAAGCCCGGTGCCCTTGCCGCAGAGACGTATCAGGGCAAGACCTACGGCGTGGTGAGCGGCGAGTACCAGGAGGGCGTCTTCTACAACAAGGCGATCTTCGCCCAGTACCACCTGACGCCGCCGACCACCTACAGCCAGTTCCTCACCGTGCTGCAGACGCTGAAGTCCCACGGCGTCACGCCGATGTGGCTCGGCCTTGGCGCGGTCGGCCCGGTCTACCTGCAATTCCTCTACTACAACCTGATCGACAGCGTCTGGCAGCCGACCGTGTCAGGGAACCTGTCCACGGGCCTGGAGAACGGGTCCGTGAAGTGGACCAGTCCCGCGTTCACCCAGGCGATGAACGAGGAGAAGACCCTCGCGCAGTACCTCGAGCCTGGCTATCAGGGCGAGGCGTGGCAGGGCATGCCGGGCGCGTTCGCCGACGGCAAGGCGGCGATGCTGCTGGACGGGTCGTGGGACCTGGCCTCGGTGCAGGCGGCCAACCCGAAGACCCAGGTCGGCTTCTTCCCGCTGCCGGGGAGCAACACCGCGGCGAACAACAAGAGCGAACTGCAGAACGACCTCACGTTCTCCGTGCTCAACGGCTCGCCGCACAAGGCCCTGGCCATGAAGTGGCTGGCGTTCTTCTCCAAGCCCAGCATCTACAAGCAGTACGTCGACATCACCGGCATCTCCTCCAGCCAGAACAGCGGGACCTTCAGTAGCTTCTCCGCGCAGGTCCTGGGCAGCTGGTTCGGCAAGGGCGACTACTACACCAACTACTACCCGGTGCTCTCCGACACTGACAGCTACTGGGACCAGCCGGCCAACTGGCCGACCCTGCAGCAGGACGTGATCTCGGGCTCGAAGACGCCGGCCCAGGTCGAGCAGATGTACCAGAGCGGCTGGACGACGGGATGACCGTCGCTCACCGGCGGCCGTGACCGCGGCCGCGACACGGCCGCGCCGGGCGCCGAAACCGGCGCGGCTGCTGTCGAGGGGATCCCGGGCCGTCATGTGGTCCGGGATCCTGCTCGCCCTGGCCGTGTACGCGCTCTTCGGCCTGGTTCCGGCCGTGGCCAACACGGTTGTCTCGTTCACCAACTACGCGCTGTACCCGGGCGCCCCGGTGAACTTCACCGGGTGGTCCAACTACACCGCGATGTTCACCTCCGAGCGGCCCGGGTTCATGCAGGCTCTGGTGGCCACGGTGGTGTTCGTGACCGCCGTGACCATCGCGCAGAACGTGTTCGCGCTCGCCGTTGCGCACCGGCTCGTCCGTGACACCCGGTGGAACGGCTTGCTGCGGGTACTGGTGTTCCTGCCGATCGTGCTCGGGGTGACGATCGTGGGCCTGGTGTGGATCCTCTTCTTCGAGCCCGGCCAGGGCCCGGCCGCCTCGCTCTGGGGGCTGTTCGGCGCGAAGTCGGCGTTCTTCGGGTCGGACACGCTGGCCTTCCCGCTGGTCATCGGCGTTCAGGTGTGGCAGAACATCGGGTTCTCCGCCCTGGTGTTCCTGGGCGGGCTGAACGCGATCGACCCGCAGATCTACCAGGCGGCCGAAATCGACGGGGTGACCCGCTGGCGCCGGCTTTCGAAGATCACCTTCCCCATGCTGGCGCCCGCCGTGACGGTCAACGTGCTGCTCGCCGTCGTCGGGTCGTTCACCACCTACAACCTGATCTACGTCCTGACCGCCGGGCAATACGGCACGATGACGCTCGGCATGCTGTCGTTCACGGCGGCCTTCACCGACTCGAACCTGGGCTACGGCGCCGCGCTCGGCACCGTGCTGTTCCTGATGACGTTCATCGTGGCGCTGCCGCTGATGATGTACCTGCGGCACAGGGAAGCGCGGCTGCTGTCATGACGGCGACATCCCTGCGGCCGGCCAGCCGGCCCGCGACGGCGCAGCGGCGGCGGCCGGCGTCGCCGCTGCGCCGGCTGCGGTTCTGGGCCCGGCTGGTGACCGGGCTGCTCATCGCGGTGGTGTTCCTGGGCCCGGTGCTGTACGTGGTGTTGATCTCGTTCGAGACCCCCGCGCACTTCCTGACCCACCCAATGACCCCGCCGTCGGGCGCCGACCTGAGCAACTTCTCCAAGGCCTGGACCGGCGCCGACCTCGCGACCGAGCTCATCAACACGGTGATCTACTCGGTGGTGGCCTCCGCCCTGTCCACCCTGCTCGCGTTGCTGATCGCGTTCCCGCTGGCGCGCAAGCTGGTCCGCGGGCACCGCCAGCTGTACACGCTCCTGGTGGTCGGCCTGTTCCTGCCCCTGGCCTACATCCCGCTGTTCATCGAGGCCCGGATGCTGGACCTGTACAACAACATGCCCGGGTACATCATCTTGCACGTCGGGTTCGGGCCCAACCTGCCGCTGGGCGTGGTGCTGCTGTACGCGTTCATCCAGGCGGTCCCGAAGGAGCTGGATGAGGCGGCGTGGCTCGACGGCACCTCATACCTGACCTACTTGCTCCGGGTGATCGTCCCGCTCACCCGGCCGGCTCTGCTGATCAGCTTCCTGTACGGGATGCTCCAGGTGTGGAACGACATCATCGGGCCGGTCGTGCTGTTCGCGGGGACCAGCACGAACCTGTTCCCGATCACCCGCGGCATCTACTACTTCTTCGGGCTGAACGAGAGCCTCTACACGATCTTCGCGGCCGCGGTCACGATCGCGAGCCTGCCCCTGGTGATCGTGTTCGCCGGCACCCAGCGCCAGCTCATCCGCGCTGCCGTCGCCGGGTCACTCAAGGGGTAAGCCGGCCGATTTCCGGCTTACCTCCCGTACGATGCCGTCGTGCGCGGAGCCGGTGTTTCCAGCATTCCGCGCAAGCGGCGGAATCCGCCCGACCGGCCGGCCCGCCCGTGGCCTGTGCTCCGTCGCCGGCAAATATGCCCAGATGGCAGACGCACGGGTTTCGAGCAGTCCGCTGCCGTCCGGCGCCAGGTCTCGCGTGCGCGAGCCGCTGCGTCCCGGCCCGCTCGCCGGGCGGTATGTCCCGACCGCGGCGATGGTCGTCCTCTTCCTGGTTCCGTACCTGGGTTTGTCGGCCGCCCTCCAGCCGCTCGCGCCGACCATCGGGGCGGACCTGCACACCAGCCCGCAGACGATCAGCCTGGGCTTCGGCCTGGCCAACGCGGGCTACGCGCTGGGCACGATCCTGGCGGTGCAGCTCGCCCAGCACTGGCCGCAGCGCCGGATGCTGCTGGTCTACGGCAGCTTCCTCGTGATCGGGTCGGTGCTGGCCGCCGCGGCCACCGGGCCGGCAATGTTCATCGTCGGCCACGTGCTGCAGGGCCTGTGCACGAGCCTGCTGCTCATAGCCGCGGCGCCGCCGCTGTTCCTCGGCTTCCCGGTGAACAAGCTGCGCCCGACGGCCGTGATCATCGACCTATGCGTGTTCGGGGCGGTCGCGGCGGGGCCACTGGTCGGCGGGGCCCAGGCCTCGTTCCACGCCTGGCGGCCGCTGTTCTGGATCGTGGTCGGCATCGCGGCCGTCGCGCTGGTGATGTCCGTGCTGACGTTCCAGGACGCACCGGCGGCCGACCGCAGCGCCCCGCGGGATTTCGTGGCCCTCGGCCTGGCGGCGGTCGGCGCGGTGGCGGCGTTCTCGGGCGCCGCGGAGCTGACCACCCACGGGTTCCTGGACCCGGCCGTCATTGTCCCGCTGCTGATCGGCATAGCGCTGATCGTGGCCTTGTGGGTCTACGAGTACCGCTCCCGTAACCCGCTGCTGACCCTGCGCAGCCTGACCAGCACGATCCCGGTGACCGGGATCGTGATCGCGGTCTGCGCCGCCGCGGCGGCGACGTCGGCGATCGGGATCACCGCGGCCATACTCGCCCCGCATTACACGCCGCTGCAGCTCGGGCTGCGTTTCGTGCCAGAGCTCGCCGCCGCCATCATCACGGCGATCGTGTTCGGAGCGCTTTTCAGCACGCGCCTGATCCACTACTACGCCCTGGCCGGGCTGTTGTTCCTGTCCGCTGGCGTCCTCGTGCTCCGCAACACGATCCCGCCGACCAGCAACCTCGCGCTGATCGGCTCCGGCCTGGTCGGCATCGGCATCGGCGCCTCGGTGGTCCCGGCGCTGTTCCTGGCCGGGTTCTCGCTGCATGCGGCCTCCATCCAGCGCGTCTTCGCCATCCTCGAGCTGCTGCGGGCGGTGGCCGCGTTCCTGATCGTGCCGATCTTCCTGCATTTCGCCGTCAGCCTGGCGGGCCTGCCGACCCCGGCCCTGGACACCGTGCTGTGGGCTTGCTTCGGGATCTCGCTCGGCGGGGCCGTGATCGCCATCATGCTGTACGTGCTCGGCGGGGTACGGCCGGCACCACCGGCGGTGACGACGTGGATGGGCGGGACGGAAGCGGCCTGGGACTCCCCGCCGCTGCTGGCGTTCCTCCGGCCTGGCGCGACTTTGCCGACGCTGGCCAGGACGGCCGCAGCGGCCGCCGTGTCCGGCAGTGAGCGCCTGGTTACGACGTCGGCCGGCCGGGCCCGCCGGCCCGCGGCCGGCGGGCGCGGCGCGGTCGGCCCTGTGCTGTTCGCCTACGACGGGTCCCCGATGGCCATGGCCGCGATCGCCGAGGCCGGGCGGCAGCTGCCCGCGCGGCGCGACGCGCTGGTCCTCACGGTCTGGCGGACGTTCAGCGTCGGCTTCGTGCCCGAGACCGGGGCGAAATTCGACGCGGCCAACCCCTGCGACGTCGAGCAGGCTGCTCAGCAGACCGCCGCGCACGGAGCCACGCTGGCCGACCAGGCCGGATTCCGGGCGCAGCCGCTGGCGGTCCAGGGAACGCCCCCAGAAAAGGCGGTCATCGAGACCGCCGACGATCACGAGGCGAGCCTCATCGTTCTCGGCTCACACCGCAAGGGCGGCGGGCTCGGCGGCCGAATCGGCGGAAGCATCGCCGCCGAGGTGGCCTCCCACGCGCGGCGGCCGGTGCTGATCGTGCACGACCACGACGGGGCCGACGATCACAAGGCGCCCGCGTCGGTCGGCGCCACACAGGTGACCAGCGGCGACGAAGTGCAAAGCGGCGGCGGGTTAGCGGCTTAACCGGGCGCGACGGCGAACGAGAACTCGCCTTGGGCGTCCGGTTCAAGCGGCCGGGTCTCCAGCACCGCGTCGGTATTGAGCGGTCCGTAGATATGCGGGAACGGCTCAGCCCCGCCCGGTACCCGCTCCAGCCGGATATCCGGCTGGACCCGGTCGGGGTCGACAACCAGCAGCACCAGGTCCGGCCGCCCCTGGTAGAACATGTTGGCCACCGGCGCGACCTGCTCGGCGGTCGAGGCGTGGATGAACCCTTCCTCGGCCAGCGTCCGGCCGAGCGTCGACATCGTGTACTGGCCGACGGCCCGCGCCTGCGCCCAGTCGGCCGCCGTGGCGATGTGGTAGATGAGCATCTACGCCTCCATCTCTGGCGGCTCGAGGCTGCGCTTCATGTCGGCGACCCGGCTTTGCGCGGCGGCCAGCCTCCGCTGCCAGCCGGTGTTGGCGGGATCCAGCGCGACCAGCCGCTCGAAAATGGCCAAGGACTGGGCGAACGCCTGGTCGGCGCGGGCCAGGTCACCACGAGCCAGCGCGACATCACCAACGCGGCTGCAGGCGCCGGCCAGTCCCTGCTGCCAGCTCGTGTTGGCCGGGTCGAGCGCGACCAGGCGCTCGAAAATGGCCAGGGACTCGGTAAAGGCCTGCTCCGCCGACTTCAGGTCACCGCCAGCCTGGGCGATATCACCGACCCGGCTGTACGCGCCCGCCAGCCTCCGCTGCCAGCTGGTGTTGGCGGGGTCGAGCGCGACCAGCCGCTCGCCGATGGCCAGGGACTCGGCGAAGGCACGCTCCGCCTGGGCGAGGTCACCGCGAGCCTGCGCGACGTCACCGACCCGGCTGTAGACGACGCCCAGCTCCCCCTGCCAGCCGGTGTTGGCGGGGTCCAGCGCGGTCAGCTGCTCGAAAATCGCGAGGGACTCGGCATACGCCTGCTCCGCCTGCGCCAGCTCACCACGAGCCTGCGCGACATCACCGACGAGCGCGTGGGCGCTCGCCATTTCGCGCTGCCATCCGGTGTTGCCGGGATCCCCCGCTGCCAGCCGCTCGCAGATGGCCAGTGATTCGGTGAAGGCCTGGTCGGCGTGCGCGAGGTCACCACGAGCCAGCGCCACGTCACCGACGAGCGAGTACGTGCCGGCCAGGTCTCCTTGCCAGCTGGTGTTGCCGGGATCCAGCGCGGCCAGCTGCTCGGAGATGGCCAGGGACTGGGCGAACGCGTGCCCTGCCTGCGCCAGGTCGCCACGGGCCCGCGCCACGTCGCCGACCCGGCTGTACGCGACGGCCAGCCTGCGCTGCCAGCCGGTGTTGCCCGAATCCAGCGCGGCCAGCCGCTCGGAGATGGCCAGGGACCCGGAAAACGCCTCCTCCGCTCGCCCAAGATCACCACGGGCCCGCGCCACGTCACCGACCCGGCTGCATGCGACGGCCAGTTCCCGCTGCCAGCCTGTGTTGCCGGAATCCAGCGCGACCAGCCGCTCGAAAATCGTCAGGGACGCGGAAAACGCCTCCTGAGCCCGCCCAAGATCGCCACGATCGCGCGCCACATCACCGACGAGTGAGTACGCGCCGGCCAGGTCCTGCTGCCAGCCGGCGTTGCGGGGATCGAGCCCCGCCAGCCGCTCGAAAATGGCCAGGGACTCGGTAAACGCCTGGTCCGCCCGCACCAGGTCACCGCGAGCCCGCGCCGCGTAACCAACCAGGGAGTAAGCACCCCCGGTGAGCCCGGCGTCGCCGGCGGCCTCGGATTCCTCAACAAGCTCGTTCGCGAGCTCGTAGAGGCCGGCGGCACCCGCGAGGTCCGCTCGCCGCTGGGCCACGACAAGACGAGCTCGTACCGAGGGCCGCCCCTGTAGCACGCGGGAGATGTCAAGTTCGGTCAGCGCCGCCGACAGTGCCGCGAGGTCCTCGTGCCGCGCGGTTCCCCACCAGGCCCGGTCCAGGTTTTCCAGCTCGGCGGCCCCTCGTTCGGGGTCCGCGACAAGTAGGTGGTAGATCCACTCGATCCGGCCTGTGGGTCGCGTGTCGTCCTCGAAAACCCGCGCCGACCTGGCACTGAGCTCTATGAACCTCGCGTGCTCCGTCTCAGCCAGACGCTTCCTGATGGCAAGCCGGCTGGCCTCATGGACATTTCCGGTGTCAGATCCCCGTGCCGGGAAGGGCTCGACGACCGGCACCGCCTTCAACCGCGCCCACTGCCCCTCGGCCAGCGACCCCGAGTCGAACACCGCCGCCAGGATGTCCGCGTCGCACCAGTGCGGGACGGCCGCCGCCTCGAGCGCCAGGCGCAACGTGCCGCGCTCGGCCTCTGGAATATCGGGAAAGGTCAGATCGACCGTGGCAAAGGCGAGAAGAGCGGGGTCACCGTGGGCATCCCGAATTATTCGGAGCTGCTCGAGGTCATCCAACGCCGGGCCTCCCGTCCATACGTCAGGACCTGGGGCCGAGAAGACCGGCCAGCAGGCTTGGCTTTCCCTCGGCCAACTCGTGCGCTAGCACGACGAAATCAAGTGCCAGGGTCTGGCCGCGGTTTGTCCGGCCGTACGTGAGCCAGTCCTCGGGACCCGGCAGCTGCAGGGTCAGCGTGCTCGCCGCGACCGATTCCCACGTCGACCCGGCACGAACGGGCACGGACTGGCCGGTGATGACGACGCGCAGCCAGTGAGCGGAGACGAGCCGCGGAAGCAGCACGCCCTCGATCCAGTCCTTCGCCTCCCCCGCGGCCTCGTAGGTGTCGAACACCAGCAGCGTCGGCCGTGGCTGCCGCCGCAACTCGGTGAATATCCCGGCGAGCCGTTCAGTCAAGGTCTGCCCGGCGGGCGGTTCGATGCCGAGTGGCGCCGAGAACGCCTCGATCTCCACGCCCATGTTGGTCGTGCCCTTGAAGTCGAATCGCCCCGACACGATCCCCGGCATGAGCGCGGCGTTCCGGATCATCTGCCTGGACATGTGCGACTTACCGGTCTCGGATTCCCCTCTCACGAGCAGCAGCCGTTCGGCGCTCGCCTCGTTCAGCAACTTCGCGAAAGCCTGGCGAGCCTCTCCGTGGTCAGCCATGGGCCATTGCAGGACCGGGGCCTCGCTGGGCCATCGCGGGACCGCCGGCTGTGTCTCGCCGGCGGGCCGGCGCACGAGATTCAGCCTTGCGACGATCAGCTCGGCGGCCTCCGCGGCCGTCTTATCACGAACGTCAGGCACGATCTCATTGATCAGCACGCCCTCTACCTCGCCGTCACCGACGCGAACCGGAAAGATCCGGTTGCGGTCGGTCGCCGTGGTCGCCTCGATCAGCCGGGCGCGCACAGCGCGATGCTCCGTGCGAGTCCACGGCTTCTCGCCGTAAGCACCCGAAACGCAAACGACGACGAGTTCGGCCATGCGACCGTAGAGATCCTGCAGCAGCAGGTCCGCGTCCGACCCGGCGATCCAGTGCTCGTACCAGGCGTCGTAAAAGACCGCCGACCGGCCGAGGATGGCCTCGACTTCCTGGGCGATCGGCAGCACCAGTTGCCGCTGCTCCCCGGCGAGCGAAAACGCGACAGCGAATTGGCTGGGTAGGGACCGGACCGGCACGATCTAGATGCTACATGTCGGAGATCAGCACATCTTGGCACTGAACCGTAGCCTGGGCCATTAGAGCCTGGGCACACCCGTTGGCGGGAGGTGCGGTGATGAACGGCCAGACATGGACACCACCGCTCACCCGCGAACTGACGGCCGAGGACGGGCGGATACTGCGCTATTGCTGTTATGGCCCGGCGGATGGCCTGCCCGTCGTCTCACTGACCGGCACCCCGGGAACCCGCTGGGAGCGCCCGGATGTGATCGCGGCGATCGAGCAGGCCGGTCTCCAGGTGGCAGTGCCCGACCGGCCGGGATACGGCGGTTCGACCAGGCAGCCGGGGCGCACCGTCGCCAGCGCGGCCGCCGGCGTACAGATGATCGCGGACGCTCGCAACTGGCGCCGGTTCGCGGTCACCGGGTTCTCCGGCGGGGGCCCGCACGCGCTGGCCTGCTCCGCGTTGCTGGCCGAGCGAGTGACGTGCTGTGCGGCGATCGCCACCCCCGCGCCGCCCGGCGACGGCGGCGTGGACATCCTCGCCGACCGCACGCCTGGCCAGTCCGAGGACTTCCGCCTCGCCCTGCGCGGCGAGCATGAACTGCGCCCCTACCTCCAAGCTCGGTCCGGCGATGCCATGGCGGCGTTCGAAAAAGACAACCCCGCCCCCGCCACCGACCCAGGACGCACGATCCGGGTTCGCGCGATGTTCCTTGGCGGCCTGGACGGCTGGGTCGACGACTACATCGCGCTCGTCCGCCCGTGGGGGGTTAACCTCGCGGATATCCGCGCGCCGGTCAGTATCTGGCACTGCACCGCCGATGCCCGTGTCCCCCGCGCGCACACCGACTGGCTGCTCGCTCACCTGCCCACGGCCCAGGGACACGAGTACTCAGGCGGCCACGATCCGAGCGACGCCAGCTACCGGCAGATCCTCGCCTGGATCATCGCCACAACGACATGACAGCCGGACGGTTCAGTCGGCACTGCGCTGAAGCTGCCACGCTGCTTCGATGGCGTCCTCGATGGCATCAGCGTCGCCGCTGCCGAGATCAGCGACAACCATCATGTGCTTGACGTATTGGGCTGGCACGCTAAAGGTCCGCGGAAATTGCCGGAGTATCGAGTCGCGGTAGTCGAAATCGGCGCGGATCACTACGTGGGCGTCGTCCAGCTGCCGCACGACCAGCCTGCCGTGATACCGCCACTCGGCCAAGCCCTTTGGCGTGGAGCGGCGTACACCCGCCAGCACCTCGGTCGAGCGAGCTACATCACCGATTTCCACCAGGATGAGCTTAGACCACGCCAAGGACGGAGCTCGGCGCCATCATGGCGCCACTGTGGCGCGCGTTGAGTTGACATGACGCCACTATGGCGCCATACTGGCGTCATGGAACTAGAACCGTACGTCGCAGCCCTCCGTCAGGAGTTCGCTCTCGCGGCCGAGGCGGCCGGGGACGAGGCCACGGCTGTCGCCGAGCGGCTCGTCATCCCGCTGGAGTCCTCCGTCCGACTCGCGCTGCTCGAGGCACTATCGACAGCAGCCGACGAGATCACCCGAGATCTCGCCCCCGGCTCCGTCTACGTTCGTCTGCAGGGCCGGGAGCCGCAGTTCGTCGTGACGCCGCCACCAGCCGAGCCGTTCGCTGAGGATGGGCCGATGCAGCAGCCGCCCAGTGCCGCGCTGCCCCAGGCACCCGAGGGAGACGACGGCGCGATAGCGCGGATCAACTTCCGCCTCGCCGAGCACCTGAAGAACCGGATCGAGCAGGCCGCTGACCGCAGCGGGCTGTCGGTCAACGGCTGGCTGGTCCGGGCGGCCGCGGCCGCACTCGACGCCGACGCCACCCCTGGCAGCGCTGCCGGCCCCCGGCGGGCCGCCACGGGCCGCCAGCACTTCACCGGCTGGGTCCGGTAGCCAAGCGGCGGCACTGCGCGGCCGCCTCGCACGTCAACTCCCTGGTCCCGATCACGGACCGCTCACCCGCACACATGGAGGTACGACCATGCCCACGTTCGAGACACCCGAACCGATTCTGGCCACCATCGAGGTCTCCGTCGGCGACCTGCGCATCGCAGCGCGAGACCGCACCGACACCGTCGTCGAGGTCCGTCCCAGCGACCCGTCGCACGAGCCCGATGTCCGCGCCGCTGAGCAGACCCGCATCGAGATGACCTCCGACGGCCTGCTGGTGAAGGCGCCGAAGCCGCGCGGCCTGTCACTGCGCAGCAAGCCCGGCTCGATCGACGTGACCATCGACCTGCCGACAGACTCCCGGCTGCGCTCCGAATCCGGGGTGGCCACGTTGCGGTGCACCGGGCGGCTGGCCAAGTGCCAGGCGAAGATCGGCGCCGGAGAGATCGACCTGGAGAACACCGGGCCGGTCGACCTGACCACCGGCGCCGGCGGCATCAGCGTCGGCGTCGTGAACGGCAGCGCGGAGGTCAGCTCCGGCTCCGGCCGCGTGCGGCTGACCGAGGTCGACGGCTCCGCCGTGGTGCGCAACTCCAACGGCGAGACCTGGATTGGCGCCGTGAGCGGCAATCTGCAGGCCAACGCCAGCAACGGCAGCATCTCGATCGACCGGGCCGATGGTGACGTGACGGCGAAGACGGCCAACGGGAGTCTGCGCATCGGCCGCGTTTCGCGCGGCATGGCCACCTTGACCACCAGCATGGGCGAGATCGAGGTCGGCATCGCGGCCGGCACCGCTGCGCTGGTCGACGCGCAGACGAAGCTGGGCAACGTGCGCAACGGCCTGGCCGTCACCGACAGCCCCGAGCCCGCCGACGAGACGGCCGAGGTGCACGCTCGGACATCCTTTGGCGACATCGTCATCCGGCGCGCCTGAGCTCGCTGCCCCTTTGAACGGAGACCCCCATGAACTACTCAGCGCAGGCCCGCCCGGCGGCGATCGCCGTCACCGGGCTGAGGAAGTCGTTCGGCGACAACGTCGTGCTCGACGGCATCGACCTCACCGTTCCCGAGGGCACGATCTTCGCCCTCCTCGGCCCGAACGGCGCCGGCAAGACCACCGCGGTGCAGATCCTCTCCACGCTCCTGCCCGCCGACGGCGGTGACATCCAGGTGGCCGGACACGACCTGGCGGCTGAGCCCGATGCGGTGCGCGCGGCGATCGGTGTCACCGGTCAGTTCTCCGCCGTGGACAACCTGCTCACCGGCGAGGAGAACCTGCGCCTGATGACTGACCTGCACCACCTCGGCCGCGTGGCCGGCCGTCAGCGGGCGGCAGCGCTGCTCCGGCGGTTCGGCCTGGAGGACGCCGCAGGCAGAACGGCCGCGACCTACTCCGGCGGCATGCGCCGCCGGCTCGACCTGGCGATGACGCTGGCGGGAGACCCGAAGCTGATCTTCCTGGACGAGCCGACGACGGGTCTTGACCCGCGCAGTAGGCGCACCATGTGGGAGATCATCCGGGCGCTGGCTGCCGACGGTGTGACGATCTTCCTGACCACGCAGTACCTGGACGAGGCCGACCAGCTCGCCGACCGCATCGCGGTGCTCGACCACGGGCGCATCGTGGTGGCGGGCACTCCCGACGAGCTGAAACGGCAGATCCCCGGCGGCCACGTCCAGGTCGAGTTCGCGAGCTTCCGCGACCTGCAGGTCGCCGCCGATCTGGTGAACGCGACGTCGCGCGACGACGAAGCGCTCACCCTGCAGGTGCCGGGCGACGGGAGCCTCGACTCGCTGCGCAGCCTTATCGACAAGCTCGACGGTGCCGTCCCGGTGGCGAAGCTGTCGATCCGCACCCCCGACCTCGACGACGTCTTCTTCGCCTTCACCGGCGAGGCCGATTCGCGGGCTCCGGCTCCGCAGAAAGCAGCCCGGCCATGACCTCCCTCAACTACGCGGTCGCCGACTCGGCCACCATGCTGCGTCGCAACCTGCGGCACATGCAGCGCTACCCCACCCTCACCGCGATGATCCTCGGCATCCCGGTCGTCTTCCTGCTGATCTTCGTCTACGTCTTTGGCGGCACGCTCGGCGCTGGTCTTGGGCACACGACCGACAGCCGGGCCGCGTACGTCAGCTTCGTGATTCCCGGGATTCTTATGCTGGCCGTCGCCGGGGCGGCGCAGGCCACAGCCGTGACCGTCGCGATGGACATGACGACGGGCATCATCGCGCGGTTCCGCACCATGTCCATCGCGCGCGCCTCGGTGCTGACCGGGCACGTCCTTTCCAGCATGATTCAGTCACTGCTCGGCGTCGGGGTGATCGTCGGCCTGGCGTTCCTGATCGGCTTCCGTTCCGGCGCGAGCCCGCTCGCATGGCTCGCTGTCATCGGGCTGCTGGCGCTGACGGCGCTGGCGCTCACCTGGCTGACGGTCGCGATGGGCCTGGCCGCCAAGTCGGTGGAGACCGCGAGCAATACGCCGATGTTCCTGATGCTGCTGCCGTTCCTCGGCAGCGGGTTCGTCCCGACGAGTTCCCTGCCCGCAGGGCTCCGGTGGTTCGCCGAGTACCAGCCCTTCACCCCGGCGACGACGGCCGTGCGGCAACTGCTGCTGGGCGGCGCGGTCGGCGACAACGCGGTGATCGCGATCGCCTGGGGCGCCGGGGTGTCGCTGGCCGCCTACCTGTGGGCGCGGCACGTGTACAACACCCGGCCGCTGTCCGTCCGGTAGCGGCGGCCTGCTACGACGTGGTCCTGGCCGGCGCGGTAGAGCTCACCGCCGGCGAAGGTCGAGCGAGACATCCGGCCGCTCGCCGCAGCATTGGACGCAATGATCTCGCTGATAGCGTCAATCGCTCCTGCAGCCGGGTGAGCGCAAAATCGAGGCGCCAGGCTTGCCAATCGGGTAAAGCTTTTTCCCGAGGACGTCGTCGGCCTGGAGCGTTATCTGCGCCAGCATGCGACGGCCTGACGAGAACGACCTTCCGAACTGGTTCGTATCAGCAGTTAGGTGTAGAAAGACGTGCTGCAAAAGGCACGGCTTAATAACAAGATGCCCTTCCCGGCAAGGGTCCCGAGGCTTTCGTCTCAGCCGACGCGATAATGTGCGCTGGCCGCCTCTCCCTGGGGTGGCGGACAAATCGACAATGGTCTTGAATCGGGGACCTTGGCCCTGAAGGAGCGGGAATTGAAGCTAATGAGACGGGTGGCTGCGGCGTCGGGGCTGCTGGGACTCGGCATTGCCGCGTCCGTTGCTGCCGCTGGTGGCGCCAGCGCTCTGACTGCGAGCGGCCGGCATGCCGACGGATCTTTCCCCGGCTGCGGGCTCCGGCGCGGGTGCGGATACGTGTACGTGAACGACAACACCGCCCGGACCAACACCATCGCAGGGTTCGTCCGCCGTCCGGACGGTAGCCTGACGCCGCTACCCGGGTCGCCCTTCCGCGCCGGCGGTGCCGGAACCGGAGCCGCCATCGGGTCCCAGGGCGCACTGCAGGAAACGGGCAACGGGCGCTATCTGCTCGCGGTCGACGCCGGCAGCGATCAGATCTCGGTGATGCGGATCTGGCCTGGCGGCGGGCTCACCCTGGTCGGCAGGCCGGTGTTCTCTGGCGGGTCTGAGCCGGTCAGCATTGCCGTGCACCGCCGTCTCGTCTACGTCGCGAACGCCGGCACCCGGACGAACTTCACCGGCTTCACGATCAATTCCGCTGGCGTGCTGCGTCGGATAGTGCGCTCGACGGTCAGGCTGCCCGCCGGGTCTTTGCCGGGCGACGTCTTGTTCAACGGCAATGGCACCATCCTGGCGGGCACACTCATTGACAGCTCGCAGATAGTTACGTTCACCGTCGGTGCTTTCGGTCGGCTGACCCCGGCGCCGAGATCTCCGTTTGCAGCTCAGGCCACTGGCCCGTTCGGCAGCGAGTTCCGGCCAACCAATCCCCGTCAGCTGTTCGTCTCCAACGCACATGCCGGGGCGAATCTGGGGACGGTATCGGCCTTCAGGGCCGCGGCGAACGGCGACCTGACGCCGATCGGGTCATCGCCGTTCCCTGACCTGCAGACCGCGCCGTGCTGGGTCGAGATCACCCACGACGGTCGGTACCTGTTCGCCGTCAACACCGCTGTTCCCAGTATCTCCAGGTATGCGATCACGCGGGACGGCTCGCTCAGCCTGCTGGGCAGCACGGTGTTCAACTACCCGACCGGCCTCGCCCCGCAGGACGCGCGGCTCAGCCCTGATGGCAGGTTGCTCTATGTCGTCGGCACCGGCGCCAGGAAGCTCAGCGGCTTCGCCGTCCGCCGCGGCGACCTCACCGAGCTGGCGTCGTCGCCGACCTCGCTTCCAGCGAACTCGGCGCCGTTCGGCCTCGTCGTCACCTAGTCCCGAGCTACGTCAATGGCCCCGGCCCGCATCGCGGGCCGGGGCCATGCGCGGCTGATACCAGGTCGAGAGCGCGTCATTCAGTTCCTCGAGGCGCTCTGCCCGTTCCCTGACCACTCGCGGGACATGCAAGGCCACCGCGGCGAGAAGCGCGTCGCAGAGCGCGAACATTGCCGCGTACGAGTCAAAGACGCTGATCGCGTCCACCTTGGTCCGGAACAGAAAATCGGATTCGGCAATGATTCCCGGCGGGTGCTCATCGGTGAACGCCGCGACGTGCGCGCCGACCGACCGCGCCCGGGTGAGCAAGCTGACCAGCATGGCGGTGGCGCGGCGCGGCTCGAAGATGACCAGCAAGTCCTCTCCGGTCATGTCCAGCAATTCGTCAGCGAGCAGATCGCTGAGACTGAGCAGCCGGACACCGCGCCTGAGCTGGGCGAGTTGCATGGCGAAGTAGGAAGCCACGATGCTGCCTTTTTTCGATCCGGTCACGTAAATCTGCGACCTGGAACCGTGCGCCAACCGTCGCATCAGAGCGTCCAGCATGGCCTCGTCGATCATGCTGAGGGTCGCGTCCAGGTTCTCGCGATCCCTCGCCACGACATTGCGCAGCAACTCCGCTGTCGTCTTCCTCCGGCTTGGTACATCGACGGTGAGCCGCTTGGGCGGCGACGAGAGCCGGGCACGCATGTCGACCGCCAGTTCTGCCTGCAACTCGGCGAAATCCGAGTAGCCGAGTTTGCGTGCGAACCTCGTCACGCTGGCGGGACTTGTGCCGGCTGCCTCGGCCATACTGCGGGCGCTGAGCAGCGCCGCCTCCGGGTATCCCTGCGACAGCACGTCGGCCAGCTTCGCCTCGACACCGGTCAGGTCGGCCTCGGCCAGCCGGGCAAGCGGAGGCAGCCCGCGCAGACCGTTCACTGCCTGCCCAGGCGCACGGATATCGCGCTCGCTGAGCCGCCGGGCACGTGCGAGACTACCCAGTCCCTCAGGCGGTTCCCGTAGTCGGCCGCCATCGATGGTGCGCCGTGCGTAAGGAAACCGTGACTGGCGCCGGGATAACGCACCAGAGTCGCCTCGCATCCGCTCCCCCGCAGCAGCGCCAGCCATTCTTCGGCCTGTGAGACTGGACAGCGATGATCTGCTTCAGCGTGCAGCAGCAGCGTCGGCGTGCGGACCTTCCGGCCGAGCCCTATCGGGGACCGCTTGAGCGCTTCGACGGGATCGACATCGGGACGCACCCCAATGTCATATTCCGACATGGCCCAGCCCATGTCGGAGGTCCCGAAGAGGCTGACGAAGTCGCAGATGGATCCTCCCGCCACGGCAGCGGAAAAACGGTCACTCGTGGCTGTAAGCCAGTTGCTCATGAAACCGCCATAACTGTATCCGGTCACTGCCAGGCGGTCCGGGTCGATCAGGTAATGACTGACGAGCGCGTCGATGGCGTCGTGGAAGTCTGGCGCGTCCGCCGCACCCCATGCCCCTATGGCCGCCCGCGCGAAGTCCGACCCATATCCGTCGCTCCCGCGTGCATTCAAAAGCAGCACCGTCCAGCCATCCCCGGCGAGTTCCTGCTGGTACAGCCGGGACGGTTGCACGACCGGTGACCAGGCTCCGCTGAAAGAGCCGCCATGCACATCCAATAGCAGCGGCGCACGGCCCCGGGATCGGCCGCGGATCACCCAGCCGTGCAGCCCGCGTCCATCGCGCGCAGTGAACTCGACGGGTTCGGCTGGCCAGGCCGGCCCTGGCGCAGTCACCTCGGCGAGGACGGTTCGCTTCCCTGACCGCCGGTCCATCATCGTGAGCTGCTGTCCGCCCCCGGCCAGGGAGCACACGTAACCGATCAGGTTCCCGGCCGGGCTGGCACTCACGGCGCCGATGGACTCCAGCTCGGTGCCGGCCACACGGGTGACGGCCGGACCGGCCAGCGTGGTCTCGTACAACTGGACACAGCCGCCATCGCGGGCACAGAACAGCACCTCATCGCGGAGCCCGGCAACCGGAGGGTGGCCGCCGGTAAACGCTGCCGTGCCGGTGACCAGCCCGCGATCGAGCATGCCGCCAAGCTGGCGCGCCGGCCCTCCTGCTATTGGCACAGCGAACAGGCGCGGAAGATCCGCTCGCAGCTCCGACAGGCCGACGAAGACCACCTGGTCGGCGACGAAGGCGGGGCACCGGGCCGCGGCCGATTCCGGGGCGAGCTCCAGCCGCGCTCCGCTACTCCGGTCGATCAGCCATAGCGCCGAGGGCCGGACCGCTCCCGGCTGGCGCGGCAGCTGCGCGGAACCCGGGCCACTGCCGCACGCAGCGATGAGGCCGGACGGCGAATAGCAGAAGTCCTCGATCCACAGGTCCCCGTCGGTCAACTGCCGCACGGCACCCGTGGCGACATCGGCCACGAACAGGTGGCGGCGCCACGATCCGGCGATCCCGAGCCCGTCGATCTTGGCCGAAAGATCGCCGACCACCGTGAGCGCTCCTGCGTCGCCCGACCGCGAAAGGCCGAGGAAGCACACCTCGCGGCCGTCAGGTGACCAGGCCGGGCCGGCGGGCTCGACGCCATGGCTGTCGAGCCTGCGACGCGCCCCGCCGGCAGCGGAAATGACGACGACCGACGATGCCGCATTCCCGGGACGGCGTTCTATGGCAGCGAGCCGGCGGCCGTCAGGCTCCCAGGCCGGTGACCGCAGGTCCGCCCCGAGCGATCTCGTGACGGCGGGCTGGCCGCCGCCGGGAATCCTGGCGACGAGCAGTTCCCAGCCATAGCGATCCGATTCGCGGTCGGCCGTCCGCCGGGTGAACGCGACCGCGTCCCCCGCGGGTGAGATGACCGCGCCGGTAATCTGCGCGAAGCCGAAGATGTCATCGCATCTCATCGGGTGCTCCCCACACGTCGCCGGTGCCCGGCAAGGGCTTAGCCGCGGGCAAAGTCTGAGCCAGGCTGGAGGCCGGCGAGCAGGTAGCCGAGCAGCCGCACCAGCATCGCGAGATCGCGCAGGTCAGCGACCTCGATCGCGGTGTGAGCGTTACGAACGCCGAAGGTCAGGTCGATCACGGGTATCCCGCCCGCGGCGTACTGCATGTAGCTCCCGTCGGTCAGGCCGCCGTCGAGGGTGTGCTGGATCAGCGGGATCCCATGGGCGGCGGCGATACTGGTGATAAAGCCAGCCAGGCGTGGGTTGGGGATCAGGCCGCCGCCTGACTTCCCGCGTGAATAGCGCTGCAGCACCGGCCCGGCGCCGAGCAGCTGCTGACCCGGCTCGTCCGCCAGGCTCGGCGCCGGGGTGATGTCAACGCAGATCAGGATGTCTGGCTTGGCAGCCGCCGCAGCCGTGATGCCGCCTCGGAGGGAGAACTCCTCCTGCACGGTGGCGATGACGGTCAGCCCGGGGCCCGGCGGAAGGTCGGGCAGGCTGCGCAGCAGGGCCAAGACCACGGCCAGGCCGGCCCGGTCGTCCAGCGCCTTGGCCCGCACCAGGTTGCCCCGTTGATGAAATGGCCCGACGAAGGCGCCTGGCGTTCCCGGCGAGAGCCCGGCCTGTGCGATCTCTACGGCAGACGGGATCAGCAGGTCGACGCAAGCGTCCTCGACCCGGATCGAGCGGCCGAGGCTATCCGGCGCGGCCAGATGGGCGCTGTTGACGCTCACGTGGCCCGGCACGACCTGTCCGCCGTCGGTCCGGAACTGCACCAGCTGTCCCGCCATGACCTGGTCGTGTACCCCGCCGACCCGGTTGACCCGGACCCATCCGTTGCCGATCTCGCTGACGATGAAGCCCACTTCGTCCAGGTGCGCGGATACGGCCACCGTGGGCCAGCCGGGCTCGGCGGGCCGTGCCCGCACCACCACGTTGCCGAGCCGGTCGGGCGCGGCACTGAAACCCTGCTTTCTGACCTCGGCAAGGAACCCAGCGATCACCGGGTCCTCATGACCAGACGGCCCGAAGAGCTGGGATAGGTGCGCGATGTCGTCGCGCAGCAGGTCGGTCAACAACGCAGAGCTCTCCTAGGCCGGCCCGCTACCGCTGCTGAAGGCGGACCTCGAGCGCGTCACGCAGCGCATCACCGATGAAGTTAAAGGCCACCACGGTCAGCACGATGGCCAGGCCTGCCGGGTAAATGAGCCACCAGTAGCCGTCGTAGACGTACGTCAGGCCGTTGCTGAGCATGCCGCCCCAGTTGGCGGCCGGCGGCGGCGGCCCGAGCCCGAGGTAGCTGAGCGCCGCGAGCAGCAGGATCGAGTCGGCCACCGAGAAGGTGGCGGCCACGACGATCGTGCCGATCACGTTGGGGACGATGTGGCGCACCACGATCCACCGGTCGCGCACGCCCGCGCCCTTTGCCGCTAGCACGTAGTCGCGGACCCGCAAGGACAAAGTCTCGCCCCGCACCAGCCGCGCCGTGGCCAGCCAGGAGACCAGCGCGATCACGATGATCAGGACCGGGACGGTCGGCACGAAGATCGTCGCCAGGATCAGCACGACAAGCAGGTAGGGAATGGCGATCAGCGAGTCGACCACCCGCATCATGACCGCGTCCAGCCAGCCGCCGACGTACCCCGCGACCGCGCCCCACGCGGTACCCCAGACGCTCGCCAGGATCGCGGCCGCGAAGCCAACCTCGAGCGAGGACTGACCGCCCAGCATCAGCCGGCCCAGGACGTCGTAGCCGACATTGTCCGTGCCCAGCGGATGCCGCGCGCCCGGCGGCTGGTTGACCTGGTACATGCTGATCTGAACCTGATTGGTGTGGTAAAAGAGCGGCCCGACAAAGCAGAAGCCGATCATCAGGGCGATAATCCCGAGCCCGAGCACGGCCAGCCGGTTCTGGAAGAACACGTTCCAGATGAGCCGCCAGAGGCTCCCCGCCCCGGCCTCAGCGGGAACAGGCGAGCCGGCCGGCGGGATCTCGGCGTCTGACTCCCTGACTAGCGCCACTGGTCATCACCACCTTTCGCATCCAGCAGCATCAGGCCGCTCACGCGTACCGCACCCGAGGATCGGCGACCGCGTAGAGCACGTCGGCCAGCAGCGAGCCCACGACTGTGGCCGCCCCGACCACCACCGTGAAGCCCAGCAACACCGGGTAGTCCCGCACCGTTGCCGCTGTCCACAGCAGCAGGCCCATGCCGGGGTAGTTGAACACCGACTCGGTGATCACCGCCCCGGACAGGGTGGCGGGCAGGCTCAGACCGATCAGGGTGATGATCGGTATCAGCGAATTGCGCAGCAAGTGACGGAAGAGCACCGCCCGTGTGGACAGCCCGTTGGCGCGCGCCGTCCTGATGTAGTCCTGCACCAGGTTGTCGATGGCCGCCGACCGCATGAACCGGCTGAACTGCGCGACCGTCACGATGGACAGCGTGGCGACCGGCAGCACCAGGCCGAGTGGCTGGGCGAGCACGGCCCCGATCGTCGTCCCCTGCGGCCCCTCGGGCGGCAGCGCGTGCAGGTTCACGGCGAAGACCAGGATGAGCAGGATCCCGAGCCAGAAGACCGGCATCGAGTAGCCGACAAAGGAGGCTCCCGTCAGCGTGTAATCAACGGGCCGGTTGCGCCGGACCGCCTGCAGGATGCCGAGGGGTATGGCGATGACGACCGAGACCAGGTAACTCAGCCCGACCAGCAGCACGCTCTTGGGCAGATCCTGGGCCAGCAGCGAGTTGACCGTCTGGTTGTAATGGATCGAGTACCCGAGGTTGCCCTGCAGGAGATGGCTGATGTAGTCGCCGTACTGGATCCAGAACGGCTTGTTGTACCCGTTCTGCACGTTGAACTCGTGGACCTGCAGGGCAGTGGCCCGGGGACCGAGCAGTGCCCGGGCCGGGCCGCCGGGGAGCAGGTGCAGGATGATGAAGACGATGATCGTCACGCCGATCAGGACGATCACCGACTGGATAATGCGGCGAATAATGTAAGGGATCATGACCGTCGAATCATGTTGTCGCTGAATTCATCGGGACCTGCATCGGCTGCTCGAGCGGGAAATGGCAGGCGGCGGTGTGGGTTGCGGCGCCGAAGGCCCTCATCTGCGGCTCTTCGCGGGCGCAGATGTCCTGGCTGCGCGCGCACCGGGTGCGGAACCGGCAGCCCGACGGCGGCTGGGCGGCGGACGGGAGTTCGCCCGCCACCGTGGGTCGCTTCGCGCGCTCCCGGGCGGGGTCCGGCACCGGAATGGCGGCCAGCAGGGCGGCGGTGTAGGGGTGGGCCGGGTGCTCGTACACCACTTCGGCCGGGCCGACCTCGACCAGCTTGCCGAGGTACATAACGCCGACGCGGTCGGCGAGGTACCGGACCACGGACAGGTCGTGCGAGATCACGATGTAGGTGAGGTTGCGCTCCGCCTGGAGCCGGCGCATCAGGTTGAGCACCTGGGATCTGATGGAGACGTCCAGCGCGGAGACCGGCTCGTCGGCGACGACGAGCCTGGGCTCGAGGCTGAGTGCCCGGGCCAGCCCGATGCGCTGACGCTGGCCGCCGGAGAACTCGTGCGGATAGAGGCCGAGCGACCGGGCGGGCAGGCCGACCTCGGCGAGCAGCGCCCGGATCCGGGCCCGCTGATCGGCCCGGCTCCCGATGTGGTGCGCGGCGAGCGGCTCCCGCAGGATCGACGTGACCCGCATCCGCGGATCGAGGGACGAGTACGGGTCCTGGAACATCAGCTGGAACTGCCGCCGCTTTCGTCTCAGGCCGGCCCCGCGGAGCCTGGATACCTCGGTGCCATCGAACCGGATCGATCCCGAGTCGGGCGTCTCGAGCGCGGTCACCATGCGCCCCAGGGTGGTCTTGCCGCACCCGGACTCGCCGACGAGCCCGAACGTCTCGCCCCGGCTGATCTGCAAAGACACGTCAGACACCGCCTTGACCGAGCCGACCCGGCGCTGCAGGACGCCCTTGGTGATCGGGAACTCCTTCACCACGTGATCCAGGACCAGCAACGGTTCCCCGGATCCGACGTCATTGCCGGGCCCTGCCGCCGCACCGCTAGTTTCGGCGGCCGGCGCCGCGCGTACCCCGGCGCCGCCCCCGTCCCGGACCGGGAAGAAGCACGCGTACCTGTGCGCGGGATCGCCGTCGAGCCGCGGGTCATCGTCCCGGCAGCGGTCCTGCGCATACCGGCAGCGCGGCGCGAACCGGCACCCGGCCGGCGCGTTCGACAGGTCGGGCGGCAGCCCCGGGATGCTGTAGAGCACCTCCTTCCGGCCCGTCTTGACGTCGGGGATCGACTCGAGCAGCGCCTGTGTGTAGGGGTGCCTCATGTCACCGAACAGAGCCGGGGCGTCGGCCGTCTCGACGATCCGCCCGGCGTACATGACCATCACCCGGCTGGCCCGGCCCGCGATCACGCCCATATCGTGCGTGATCAGCAGCATGCCCATGCCGAGGCGCTCCTTCAGGTCGTCCAGGAGCGCCAGGATCTGCGCCTGGATCGTGACATCAAGGGCCGTCGTCGGCTCATCAGCGATGATCAGCTTGGGCTCGCAGGCCAGGGCCATGGCGATCATCACCCGCTGACGCAGACCACCCGACAGCTGGTGGGGGAAGGCCTTCAGGCGCTCGAGCGGCTTGGGCATGCCGACGAGGTTCAGCACCTCGGCGGCCCGCTCGAGCGCCTCCTTCTTCGAAGCCCCTCTGTGGGTCCGCACCGGCTCGGCGATCTGGTCGCCGATCGTCATCGTCGGATCCAGCGAGGTCATGGGGTCCTGGAAGACCATCGCGACCTCGTTGCCCCGCAGGCCGGCCATCTCGCGCTCGGCCAGCCCGGTGATCTCCTGGCCGGCCAGCCTGATCGACCCGGCCACGATCCGCCCGCCCGGCGGCAGCAACCGCATGATCGACAGGCCAGTGATCGACTTGCCGCAGCCGGACTCCCCGACGAGACCCACGGTCTCGCCCTGGCGGATCGTGAGCGAGACCCCGTCCACGGCCTCGACGGTCGAACGGCGCATGCGGATGTGCGTGCGCAACCCGTCGACGTCGAGCAAGTTGGCCGCGGCCGCTCCTGTAGGCGTCACTTGGACAGGTACCACTGCTCCGGGCTGATGGCCAGCGTCGGATCCTGCGGAGTGGCGCCGTGCAGCTTCGAGCTGATCGCGGACACCTGGTAGTCGGGATCCGGCTGCCAGATAACCGGCAGCTGGGTCGCCAGGTAGTTCTCGTAGTTGGTCACCGTCGCAGCGCCTCCGTTGCCGTCGAGCGCGGCCGTGATGTTCGCGTTGTCCGTCGGGTCGTTATAGCCCTCCGCGTCGAGCGGGCCGGGCTGGAACAGGGACGTGACGATCGGATCCAGGAAGGGCGTCCATCCGCCGTACGTCGCCATCTGCCAGCTGCAGGCCGACTGAGACGGGGTGCACGCGGAGGCCTCGCTCAGGATGCTTCCGACTGTGGTCGACGTGAGCGCGATGTTGATGCCGGCCTCGCTCGCGTCCGACTTGAGGCCCTCTTCGGTTTCTTGCACGCCGACGTCACCGGAGTAATAGGTCAGCGTGAAGCTCAGCTTCGCGCCCGCGGGTATCCCGGCGCCGCAGTCGTTCGGGCCGCTCCCCGCTGAAGTGCAGGTGCTGGAACCGCCGGCCGCGACCTTCCAGCCGTGCTGCTTCAGCAAGCTCGTCGCGGCCGAGACGCTGAACGGGTAGGCACCGGTCTTGTCGAGATGAGTCGCGTACTGGCTGAGATAGGGCACCGGTCCGTACGTCGGGGTGGCATACCCGTGGTAGAAGACCTTGATGTCGGCCGGCTCGTTCACCAGATGCTGCAGGGCCTGTCGCACGTACGGCTGACGCAGTTCCGAGCGCGCGGTCGAGTCGGACGTATTCATGTTCGGCAGGATGTAGGCGAACTGGTACTGCGGCCAGCCGGCCAGGCTGTACCCCTCGGCCTGGACCGAGCCAGCGGACGGCACGTCGGCCGCGGGGATATAGCCGTAGTCGATGCTGGTGCCCGCGTGCAGGACATCGGTCTCCGCTGTATCCGTGGTGAACGGGAGCTCAACGAACTTGGTGACGCTGGATTTCGCCGGGCCCGAATACTTGGGATTGCGGGTCAGGGTCACCGCCCCGCTGGTGCTGAAGGACTGCATCTGCCACGGGCCGTCGACCACCTTCCATAGCGGATTCGTCGCGTAGGTGGACTCCTGCATGGATTGCGCGGTCAGGAACTTGTAGACCGCGACGGCACCCGCCGCCGTCTCGTCGTAGTTGCCGACCTTCCCGGTGACCGACGTCTTGTCCCAGGCGTGCTGCGGCATCGGCTGGATCAGGAAAAGGTCGTTGCCGGCGATCCACTGCGGGTTGTACGACTTGTTGAGGTGGAACACCACCGTGTGCGCGTTCGGCGTTTCGACGCTGCTGACATCGTCAGGGAACTGGCCGGGCTCATATGACGCCCACTGAGCCTTGTTGGCCTTGACCAGGTTCACGAAGAACGACACGTCGCGGCTGGTCAGCGGCGTGCCGTCGGACCACTTGTAGTTCTTCAGGCGCATGGTCACGACGGTGTTGTTGTCCGAGAAGGTCGGCGGGTAGGCCAGGCTGAGCGAGGTGTTCGTCGCCGAGGTCCCGTTCACTCCCGGCCAGTACAGCGGGCGGTACAGCAGGAACTGGAACTGGTTGTAGTTCTGCACGTTGTCGTACGCGGCCGGCTCAATGGGCATGATGTAGTTGGGGTGGAATCCCGGCGCGAGGGCAAAAGTTACCGTGCCCTTAACGGCCTGGGAGCCCGAGGACGTGTTGTTCGAGCCTGTGCTGCAGGCGCCGGCGATGAGGCTGATCGCGCCCGTGATCGCGACCGCCAGGCAGATTCGTCCGCGGCGCGGCCGGATCGAGGCTGACCGGTCATTCTGGCGATTGCGCGCCGTCGCTAGGATACGTCGTAGCATTTCCCGTCCCCTTGGTACCGCTTCTTGTGCCGCATAAGGCCAATGACTGCTAATTGGGGGTTGCCGAGCAATCGTGCTCGGGCTGGTGCTGCAGCGGATCGGGCTGGCTTACCCGCCGGAGCATTTGGTTGAGGATTTCAATGCTGGCGTTGCCGCCAGAGATGATGACCGCGGCGCCGTCGGCCGCGATGCTGCCGTTGCGGACCGCGGCCATCGAAACGGCGCCCGCCGGCTCGACGATGAGGTGGCGGCGGCGCAGCAGCGCCACCGCGGCGTCCATGATCCCTTCCTCGGTGACGGTGACGATCTCATCGACCAGGCTGACCACGTGAGCGAAGTTCAGCGGCCCCAGGGACTGAGTGCGGATGCCATCGGCAATGGTCTGGCCCACGGTGTCGGCCGGCCATTTCACGCGGCTCCCGGTGGCCAGCGACTCCCTGGCGTCGCTGGCCAGCTCGGGCTCGACGCCGATGACCCGCACCGACGGCTTGATCGCCTTGATCGCCGCCGCGATGCCGCTGATCAGACCGCCGCCGCCGACCGGGATGACGACCGACGACATGTCGGGCAGCTGCTGCAGCAGCTCCAGGCCGATGGTGCCCTGGCCGGCGATGACGTCCGGGTCGTTGTACGGCGGAATCAGCGCCTGGCCCGTGGTCTCGGCGATCCTCTCGGCCAGGTGCTTGCGCTCCTCACTGCCCGGCGGGCAGGGAACGATGGTGGCCCCTTCCAGCGCGATCGCGTCGGCCTTCGGGCCGGCCGCGTCCCTGGGCACCACGATCGTGGCCCTTGTCCCGCACAGCCGGGCGGCCCTGGCGACCGCGATGCCGTGGTTGCCGCTGGAGTAGGCGACGACGCCGCGCGCCCGGCTCTCGGCCGGCAGCCGTTTCAGCTTGGTGATCGCGCCCCGGATCTTGAACGACCCTGTGGGCTGGAGGCTTTCCAGCTTGAGCCAGGTCTTCGGGCCCCAGCGGATGACCGGCGAGTTCCGGACGGTCTCCGGCAGCGCCGCGGCCGCCTCCTCGATGGAGGCCAGCGTCACCAGCGGCGCCTCAGACATAGCTGTCCCCCAGCGCGGAGCGAGCCAGCGTCCAGATCGCGCCGAGGCACCGGTACCACGCCGGCGGATCGGCTGAGCTGTAGCTGACCGAGCGAGATCCGGTCATCCGCACGCCCGGGATCGCCGAGGCCGCGACGGCACAGTTCTCGCTGCTGAACTCGATCTCGGCGCACAACTCGCCCGTCGCGCGCGCCAGCCCCGCGGCGCCTGGTCCGCCGGCGGCGCCCAGCCGCTGCACCGCCCGCCCCGCGGCCGCGGCCAGGTCGTGCCTCACCGCCGCCGCTGGCCGCAGCCGCGCCGTGAACCGGGTCAGCGCGCGCTTGGTAACCACATGCTCCGCAGACGGGGCGTAAAAGACGGCTTCCTCGCAGGCTTGCTCGTCGCCGGAGACGATCAGCACGGGGACCCCGAAGAAGGCGGCGAGGTGCGCGTTGACCGTTCCCTCGCCGGCCGGCTGGCCGTTGACCCGCAGCGTGTGGATGCCCGCGGGCATGAACGCGTGGCTGAGCACGCCGCCGGAGCCGACCGTGCCGTGATAGCCAAGGAACACCACGCCGTGCACCCCGCCATCGATGCCTTCGACCATGCCGAAACGTCGCGGCCGCCCCCTGATCAGGCCGGCCCGGGGATCGATGCGGTTCGGCTCGAGGTTGCTGCCGCTGCCGTGCGCGTCCGTGACGAGGACCTCGTCGGCGCCGTGCTCCAGCAGCGCGGCGATCACCGCGTTGACGTCGTCGGTCCAGCAGTCGCGGGCCGCGGCCCAGGAACCCGAGCCGGGCACGACGTCCTCCGGCGTCGCCACGCCGGTGGCGCCCTCCATGTCCGCGGAGATGAGGATGGTGACAGGCATGTTCTAGGCCCCGCCGCCGTTGCGCTCGTACCAGCGCGGCCCCATGGCGTTCTCGAATGCCGCCCAGTCGATCAGCCGGCCGGCCGCGATGGTGTAGCGCACGTTCCGCACCGCGGCGAGGTCACGGGTTGGATCGCCATCAGCGACCACGATCAGGTCCGCCAGGTACCCCGGCGCGATCTCGCCCAGGCGGTCCAGGCCGAGCAGGGCGGCGTTGCCCTTCGTGGCCGCCTGCAGGACCGCCGCCGGCTCGAGTTCCAGCGCCTCCGAAATCGCCGTGAGTTCCTTATGGAAGTCCTCGATCGGCAGGAACATGCTCGTGTCGGATCCGACCGCCCACGTGACGCCGCGCTGGACGCCTCGCCGGAAGGTCCCGAGCTTGCGCTCGTACAGGAAGGCCGCGCGCTCGCGCAGGTGCGGCCACTGGGTGCTCTGCGCGAGGGTCTTGTACACGTTCAGCGTCGGCACCAGGAACGCCCGCCGCTCCGCGAGCAGGTCGCAGCATTCGTCGTCGAGGAAGGTCCCGTGCTCGATGGAGTACGCGCCTGCCTGAAGCGCCCACTTGATCGACCGCGCCGGATGTGCGTGCGCGGCCACCGGCCGGCCCGCCAGGCCCGCCTCGTCGACGATGGCGTCGATCTCCTCGGGGGTGAACTGGCTGGCATCGGGCGACTCGTCCTCCCGGGCCGCTCCCCCGCTGCACATCACCTTGATCAGGTCCGCGCCGGCCAGGAATTGCTCGCGGACAGCACGCCGCACCTCGGCGGGGCCGTCCGCTGCGCGGCCCTTCGGATGACCGTGCCCGCCGGTGATCGTCAGGTAGGTTCCGGCGCACAGCATCCGCGGCCCGAGGGTGCGACCCGCCCGGATGGCATCCCGCAGCGCAATATCGGCCTGGCGGTAGCTGCCGAGTTCCCTGACGGTGGTGAGGCCGGCCCGCAACGCGCGGAGAGCCTGGAATCCTGAGCGGACGCCTTGGCCCGCCTCCCGGTCCTCGACAACGCCCGCGTAGCCATGCGTGAGGTGGGTGTGGACGTCGATGAGGCCTGGCAGGACGGCGCTCCCGGCTAGCTCGACGACCTGTGCCGATTCCGGGACGGCGAGCGATGCGCCCACCTCACTGATGCTGTCCTGCTCGATCAGCACGTCTGCTGTCCGGAACGTGCCGTCGGAGCCGAACACCCGACCGCCACGTAGCAACAGCTTTGCCGCAGACACCAGCCACCACCGACCCAACTACCAGGGGGGAATGCGGCCCGGTGAGTACCGCTGGTTGCTGGTCAAACCCGGCCGAAGGTTGGTGTGACGGTACTAGCGTTTCAGAATCATGGTCAATACCTGAAGCAAAAATTTCAGCAACGCGGTCGCCGCGCACGAGGTCACTGCTGATCGTTCGGGCCGGAGCTACTCGTAGCGCAAGGCGCGCCCGGGATCGATTCGCACGGCCCGGCGCAGGGTCGGGCGGACGACGAGCAGCGTGACCACGATGACGGCTATGAGCGCAACAGGAATGCTCAGCACCGGGAACACCTTCACGACGGGGAGGCCGAATTCGTGCTCAACGAACGCCACCAGCGCGAGGAAAAGGGCATACCCGAGAAGTGATCCCGCGGCCCACCCCGTAGCCGCCATCACCACAGCCTCGGTGTTGAACACGCGGCGGATCTGCCGGGCGCCAGCGCCGAGGCAGCGCAGGATCCCTACCTCCCTGGTGCGTTCGATGAGGGCCAGGGTGAGCGTGCCCACCAGTCCGATCAGGGCGATGGCGACGACAAGCAGGCCAAGCGCCTCGATCAGGGCGACGATGGAGTTGTTCGCGCCCTCGTTCTGCGCCGTCTCGACGTAGCTCTTCTGGATGGTCGCGGAGTACCCGGCCCGGCCGAGGCGCGTCTGTACCGAGGCCGCAGCCTGGTCGACGAGGTGGTGATTCGTGCTCGTGGTGGTGAGCCAGAGCGCGTTGACCGTATCAGCCGAGTTCGTCAGGCGCTGGAACTGCGGCAGCGGGAAGAACATGCTGGCGCCGTCGTTCAAGATCACGCTGTCGATGCCGACGACCCGCACCCGGGCCGGGCCGGCCGGCGTGAGCACGACGAGCCGCTGCCCGACGCGCCCGTGAACGGCGCGGGCAATCGCGGGCCCCAGCACGACCACCGGGGCGGACCTGGCGGTGTCGGCCGCGGTGAACCACCGGCCGGAGCTCAGCTTGTAGCGGTACAGCGTGCTCGGCCCGAGCCCGTAGGCGCTGTACTGCTGTCCGTGCAGTTCGACGTTGTTCTCGATCACCGGCTCGACACGGGTCACTGCCGGCGTGGCGGCGGCGATGTTGATGGCTCGCCCGCCGAACGACGGCGCGCCATTACCTCCGTCCACCTCGATCTGGAATTGCTGGGCGTCGTGGACCGCGGCGGTCGATGCCGCGACCGTCTTGCCCACGGAGAAGAGCGCGATCGCCAGCGCGACGGCGATGGTCACCTGCGCGATCGTGGCGGCGGTTCGCCGCTTGCGGCGCAGCGTATTGCGCACTCCCATGCGCGCCGGGCCCGAGAGCAGGTGGGCGCCGGCCAGGATCCGGTCCAGCCGTCCGGTTCCGTAGTCAAGGGTCGTCCGGTTGTCCAGCACGTCGGCGACCGGACGGCGCAGGGCCCGGCGCAGCCCCGGAAGGGAGGTCAGCACCGCCAGGAGAGGCCCGGCAACGAGGCTGGCCACCACCACGGGTGCGGAGATGGCGAAGGCCGGGTGGACGTTGAAGATCTGTGCCGCCAGGTGGCGTGTCAGCAGGTACGCCACGACGATGCCGAGCGCTGTTCCCGCGATGGCGCCGGCCGCGCCGAGGCCGGATGCCGTGCGCAGGATGACGCTCGCGACCTGGCGCCGCCGCCCGCCGAGAGCTCTGAGAATGGCGATCTCGTTGCCTTGCTCGACGACCATCGTGTTCATGGTGTTGGCGATGAGGAACAGGGCGCACACGATGGCCATCACGGTGATAACCAGGAACAGCGCGATGAGCTGGTTGAACGTGGACTGGCCCGGCCATGATCCCGTGGCGCGCGTGAGGGGCAGCCCCACGAAGGGCGATGACCCCGTCTGGGCGGTCAGATAGCGCTGGACGGCCGCGATCGTGGCCGTCTGCGCCGCGGGACGGTTGTCGCGGAGCTGGAAGGCCAGGTAGTTGTATCCGGACACGCCAGCGAGTGCGCGAACCGCGGGCACGGTGCCGTAGAAGACGGCGCTGTTCGTGCCGTTGGCGCTCGGCGAGGTGGCGAGGCTGCGACCGGTCCCGCTCACCCGGACCTGTGTCATCGCGCCGGCGGCGGTGAGTATGGCGACGTGCCCGCCGGAGGCACCGAGCCCGGTGGCGCTCGCGTTCCCCTCATCGGCCAGGAGTTCGGTACCTCCCCGGGGCCGTCCGCTGGTGACGTCCACGACGTCAACGGTCTGGTGGCCGACGTTCACTCCCCACAGGACCGCGTTCTGGCGGCTCCCGTTGACGGTGCCCGCCGCCACTGTGGAGTACTCGACGGCCGGCTCGAAGGCGGCCACGTTGGGCAGGTGCCCGAGCGCGGCGAGCTGCCGGGAGCTCAGGTTGAGATCACGAGTCGCCACCGCCACGTCGAAGAGGCGGGCCTGCCGCACCTCGCTTTGCATGCTGGCGTTGAGCAGGCCTGGCACGGCGATGATGGCGAAGCTCGCGATCGCGAGCGCGAGGGTCCCCGCGACAAGCAGGCTCTTGCCAAGGTGGCGTCGCAGGTCGCCGCGTACCTTGCGGGACAGCGCGCTCACCGGCTCTGCTCTCCCATCGGTGCTCGCGACGCCACCGCGCTCGTGTCGGACACGATGCGGCCATCGCGCACGGTGACCAGACGCGGTGCCAGCGCGGCGAGACCCGGGTCGTGCGTCACGAAGATCACGGTGGTACCGGCGGCGTTGAGGTCCCGCACGAGCCCGAACATCTCCCTGGCCGTCTCGCTGTCCAGGTTCCCCGTCGGCTCGTCGCCGATGAGGATCCGCGGCCGGCACGCCATGGCCCTGGCCAGAGCGACCCGCTGCTGCTCCCCTCCGGACAGCTCGACAGGGAGGCGGCTGCCGCGGCTGGTCAATCCGACGGATGCCAGCAGGGCTCGAACTTGCGCCCCGCGCTTCCGGCGCGAGCCTTGCCTTGCCAGTTCCAACGGGAGCAGCGTGTTGTCGAATGCTGTCAGGGTCGGCATGAGCTGGAAGAACTGGAACACCATGCCGATGTTCGACCGGCGCCAGATGGCCAGTTGCTCCTGGCCCATGAGGTCGAGCCTGGTGTCGTCCACCGTCACCGTCCCGGCCGACGGGCGGTCGATGCCCGCGATCAGGTTGACGATGGTCGTCTTGCCGCTGCCGGACGCGCCGACGATCGCGACCATCTCGCCCGCCCAGATCTCGAGATCGATGCCGCGCAAGGCGCGGAACGCGACCCGCCCTGAGTGGTACGTCTTCTCGACCCCGGCGAGGACCACGAGCGGCGTGCCTTTCCCTGCCGATCGCATTACACGCGCTCCCTTCTGAGCAAGGTCTCAGGGCCCGCGGGCGGGCGAACCTCATCGATCAGCCGGCCGTCACGCAGGCAGAGGATGCGGTCCGCCCAGGCCGCGTGGCGGACATCGTGGGTCACCAGGACGACGGCGCACCCGTCGTCGCTCTGGGCACGAAGCAGCTGCATGACGGACTCCCCGCTCAGGGCATCGAGCGCACCTGTGGGCTCGTCCGCCAGCAGCAGCGACCTGCCGCCGATCACCGCGCGGGCGACGGCCACCCGCTGCTGCTGGCCGCCCGACAGCTGCGCGGGCAGCCGGTTGGCGACGTCGTCGAGGCCGAGCGAAGACAGCAGTGCCCGTGCATTCGCCATGGCCACGCGTGGCCGCACGCCGTCGAGTTCAAGCGGTAGTGACACGTTCTCGGCGGCGGTCAGTGCCGCGAGAAGGTTGATGTCCTGGAATACGAACCCCACTCGCCGGCGCAGGATCAGTGACAGGTCGGCCTCTCCCAGCGTCCCCAGCTCGCTGCCGCACAGCACGACGCGACCAGAAGCGGGGCGGGTGAGGCCGCCGGCCAGATGCAGCAGGGTCGACTTGCCTGATCCGCTGGGGCCCATGACCGCCAGCATCTCGCCGGCGTCCACGGTGAGGGACACGTTGTCGAGCGCCACGACCTGGCGCGGCGGTGTCCCGTACCGGCACCCAACCCGCTCCATGGACAAGACCCGCTTCACGGCGTGCGCTCCACATCGCGGATCGCGTCGGCGTCATCGGGCGCGGGCACTGGCTGCGGGGGCAGCGTCGCCAGCCGCGCCTCGCATAGCTCGAGCCAGCGCGTCTCCGCCTCGGCCTGGAAAATGAGAGCGTCGAGCATCATGAGCCAGGCCAGGTCACCGTCGCGCTCGGCGGTGGCCTTGAGCCTGGTGAATTCCTGGAGAGAGGCCACCGTGGCCGTGAGCTGGTGCTGCACCACGTCCCGCACCCGCTCAGGGCCGGCGCGCATGGCGAACACCAGCTTGATGGCCAGCTCCTGCCGGGGGACGACTTCGCGGATGACCGGCGTGCCGAACCACCGCCGCAGCTCCCGCTGCCCGGCTTCGCTGATGCGGTACGTCTTCTGGCCGTCGTCCTCCTCGGCGACGAGGACGAGCCCGTCGCGCTCGAGGCGGCTCAGGGTTGAGTACACCTGGCCGACGTTCAGTGGCCACACGTTGCCGGTCGCGGTCTCGAACTCGCTCTTGAGCGCGTAGCCGTGCCTCGGTCCGGCATCGAGGATGGCTAGAAGGCTGTAGCGGATGGACATTCTGGCGCTGTCTCCCAACGGGCTACGACTACATACCGGGTACTGCATACTACGTATTCAATACGTAGTATGTATGCCGAGCACCACCCTCGTCAACCCGGATTCCCGCGGCCCGGCCGGCCTCGCGGCCAGCCCCGTGCCCGGACCAGCCCTACGCGGCGCCTTCGTCCCGGCGCTGGGGCGGCCCGTCCGACCCGGCGGGGTATTCCTCCATCGGGACGAGGTCCTTGGAAAAGGCCTCGAGCACCGGGGCGACCACGCGCCAGGATTCCTCGGCTTCGTCCCCTCGGATGGACAGCGCCGCGTTGTGGTTGAGCACGTCGAGCACGAGCTGGCCGTAGGCCGGCAACTCGGGCGGCTCGATCGGGGCAGCCAGCGTCAGCGGCGTCAGGGTGTGCGATCGCGCGCCGACGCCGGTCAGCTCGAGGGTCATGCTTTCCGGGTCGAGCCCGAACCGGAGCACGTTCGGGGTCTCTTCCCCGGCGTGCCCGAAGGGCAGGTGCGGCACCGGCCGGAATCGCACCGCGACCTCCTTGCGGTCTCGCGCCAGCGCCTTGCCGGTGCGGAGCCGGAACGTGGTCCCTGGCCAGCGCCAGTTGTCCAGGCCGAGTTCGATCTCGGCGAACGTCTCGGTCTGATGGACGGGGTCCACCCCGTCCTCGTCGAGGTAGGCCGGGACGTCCTTGCCACCGGTCCGGCCGGCCAGGTACCGGGCCCTGCGGGTGCGGCGCACGATGTCCTGGCCGGCCAGCGGTCGGACGGAGCGCAGCACGTCGACCTTGCGGTCGCGCAGATCTCGTTCGCCGAGGCTGACCGGCGGTTCCATGGCGACAAGGCACAGCAGCTGCAGCAGGTGGTTTTGCACCATGTCCTTGAGCGCGCCGACGCCGTCGTAGTATCCGGCCCGGCCCTCCAGCGCGAGTGACTCCTCCCACACGATCTCGACCTCGGCGATGTGCGTGCTGTTCCAGATGGGCTCGAGTACCCGGTTGGCCAGCCGGGAGCCGAGCAGGTTCTGCACGGTCGTCATGGCCAGGAAGTGATCCACCCGGAACACCGCCTGCTCATCCAGGATCTCGCCCAGCAGCCGGTTCAACTCGATCGCGCTGGCCAGGTCCTGGCCGAACGGCTTCTCCAGCACTATCCGGCTGCCCTGCGGCAGTCCCGCCTCATGCAGGGCGGAGACTGCGCGGGGGAAGACCGCCGGCGGGAGCGCCAGGTAGGCAGCGACCGGGCCTTCACCCGTGACGACGGCCGCGACGGCCGCCGGGTCGCCGACATCGGCCTGACGGTACTCAGATGCCGACACCACCGCCTGCCGCGCCGTGGCCGGAAGCTGCCCGGCGTAGCGTTCCAGCTGGTCGGACGCCCACCGGCGGAACTCCTCGTCGTCCATTGCCGCCTGCCCGGCGCCGGTCAGGCGGAACCGGTCGCCGAGCTGCCCGGCGGCTTGCAGAGACGCAAGCGCCGGCAGCAGGTAGCGCGCGGTGAGGTCGCCGGTCGCGCCAAAGATCGCCAGCCTGTCGATCATGTCGTCATTCCCGCCTTCGCCACGGCCGTGTCCGCCCGCCGAAGTCGTGCCGAGGGGCCGGTGCGGCTGCCGTGCGCGTGCAGGCGCGGACCCTAGAACACGATCAGCGGCTTGATCACGTCATCGAGTTTCTGGTCGGAGACCTCGAACGCGCGGTCCATGTCGTCGAAGCGGAACGTGTGCGTGGTCATCAGCGTCGGATCGAGACGCCCGGACTCCAGCACGCGCAGCAGCCGTTCCATGCGCAGCCGCCCTCCCGGGCACAGGCCGGTGGCGATCGTCTTGTCGGCCATCCCGACCCCCCACTCGACCCGGGGAATGTGCACAAACTCCCCTTCGCCGAAATAGCCGGTGTTGGACACCGTCCCGCCGGGCTTGGTGATCTTGACGGCGTCCTGGAAGGTCGCGTCGGCGCCGAGTGCCTCGATCGCGGTGTCGACCCCGTCACCGTCGGTCAGATCGAGGATCCGGTCGACGACGTCCTCCCTGGTGAATTCGACGATCTCGTCCGCGCCATACGTGCGGGCGAGTTTCTGCCTGCCGGGGACTGACTCGACCCCAATGATCATGCCGGCTCCGCGCAGCCTGGCCCCGGCCGTGGCCATCAGCCCGACCGGTCCCTGAGCCAGAACCGCGACGGTCCCGCCGATCGGGATGTTGCCGTTCTCTGCGCCCATGAAGCCGGTCGAAAGCATGTCGCAGCAGTAGACGGCCATATCGTCTGGCACGGTCTCAGGTATCTTCGCCATGTTCGCGTCTGCCTCGTTGACGTGGAAATACTCGGCGAAGACCCCGTCTTTGACGTTCGAGAACTTCCAGCCGCCCAGCGCCGCCCCGGACTGCGAGGAGTACCCGTCCTGCGCGGCGGGATGGCCCCAGTCCGGCGTGATCGCACCGACCACGACGCGGTCCCCCGGCTGGAACACCGTCACCTCGCTGCCCACGTCGTGGACCACGCCGACCGCCTCGTGGCCGAGCGTCAGGTTTTCCCGCGGTCCGATGCCGCCGCCGACGGTGTGGGAATCCGAGGTGCAGATCAGTGCCCTGGTCGTCCGCACGATGGCGTCGTTCGGCCCCGGCGTCGGAATGGGCTTGTCCATGAAGCCGACCCGGCCGATTTCCTTCATGACAAAGGCCTTCATCGTGGCTCCCCCCGTGAGGCCCCGCCTATGACCGTGGTGGTACCCGGCGCGCTGACGGGTAATCCGGCCGCCCGGACCAGCCTCCGGCACGCTCGCGCGCGGGCCGCGAAGCCGCCTGGGAGCCGTCAGGCGGGCGAGATTGCCGGTCCGGCGCCAGGGTATGCCGAGATTGCTGCGACGATCAGGCTGCGGGCCCCGGGGACGACCGCACAGGGTGCCAGCTGCCTGTCACGGGGGGTCGGAGATGCGCGTCTCGGGAAGCACGTCCGGCGACGGCGGTCTGAGAGAGGCGGGGTCCGGTGTACCCGGCGCGAGGGCACATCCAACGCCCGGCGGGAGCCCGTTTCCTCCGATCGCCGATTACGGGTTCCTGTCCGACTGCGAGGTAACGGCCCTGGTCGCGCCCAGCGGCAGCGTGGAGTGGCTGTGCCTGCCCAAGATGGACGGCCCCAGCATCTTCGCCGCGATGCTGGACCGGGACGCGGGCTCGTTCCGGCTGGGGCCCGCCGACGTCACCGTCCCGTCCGGGCGGCGCTACCTGCCCGGGACCATGGTGCTGGAGACGACCTGGGGCACGCCCACCGGCTGGGCGGTGGTTCGCGATGTCCTGCTGGTCGGGCCGTGGCGTCATCAGGGCTCCAGGTCCGCCACTCACCAGCGCGTTCCATCGGATCACCGCGCCGAGCGAGTGCTGCTGCGCACGGTCCGGTGCCTGAACGGATCGATCGATGTCGTCCTGGAATGTGAGCCCGCGTTCGACTACGGCCGGCGGCGCGCTGCCTGGCGGTACAGCGGACCCGGCTACGGGCAGGCCGAGGCCGTCCTGGACGAGGAACCGCAGGTGCGGCTGACCACGGACCTCAACCTCGGGTTCGAGGGCCCGCGCGCCATGGCCCGCCGCCGCCTGCACGCCGGGGAACAGGCGTTCTGCGCGCTGTCCTGGGGAGACGGGACACCGCCGGACAACTTCACCGATGCCCGCCAGCGGCTGGCCCGCACCGCGGACTTCTGGCATGAGTGGATCAGCCGCGGCCATTTCCCAGACCATCCGTGGCGCAAGCACCTGCAGCGGTCCGCCCTGACCCTCAAGAGCCTCACCTACGCCCCGACCGGCGCACTGCTCGCCGCCGCGACCTCCTCGCTGCCAGAGACCCCGGGCGGCGAACGCAACTACGACTACCGCTACACCTGGCTGCGGGACTCGACATTCATGCTCTGGGGCCTGTACACACTCGGCCTCGACCGGGAAGCCGACGACTTCTTCTACTTCCTCGCCGACCTCGCCGAGCAGCAGGATGACCTGCAGATCATGTACGGGATCGGCGGCGAGCACGAGCTGGCCGAGCAGGTGCTCGACCACCTGTCCGGCTACGACGGCGCCCGGCCGGTCCGTATCGGCAACGGCGCCTGGAACCAGCGCCAGCACGACGTGTGGGGCGTCCTGCTGGACTCGATCTACCTGCACACCCGATCCCGGGACCGGCTCGACGAGCGGCGCTGGCCAATGGTGACGCGCCAGGTAGAGGCCGCCATCAAGCACTGGCGCGACCCCGACCAGGGGCTGTGGGAGGTCCGCGGCCCGGCTCGCCACTTCACCGCATCCAAGATTCTCTGCTGGGTCGCCGCCGACCGCGGGGTAAAGCTGGCGGAGCTGCGCGGCGACGGTGCACGCGCGGCCGAGTGGCGACAGGCCGCCGACGAGATCCATGCGGACGTCTGCGCCCACGGCACCGACGAGCGGGGCGTGTTCTGCCAGCATTACGACACCACCGCGCTGGACGCCTCCCTGCTGCTGATCCCGCTCGTCGGATTCCTCCCGCCCGGCGACGCCCGCGTCCGCAAGACCGTGCTCGCGATCGCCGACGAGCTCACCGAGGACGAGCTGGTCTTGCGCTACCGCGTCGAGGAGACCGACGACGGCTTCAGCGGCGAGGAGGGCACGTTCACCATCTGCTCGTTCTGGCTGGTGTCGGCGCTGACCGAGATCGGCGAAGTGGCCCGAGCCCGGGCGCTTTGCGAAAAGCTGCTGTCGTACGCCAGCCAGCTACTGCTGTATGCCGAGGAGATCGACCCGCACTCCGGGCGGCACCTGGGGAACTTCCCGCAAGCCTTCTCCCACCTCGCCCTCATCAACGCCGTCATGCACCTCATCCACGAGGATCAGCGCGTCGGGCCGTCCACAACCGCCGGGCACGGCCTGGATACGCCCTGACGTGAGACAGGGCACTATGTGGCTTCCGGGCAGACGACGTTATCGCGATGGCCGGATGCCTGATGAGCAGCCAGATCGGATCTGGTCTCTGGGTCTGCGCGCTCGCCGCGGACGCAGAAGCGGTCGAGGGAGTCGGGCCAGAGCAGGCGGAGCAGCAAGATCAGCGGGGGCGGAGGGCAGTGCAAGATCACTGTGGGGCGGGATAGCCGTATGGCCAGGGCCGCCAGGTGGCGCGCGGCAGCGACGTCAATGAATTCCAGGCCGGCCAGCTGCAGATGGATTTCAGAGGCATCTGGCGGCAGCTCGGCCAGTGCCTTGCGGAGAGCTTCGGCCGTGTGCATGTCCGCTTCACCGTTCAGCCGCAGTCCGGTGCATCCGGTCAGGGGTGAGATGCCCGCCGACAGCAGCCCCGCCGACAGCGAGCCGCCAGATTCCCGCCCGTACACGGCGCACAGGTAGCAGACCGCGCGCACCGGCGATAAGTACTGCCATCAGCCAGGCCACTAGGTTGATCACCGGGCGGACAGGACCGCCGCCTGCACCGCCGTCCGTTGACACAACGCGCCAGCCGCGGCGGCAGAGACGTTGCAGGCGGCCAGGAGCGTGCTGGCCGGAGTAGCACTCCGGAGCCTGGGCGCTGGGCTTGAAGGCATCGACCGTCACCCGACCGGCTGGTCGGCTCCGGTACATCGTGCGCGGCAGCGATCCGGGTCACCGGGGGGTGGTGATCCTCACGCTCACGTCCCCGGGGCGGGACCTGGTCACCCGGGTGCGAGGGCGACGGCACCAGGAGCTAGCGCGGATCCTGGCCAGCCTCGCGCCCGGCGACCGCCAGGCGGCGGCGAGGGCGCTGCGGCTGCTCGTCGACGCCGCCGGGGAAGGCTACGGACCAGTGACGCGCCGACTGGTACCGCCGTGACCACCACGCGCGGCCGTCGCCACGGCCTAGCCGCGCGGTGGCAGCCGTCCGGGCGGTGTCGGCCGTCCGGCCGGTCCGCCTGGCTCGCCGGGTGCCGGTCCGGCCGCTGTTTCCTGCGGCTGTGCGGGATCAGGCTCGGGGGCGAGCACGCTGACCCGGTCGCCCGGGGCCAGGGTAAGGCCGGGATCGGGCTCTTGCAGGCTCCGGCGTCGGAGTACGGCGACCGGGATATACCCCTTCGGCCAGGTAACCGAGCCAAGCGCCTGGCCGGAGGCCGGTGAGTCATCGCCGACGGCGATCTCGAGAACCCGGTAGCCGGGCAGCGGCGTCGGCGGCTCCGGTGGCGAGGGCAGCCGGCCTGGCCGCGCCACGGCCGGGCCGGCGTTTGCGCGCCGGCCCTGGGGAGGTGAGGTGCCGATCTCGCCCGCGACCGCGCGAAGCACGCTGGCGTTGGTTATCCAGCCCTGTAGCTGCCGCCCGTCACTGGACAGCACGGGCAGGCCATCACGCCCGTAGACGTCGAGCTGGCGCAGCGTCTGGCCCAATGACTCGGTGGCGAACACCGCCTGCGGGTCTCGCTGGTAGGTAACAGGACCGGGCAGCGGGGCCAGGATCTGCGGGCCTGCGTGGCCGTCGGCCGGCCGGCCTGCCATAGTCAGCGGGACAGAGAGCGGGCGCATGGCGTCGCCCGCCTTCAGGTCGGCGAAGGCACGCCAGGGCGCGGCGCGGTCGACGTCCTGGCCGCGGCGCAGCAGTTTGGTGGTGTAGATCGTGCCGTAGCTCAGCGCCCGCGAGACAGCGGTGGCGATCGCGACGGCGAGCATCACCGGCAGGGTGAGGGCGTAGTCGCCGGTCATCTCGACCACGCTGGCCACCGAGGTCAGCGGCGCGCGGGCGGCGGAGGTGAACACCGCGCCCATGGCGACGGCCGCGTACAGAGCGGGCGGGCCCGCGCCGGGGCCCAGCGCGTGGCCGGCGATCTCGCCGAAGGCCATGCCGGACGTGGCGCCCACGAACAGTGAGGGCGCGAACACCCCGCCCGAGCCGCCGATGCCCAGGGTAGTGCTGCACGCGATGATCTTCCCAGCCGCCAGGACGAGCAGGAACCACAGCGCGTAGTTGCCGGCCAGGGCCTTGTACATGACCGGGTAGCCGACCCCGTACATCTGCGGGAGCGCCAGCAGCAGCAACCCTAGGGCGATGCCGCCCACAGCTGGGCGCGCCCATTCGGGCCGGTTCTTCCAGGTCACGTCCCACAGGTCTTCGATCTTGTACAGGATGGTCTTGAACAGCAAGCCGATCAGTCCCGCGGCGACCGCGAGCAGCGCCACCAGCAGGTAGTCGCCCGGGTGCGCCAGCCTGATCCCAGCCGGGAAGCCGCTGAGGAACGGCCTGTCGCCCAGGAACGGGATGGCCACGGCGTCGGCCAGCATGGCCGACAGCATCACCGTGAACAGTGCGTCGACCGAGAACTCCCGCAAGACGATCTCCACGCCGAAGAACACGCCGGTGATCGGGGCGTTGAACGTGGCCGAGATGCCGCCGGCCGCGCCGCAGGCGACCAGAATCCGCATCCGGTTCTCCGGCATCCGGACCCACTGGCCGAGGCTTGAGGCCAGCGCCGAGCCGATCTGCACGATCGGGCCCTCCCGGCCGACCGACCCGCCCGCGCCGATGCACAGCGCAGAGGCGAGTGCCTTGACCACGCTGACCTGCGGGCGGATCCGGCCGCCGTTCTCCGCGACCGCCACCATCACCTCGGGCACGCCGTGGCCGCGAGCCTCGCGCGCGTACCGGTAGATCAGCGGCCCGTAGACCAGCCCGCCGATCACCGGGATCACCACAAAGAACCCCAGCCCGAGCCAGGGCAGATGCGAGCTGCCGGCGTAACCCTGCTGCCCGAACTGGCTGTGCCCGGTGGCCAGCCAGGTGAAGAAGTAGATCAGATACCGGAACACCACCGCGCCCAGCCCCGAACCCACTCCCACCAGCACGGCAATCGCGAACAGCCCGGCCCGTGAGCCGCGCAGCAGGCCCACTGCCCGGCTCGGCCAGCCTGCCCGGGCGGCCGACCGCGTCGCCGTCGCCCCGGCCCGGGCCGCATCACCCGTCACGCTCGTCCCCTCACCCTCGGCGGTCGTGCTGCTGTTGCCGTGGTCGTCGCGTCCGCAGCCCTGCCCGGCGGCGCTTCGGAAGCCTCGGCCGGCCACTGGCTGTCCGGGATTTCCCCGGCCGCCGCGGCGAACGCCCGCAGGGCGGCGGCGATGGCTGACTGGTCCGCCGACGGAAGCCGCTGCAGGATCTCCGCGATCAGGGCGCGCCGCCGTGCCGTCGCCTGATCAACGACCTCCCGCCCGGCCGCGGTGATCGACACCTGCACCGCACGCCTGTCGGCGCGGGCCCGGTGCCGCCGGATCAGGCCCTTCCGCACCAACCGGTCACACATCCGTCCTGCCGTCGACGGCGTCACTTCCAGCGCCCCAGCCAGGTCCACCATCCGCTGCGGGCCCCGCGACGCCAGGACCACCAGCGTCCGGTACTGGGCGATCGTGGTCTCCTCTGCGGCCGCGCCCAGCGACTGGGTAGCCATCCCGACCAGCGTCCGGCTAGCCGTCAGCACCGCGTCTACCGCGGCCTCGTCGGCTTCATGGCTTGCCACGGCCCGCCTCCTCAATTTATTAGCATACTACAATCATTTCATAGTGATTTTATCGACCGCTGCAGCCAAGTGCTGGTCGTGCCTATGCTGGGCCGGAAGTGAGATACGACCGCGGGCGGCCGAGGAGACCGGCCAAAACGGCTCGGCCTGTCCGAGGCCTTGCTGGCCTGGTCGCCGCCCTGGCGGCTCACCCGCCGGAGATCGCGGCTGGACGCGGGCGTCGTGATCGGGCCGAACGCATTCAGCGTGGCGGTCCTGCTCGGCCCGGGCCTGGTGATGGCCGGGGCGGGCCGACCTGCACCGCAAGGTCGCGGCCCTGGCCGCCCCGGTCGCGATATGGGTCGCGGCGGTTTGCCGGTTAGCATCAAGGTGTGGCTCGAGCTGACGGATCCGGGGACTGCGCATGTGCCGGCGGCATCGCGGCGCGGCGCGGTGGCCAGGGTGGGCTTGATGGTGAGTCGCAGCAGTGGCTGCGGGGTCTGCAGAGCCGGGGCCCGGTTCGCGAGGTCGCGCTGGCTCGGTTGCATGCGCTGTTGTTGCGGGTCGCGCGGTCCGAGCTTCGCCGTCGTGAGGGCCTCCACCCGGTCACCGGCCCGGAGCTGGACGATCTGGCCCATCAGGCTGCCGACGACGCTCTGATGGCCGTTACCGCGAAACTGGGCCAGTTCCGCGGGGAAAGCCGGTTCACCACCTGGGCGTACAGGTTCGTCGTGCTTGAGGTATCGGCCAAGCTGGGCCGGCATTTCTGGCAGCGTCCCGGGGCGGTGCTGGACGCCGATCAGTGGGACCGGCTGCCGGACCGTCTGGGGCTGCGGCCGGATGATCTGGCTGAGCAGCTCGACCTGCTCACGGCGCTGCGGCGGGCGGTCGAGGAGCAGCTGACAGACCGCCAGCGGCGCGTCTTTACGGCGATCGTGGTGGACGGCATTCCTCTCGATGCCCTGGTTGTTCAGCTGGGCTCGAGCCGCAACGCGATCTACAAGGTGATGTTCGATGCCCGGCGTAAGCTGCGGGCGGCGCTGGCCGCTAACGGGTATCTGCCCGTTCGTGCCGATGGCACGGCGGACCTGGACTCGGTGAGGCGATCATGACGGGCTGGCCGGAGCTAGAGCAGTTTTTGCGCACCGATCCGCGGGACGTGGGCTGCGACCAGGCTCTGCGCGTCCTGCACGTCTATGTCGAGCTGGCGCTCAGCGGCACCGCCGACTTGGCGGCCCGCCGCTACCCCGGCGTGGCCGCGCACCTGCTGGCCTGCGGTCCGTGCGCCGACGATTTTGTCGGCCTGCTCATCGCGGCCGGCGGCCCCGCCCCTGACGCCCGGTAACCCGCGCGCCCGAGGGCCGGGACGCGGTGGACTCCGCCGCGCCGCGGATACGTTCTGGTGGCCGCCGGCCTGGCGATCATCCGGGCCGGCCGCCCGGGCCTGACCGGGCGGCCGCCCCGCGGCGCGCCGGTCCCCGTTCGCCACCCAGGCTCCCGTCCACCGAGACGGTCCGCGCGAGATCCCAGATGGCGCCGGTCTGATCCCCGTCCGGGCCAAGCAGGTGCCCCAGCAACGCGGCGGCGGAGGCTTCCGGGGTGAGCAGGCCGCCATCGGCATAGTTGCGCTGGAACCGCTCGTGGAGCGCGGCCCCGACGCGCGCAGGGTCCTGCGACCGGATCCAGGCCTGCATGGCCGTGTCCACTCCACCCGGACGATAGACATTCACCGTCACCCCGGTGCCGGCCAGCTCGGCGGCCAGGTTCCGGGCACTGGCCTCCAGCGCGGCCTTGGTGGCGGCGTAGGCATTGCCGCCGATCATGAAGCCGGGATTGGCCACGATGCCGCTGGAAACGTTGACGATCCGCCCCCAGCCGGCCTCAACCATGCCCGGGATGACCGCGGCCGCCAGGGCAGCAGGGGCAATCACGTTCAGCTCGAACGCGTCGCGCAAGTCGCCGGCACCGATCGCGGCAAACGTGCCCAGCGGCTCTACGGTCGCGGCGTTGTTGACCAGCACATCGACTCTCCCGGGAGCCAGCCCGGCGCTGACGACCCGTTGCCGCTGCCGGTCATCGGCAAGGTCAGCGGCCACGGCGCGGGCCTGGCCAGTCCCCGGACCCGCGGCCTCGATCGCCGCGACGGTGCCCGCCAGCTCGGCCGCCGAGCGCGCTGTCACCAGAACGTCCGCTCCGGCCCGGGCCAGACCGATGGCGATCGCCCGCCCGATCCCTCGCCCGCCGCCAGTGACCAGAGCCGTCCTGCCGGTCAAGCTCAGCCTCATCGCGTACTCCCCTCGCGAACGCCTGCAGCGCGTGTGGCTTGCGCCGGCCGCTCGTAGTGATCCCGGTTAACGGTTCGCGTCGCAGAGCCCGGGAGTCTTACCGGCCGGCGGCAGATAGTGCACGACCGGTCCGCGAGTAAGAACACCGCCCGGCGCCGCGCTAACGACAAGATGCCGATCACGTACGCCGGCACCGATCGCCACCCCCGATAAGCCTGGCAAGGAGAGCCGTCATGCCGTTGCTCAGCCCCGGATCCGCGTTTCCCGCCCTGTCGCTGACTCCGCCCGGCGGGTCGGCTCTCAGGTTGCCGGATGCCTTCGCCGGCGACTTCAGCGCGATACTGTTCTTCCGCGGGTCCTGGTGCCCCTACTGCAACGCGCAGCTGCGAGCATTCCAGCGCGCCCGCGACACCCTCGCCGAGACCGGGGTCAAGGTCGCCGCGCTGTCGGTGGACGATGAGCACACCACCGCCGAGCTGATCGCCAAGCACGGCCTGACCTTCCCGGTCGGGCACAGCGCCGATGCCCGCGCCGTCGCCGATCTCACCGGGGCGTTCGTCAACCCGGACCCCGTCTTCCTGCAGTCCACCGGCTTCGTCCTCGACCCGGCCGGCAAGGTGGTAGTGAGCCTCTTCTCCAGCGGCGCCATCGGGCGGCTCGTCCCCGAGGACGTCGTCGGCCTGGTGCGCTATCTGCGCCAGCACACGACGGCCTGACGAAGACAACCGCCGGCGTCGGCATACCGGAAGCCTGTGTCCAATCCGTGCTGGTTCATATCCGGTCTTTGGCCGGGCGCGTATCGGATCCCGTGCCCGCGTGACTTTCCGATCAGCCGCCGTCTTCAGGACTAGCGCAGCTGATCAAGGCGGCGGCCGCCGTGGCGACAGCTGCGACGGCGGCCACTGCCGACACGAACATCAGGTGCGCGGCGGTGGCCCAGATCTGGTCGGGGAACCCGAGCAGCACAGCGAGACCGGATGCCCAGCCGCCCGAGATCGCGGTAGGCAGCCGCCGGCCGGTGAGCAGCGCGATGCACGGGCCGACGATGAGCAGCCCGATCAGGATCAGGCGGTGGCCCGTGGCCGCGTCGATGGCTGCGACCGCGGCCGGCAGCAGCATGCTCAACACCCAGAGCGACCAGTCAGATGTCGGCGCCGGGGATGTCGCGCTTGAAGGCTTCGGCTCCGGCGGGTAGGAAGAACGGGTCGTGGCGGCCCCGGATGGCGAGCAGCAGTGGCTGACGAGTCCGCAAGCAACCGGCCCATCGACCCCGATGCCGTTCCCTGCCAGTGCCGCACGTCCACGACCGTCGGGTGCGGCCTGATCCTGCTGCCACCGGACTGCCATCCAGCAAGAAGGCCCGACCGCCGTGTCCGGCGATCAGGCCTCCGACCTGCACTAACTTGGTAGCGGGGGCAGTGCCCGGCCTCAGGACATGCGAATGGGGTGTCTCAGGACATAGGAATACCGCGGTGATCACGGCTGGTGGCCGCCCGGGACGTGTCGTGATCATGGCTGGCGTGTGCCCGGGCCGGTGTGACTGGCCCGGCCTGCCCGCCGCTGGGGAGGTCAGCCTGGCCGGGCTGGCCGCGGTGAACGAGCGGCGTGATCTGGGTCGCTGGCGCGGCGTGTCTCAGGACACCCGAATGGGCTGGCCGGCAGGGTCTGTGGATGTCGAAGGCGCGCTTAGTTATCACCGCTGTCGTGACGGAGGGCCGGTCCCAGGGCGAGGCGGCCCGGGCGTACGGGGTGTCCCAGGGCTGGGTGTCCC
>Ga0335075_10000663_pt1 | contig 58945 bp, 52 predicted proteins | sample Lox_Sample_24_FD_206723 | JGI IMG/M metagenome (GOLD analysis project Ga0335075, IMG submission 206723) | Soil microbial communities from Loxahatchee National Wildlife Refuge, Florida, United States - Lox_Sample_2.4 | ecosystem: Environmental > Terrestrial > Soil > Wetlands | place: USA...
CGATCATCTCCGGACTCCCTTGCGGGGAAAAGCATTTTTGCGGCATCATTGATCCGCAGGAATGCGAGTCACATGACATCGGCGTGCGACTCCGCGCCACGATCAGCATTGCTCCATTTCTCTTTGTTGGCATTCCAATGATCAATCTCGGACGCAATCACCTCGAGAGCTGGAACGACATTCAATACGTCCTTGCAGTAGGGCGCGGCGGCAGCTTTCTGGCGGCGAGCGAGAGACTGGGCACCAACCAGTCGACGGTCAGCAGACACGTGCAGCGCCTGGAAAAGCGGCTCGGCGCGAAGCTTTTCGACCGCTTCGCGCACGGTATGCGGCCCACTCCGATGGGACGGGATCTCATCGAGAGGGCGCGGCAGATGGAAACCGCCGCACACGAGATAGAGAGGCGTCTCGCCGGGGCGGATCAGCGGATGACCGGAACCGTATGCATCGCGATTTCCGATGGAATCTCGACCTACTGGCTCACCCCGGCGATGCTCGATTTTCACCGGCAGCACCCACATGTGTGCATCGACCTGATCGCCGGCAGCGGTCCCATCGATCTGCTTGCGCGCGAGGCGGATATCGCCATCCGGCTCTTCGCTCCGAAGCAGGATCGGTACGTGGCCTCCAAGGTGGGGTGCATCCGATTTTCGCTGTTTGCGGATCGCAAATACATCGATCGGTTCGGCGTACCCGCGAGCATCGAGGCGCTGAGCTCGCATCGCATCGTCGACCACGGCGCGTATGTGCCGATAGTCAGCCTGACCCGCTGGCACGCCCTGCTCGCCGCACATCCGCACATCGTCTTTAGGCCCAACACCACCGGCTCGTTCCTCGCTGCGGTGCGAGCGGGCTATGGGATCGGTCTTTTTCCGAACTTCTACAGCATGGTCTCTCCAGACCTTGTCAGACTCGATCTGGACCTCGAGCAGCAGGCGCCGGTCTGGATGCTGGCTCACCAAGAGACTATCGGTAGCGCCCGCGTCCGCGCGGTTTTCGATTTCCTGAGCCGCCGGTTCCGGCAAGACCGGGACGTCTGGTTCTCCTGAGCGCTCACGCAGAATCACGCACCATCTCGGCGCACTGCACCAGCGCGAAGCAACCCGAGCCGAGCGGCTTGCGGTCGAAGTCCGACGTATTCGCGAACGTGAGCCTGATGGAAAAGACCTCCCGGGAGGACTCAAGGTATCTCGATACTTGACCATCTGGCATCCATGCTAGGCCCACGCCGGCGACCGATCTTGGCGACCACTGCTGCGCCCGCTCCACCAAAATGTGGCGCCAGGGCCGAAGCTGGAGCGCACCGGAGAGCACTTTTCTACAAGGACGGGCGTGGCTTCGTCGCCCTTGGAATGTCGCTTTCACCCGGACGGTGGTGGACGTAATATCTGGGTCTGATGCTGTCACGATCCGAGCCTGCCCAAAACGTGCGACTGTGGCGAGATTCCGCCCTGGCGGGGTCATATCTCGTGCGCGCCCGCTATCAGGCTCATGAGTTCGAGCGCCACCTCCACGAGGAGATGGTAATCACGGTGACCGAAGAGGGCGCGGGCAGATGTCGCACACGTCTCGGCAGCGACATCTCGGCTCCGCGGACAGTCTGGCTGTTCGCCCCTGGCGAGTACCATAGTGGCGATGTGTGGGAGGATCGGCTCTGGAACTACCGCGGCATCTACATCGAGGCCGAAGGAAGAGCGGCGCTGTCCAGCATTCTCATGGACGCCCGCAGCACCGAGATGTATGCGGCGCCCGGCTTGTACAACGATACTCAGCTTGCGGACGCCCTGCTCCATGCACACAAGGCCGAGGAGCTGAATCTACCGCTCATGGAGAAGCAGGCGCGTTGGTGCGCGGCAATGGGCTTGCTCTTCGGTCGCTACAGCCGGCCGAAGCCGAGATCGGGCCCGGTGCGCAATGAGACGAACAAGATGACGCGCGTGCGCGACTATCTAGCGGCCAACTTCCTACGCAATATCTCGATTGATGAGCTCGTGGCGCTGTGTGAGCTCAGTCGCTACCACGTCATGCGTTCATTCGCGCGCGAGTACGGCATGCCTCCGCACGCATACACCAACCAGCTGCGGCTCCTTGAGGCGAAGCGACTCATCGATGCCGGACAGAAGCCAGCCGAAGCCGCCGCCGCCGCGGGCTTCTATGATCAAAGCCACCTGACCCATCTGTTCAAGCGCGCCTATGGCATCACGCCAGGCGCTTACGCGGCATTGCGCCCTCCCCGCGGCGAAGCCCAGCAACATCGTAGGACCGCCACTTAACTCCAGTCGCGGTTGTCAAACCGGTAAGTGGCCGGCTCTCGTAGGCGCTCACTCGATCCCGGGATTGATGAACGATTTTGCATTCCAGGCAAGCGTCCAAATTTCGCGCGGAGAACGCGATCCGCTGCTTATCGGACACCGCCTCGCCGCGACGCCGATGTCGGCGATCGGTCAAACCTGGCGACCTGGGCTTTCCCGACAGGCAGACTTGCGAGCTTCTATCCGCCGGCAGCCCTTAGGGACAGTATTTAGGATCGCGAACCATCTATGTACGGGAGGCACCCCACGAAACCTTGCACCTCGTCATCGACGGAGCCATTGGATTCGGGACCATTGCAGTTGCCGTGCTGGCGATTTGGGGCGACAAGTGGCGTGCCTATCTGCTTCGCGGCTTCGGGGAGTACGGCTTATAATGGGTTCGCGGTGGAGGCATCCATGACCAACGTTACCGTTCAACTTAGTGACCGAGAGATCGAGGCGCTCAAGGCGCGCACTGGCAAGCGAAGCGCCGCAGCGGCACTCAAGGCCTGGGCTGCCCGCGCAAACGCGAAGCGCTCAGCTGCGGAACTCCGAGCGGCCCTCAAAGACTCGGTGAAAGAAGAAGCCGCAGGCAAGGGGCGCCGCTTTAACAGCGGCCGTGAGGCCATTCGGTGGCTCGAGAGCTAATATGGCCTGACCCGTGTCAATACCCCGTAAGGTCGCCTCACAGATTTCGTGCCCCAAAATGTTGAACCTTTGCGAATCTACAGCGCAGGGGTCACGCGACGCGAGAGCAGAAGTTGGCGACGATGATGATCGGGCGCGCATAGCCGCACGGATCGATCGACTCGCTATGGGAAATCCTGGCGATGTGAAGCCCGTCGGGACCGGCGTAAGTGAGATGCGCGTCGACTATGGTCCGGGATACCGCGTGTACTACGCGCAGACGGACTGGGTCGTGTTCCTGCTGCTCTGCGGCGGGACAAAGGGTACACAGGATGCGGATATTAAACGTGCGCTCGAAATGAATGCTGCAAGAGCCCAACAAGCCTCGACGGCGCGACGGCAAAAGCCGAGAAAGGGGAAATGACCCATGGCAACTCGAAATAAGAAAGCTGAGAGGTTCGCTCGCTACGACTCTGCCGATTACCTCAAGACTCCGGAGGATGTGGCCGAGTATCTCGTGGCCGCCTTCGAGGATGGGGGCGACGACGCTGCGTACATGGCTCACGTCATCGGCATCGCTGCCCGAGCGCATGGCGGGATGACGAAGCTAGCCAAGGAGACCGGCATGACGCGCGCCGGGCTCTACAAAGCACTCTCGAAGGACGGGAATCCGAGCTTCGATACAATCGTCAAAGCGATGCGTGTGCTGGGAGTGCGACTAATCCCACAGCTGGCGCCGTCTCGGTAAACTTCTCAAGGCCGAGGCATCCGACCTGCTTGGCCTACTCCATGTCGAGTATTGAACTGCTCCCGCTGAATGACCTGCGCTGGCCCACGTACCGCGGCGGATACAGAACCCCTTGTGACATTGTTCCCCTGATTCAACGACTGCCGCGTCCGGAGAAAGACAACCCACCCGTGCCTCAGGAGCTTCAGTTCTCCTACGGTACCGCACTTAATAGGCTACCCGTCATCGGGGCAACTCTGCTGCGGCCGGGATGTTCCGAAGCGGACCTAATGGGAGTCGCTGCCGCGATCGCACTCGCCGCCGGGCATCGTGCGCTCGCGCGGGCATACCTAGACTTCGGCCGCAGCGACGCTCTCGACTACACCTTCGACAGCTGAATGGCTTCGCACCCGGCGCGGGTGATTAGGTTAGGAGCACTACCGGCCGAAAGGCGGGTGGGACAATTTTGGGACACTGCGAAAATGACATTGCGTGATATCAAATGACATCAAGTGATCCCAAGCCCCTGTTGCAAATGGGGTTTGGCCTCGCATATCCTTGATTCGTAAGCCCCTACCCCCGTTTCACACAAGAGCGCGATGCGACGAGCGGTGGCCAATCACGCGCCGCCGCTCTTGATCAACCAATCGCCACACCGCATCTATCTGGCGTTATGTATTGGAAGCGGCAGTCGGCCAGGACTCGAATCCGGTTCCCGCAGGTCGCGTGATACGTCGGAGAAAGCTGCGCCGAGCCTCACGAGCAGCGCGAGTCAGCTCGGCCCCCGCAGCCCAGCTCTCCCCACCGTGTAGTCCGCCGGCCCAGACATGCAGATCCACGGGAACGCCCGCTGCGGCCAACCGTGCCCCATAGTCTATGACCTCGTCTCTGAAGACCTCGCCGGTGTACACGTCGATGTAGGTGGGTGGAAGGTTGCTGAGATTGCGCGCCCGGGCCGGGGCCGCATATTCATCCACGGTCGGGCCGCCGCACGCTTCGCCAAGGATCGCGCTCCAGCCGGTACGGTTGGAAACGCGGTCCCATTCCACCCCGTCCATCTTGCTTGACGGGGTGATCTCACGGTCGTCCAGCATCGGAATCAGGAGGATCTGGTGCGAGACAGCGGGGCCGCCGCGATCGCGAGCGTAGAGCGTGGTGGCCGCGGCGATTCCGCCACCGCCGCTGATGCCCATGAGACCGACCCGATCCTTATCGATGCCAATTGACGAAGCGTTGGCAGCCACCCATTTGAGCCCGGCGTAGCCGTCCTCCACCTGAGCGGGATGGCGATGTTCCGGGCCCGTCCGGATGCGGAGCCCAACGAGCACCAGCTCGAACTCGATGGCCCAGTCCAGCACACCAAAAGTGTCCAGAGCCAATCGGTTGCTGCTCACCACCTTGCCAGCGCAGTGCGTGATGACTAGGCCCGGACGCAGACCCTTAGCGGCAGCCGGACGAATGATCAAGATCGAAATGTCCGGTCCACCCGGAACTCCCGGAATGAGGCGCTCCTCGACGGAAAGAAGCCCACCCCGACGCAAAGCCTCGTCCTGCGGATCGAGGCTCTTCACGTCTTCGCGAAGTTGTCCCAGTTTGGCGAGGGTGAAGCCTGAGTTCGGGGCGCCCGTCGGACCAAACCTACCCGCCTCGAGATTCCTGCGAATAACAGAGGCGATCTCGGCGTCCAGAATCGGAAGGCTCATTGCAGACTCCATCAAATCAGCGCGGAAGCCGAAATCGCCATCGTTCCACGACGCGCTCGGAGATTTGATAGGGCCGGCAGCCCAGATCCACCATCGTGTGCAGGAGAGCCGAGGTGCTCGACTGTGGAAATTCGAGTGCCCGCACGATCTCTCGCTCCGAGGCCGAGCCGCGGACGGTGTTGAAATATTCCAGGATGGCGAGTACGCGCCCGGCGGACTCCACGAAGCTCTTGTCGCGTGCCGAGCGCGTCATTCGATAGGTCAGCCGCTTCGGCTCAGGGCGGCTCGACGGCAGCCTGAAGGCATCATGCAAGCGTATTTCCTCGGGCGAGGAATCAGAATAGAGGGTCTGAGCCATGACGGTACTCCTGCCTACATCGAGGTCTCTCGTGCTTCGGAGCTGTAGCTCTATCGGGATGAGCAGATGTCTTTGACGTCGTCTGGATGTTGTAACGCCACACGTGAAGCTGCTCGCCGGAACTAGCTCTGGCCTTCCGGCATCCGCACAATCAGCCCATCGAGGTCGTCACTGACCTTGATCTGACAGGAGAGGCGGCTATTGGGCTCGACGTTTTCCGAGAAATCGAGCATGGACTGTTCCATGACCGATGCCGTGCCCGTCTTCTCGCGCCAGGCCTCGTCGACGTAGACATGGCAAGTCGCACATGCACAGGCGCCGCCGCATTCGGCGATGATGCCACGGATGTTGTTGTTCACCGCACCTTGCATCACCGAGAGACCGGACTTCACGTCCACTACATGTTCAGAACCATCCTGCTCGATATAAGTGATCTTGGCCATATAAGTGACGTTCGCCACGCGTGCATCCTGCCGCAACTCAGGCGGCGATCTCTTTCATGGAGAAGGCGCCATCGGCGAGCTTGGACGGATTGATTGGCTTGCGATTAAGGATGAACTGCTTGCCGGCCATGAATTCGGGCGGCGCATTGACCGCCTCGACCTGCTGGATCCGGTCCCCTTTCAGATGGAAGACGGCGAACCGACCCGTTGCCATATCGCCGCGGACGAGCGTGCGGTCGACGTCGAAAGGCAGGCCTGCAATCTGGAGCTTGAGATCGAATTGATCCGACCAGTTCCACGGTACCTCCGGGGTCGGCGGTGCCCGGCCGGTAATGGCGCTAGCCGCCTGCTTCGCCTGCTCCAAGGCATTGGGTACGCTCTCGGGGCAGAACATCCGGCCATAGAGCGGCAACGGGCGGTGAGTGGCATCGCCGATAGCAAAGATCGAAAGATCGGAGGTGCGCGCTTGCAAATCGACTACGACCCCGCGCGCGCACTTGAGTTCTGCCGCGGCAGCGATCTCGTCATTAGGTATGATGCCGACGCCAACTACCGCGATGTCGCAGTCTACCACTTGACCATCGGCCACGCGTACAGCGGTCACACGGCCAGCGTCACCTTCGAATCCGACCACGGTGGCACCCAGCATGACTCGGACACCGCGAGTCTCATGGTAATTCCGGAAGAACTCGGCAATGGTCTCGCTGCCCGATCGGAACAGCAGCCGCCTCTCTCTCTCAATGACCACCGCGCTGCTGCCCAGCATGAGCGCCGAGGCAGCCACTTCCAGACCGATATAGCCGCCACCAATGACTGCCACACGCTTTCGGGCTCCGACTTCGGCCCTGATGAGCTCCGCATGCGCAGCCGTCCGCAGTACGTGGACCCCCTCCAGATCCGCGCCTGGTGTCACCAGCCGGATCGGTCGGGCGCCGGTTGCGAGAATCAGTGTGTCATAGCCCAGGTCCTCTCCAGTTGAGAGCCTCACGGTCTTCGCTGCGCGATTGAGTGAGATCCCGCTCACCTGGGGGCGAAAATCGATTCCCGAGTCGGGGTAGAAGTTTGCGGGCTTGAGGGCGAGCGATTCGTGATTGGCTTCGCCCTTCAGCCAAGCTTTCGATAGCGGGGGTCGCTGATAAGGAGCGACGGGCTCATCGCCGATCAGCACGATCGAGCCATCGTAGCCATATTGCCGCAGGAGGGCGGCAGCCGTGCCGCCGGCATGGCCTGCTCCGAGGATGACAACCCGGCGTCCGCAATCGCTCATCATCTTCACGCCGCAGGGCCACCGGACCGGTACCCCTGATGTTCCACCTCTTATCTCAATCTTCCGGCCAGTCCGTAAACGTAGACCGGCGAAGCGGAGGAATCCGCCATGCCCCGAGGCTCTTCGGGCCCCCTACTCGGATGAGCAATCCGCCCACGCTATTTCACTTCGGCCTCATCCACGACAGGACGGCTCTCCCGAGTCCCGCGCATGCGGCTCGTGGAATCACTGGCATCGGCGCTGATCACGACGTAATCGTCATGCACCTCAATGAGCGTTCCCACAAATGGAATACCGCTCAAGGAACCGGTGACACGGTAGCTCACCGTGTCACCGGCCTTAAAGGTCTTCTCGTCGAAGTTGAACTCGAATGGACAACGCTCACTTGCACCTTGCATAGGCACCCTCCTCCATATCAGAACTTATAATCGAGCGTTACACCGTACGTTCTTGGCGCCTGGTACGAGACATTGGCGCCGGCGCCGGTATCCAAAAAGCTGCCCAGGATCACCGCCCTATCGGTGAGGTTGTTGCCCCACAGAGACACGTTCAGATCCGGAATGCGCTCCGGTGAGAATGAGGCACGTAGCCCAAGCGTAGCGTACGCCGGCTGATAAAAGACGTTTCCGACGTCGAGGTATATCCGCTCAGAGGCATAACCGTTGACCGTAAAGGAAAGCACACCCGCGGATAGATCTCTCGTATACGTTGCCGCGAGATTGAGGGTCGCCTTTGGCGCACGGGGTACTTCCTTGCCGTCCGCCGATTGGACTGGAGTCGCGACCAAGCCGTCCCCGCCAGGCGCAGGCACATTCCAAGAGGCGTTCTCATAGCTCGTGAAGGTCGCATTGAGCAAAGAGATGCCCCCCCGGATGATCAGTGCATCGGTAACCCGCGCGTCCACATTGAGCTCGGTACCCATTTCGGAGGTTGTAGCAGCGTTCGAAAGCTTGCCCTCCACCGCCGATCCAGCAGTGGGCTGGCTATATGTTTGTATCTGCATATTGCTCAGCGTGTCGTCGTACAGGGCCGCATCGACACGCAGCCAGGGCGTGGGCGTTGATTTGAAGCCGAGCTCGAAATGCGTGACGGTTTCCGGCCTCACCAGATTCGGCAACGGGCAGCTTCCCGCGCTCGCCGCGTTCTCCGCCGCGCATTGCTCAGGCGTCGTATTGATCGGGATGGTGGTGTTGTCGAAGTTGCCGCTCTGAAAGCCCGTGCTGTAAGTAAAGTAGGCATGGGTGGCAGGCGTGACTTCATAGAGCAACGACACTTTCTGGGTGACGCTGTTCCAGTCATGACTCTCCCAGGTAGGGTACGAGCCTGTGGCGGGGATGCTTCCAAAAACAAACTGCCCAATGACGGCGCGATCGTCCTCATTGTCCCGAACGCCGGCCACGAGGCTTAACTTGTCTGTTAACTCATAAGTGCCTTCGCCGAAGACGGCGTAAGAAGACGTCGTCTGCCCACCAAAGATCGCGAGCGAAACGTCCTCGCCGGGGACATCTATGGTTGCGGAATCCGGATTCCATACGTTCTTGCTCTTGTAATAATCCGCGCCGCTAACAAAGCTGAAATTGCCGAATTTCCGCGACAAGAAGTCGACTTCGGCCTGATAGGACGTGACCCGGGCATGGGAGAAGTAGTTCGTGCCCGTGTAAGGGGCGGGATAACTCGCTCCGCTACCGGTCGTCGTATTGGAAAGCAACTGCGACTCGCTCCAAGCACCGAGTACTTTGATCTCGCCCACGGAGGTCTGTTGCTGGACCTCGGCACTCACGAGATCGTTACTCGTTTTGTCCGGCAGCGGCAGGTTTGCTGCGAGCTGCCAAGGCTGGGTTGGATAGATCGCACCCGGGACGGTCTTGGCCGGCGTTATGCCGTCATAGGGTTCATACAACATCGACGAAGCATCGGCATGTTCAGCAAACATGGCCGTAAGCAGGATTCGAGTGTCGTCCGTGGGCGTATACAGAATTTTGCCCCGAACGGTATAGTTATCTGTTTTCGGTATAGAAGCATTCGGCGTAAGGTTATGGTAGTAGCTGTTCGCCGTTTCCTGATAGCCAGAGAGGCTTAGACCGAGTTTTCCGGGCACCAGCGGACCAGTCAGCAAAGCTGACGTGGTCTCGTCGTCAAAGTTGCCATAGCTTGCGCCAACTTTGCCCCCGACTGAAGTCAAATTTGGATCCGCAGTGAAAATCTGAATGGCACCGGCCGTCGCGTTACGGCCGAACAATGTCCCCTGCGGACCCTTCAGCACATCGACGCTACTCACGTCCTGCAAATCCATGGTGGCGACCGCGGTGTCCGGTATATAAACATCGTCCAGATACAATGCTACGGTGTTTTCGACGCCGGCTGTCGTCGGAAAAGTCGTGATACCCCGGATGGATGGCAAGGTTGTATCACCCACATGGTCCCAGTGTAGACCGGGTACCGAATTGACCAGGTCTTGGGTGCTATTGATACCCGCTTGTGCCAGCTGATCGGACGACAGCGCCGTGATGCTGATGGGTACGCTTTGAATGTCTTGGGAACGCTTCTGAGCCGTGACCACGACCTCCTTCAAGACCGACCCATCGGTTGAGGCCTGCGAGGGAGCGGCCGAAGCACTCGCGGACTCTTGTGCGAGACCGGGCGACGCCCGGAAAAGCGCTCCGGCGGCCATCCCTGCCAGGAGTAAGCGACAGGGACTCATGGATACGTACTTCATCTTTTCCCCCATCTTTTGGCTAATGTGACCGATTCGGTAGATGAACTGTCAAGCGGGCGCGCCGTCCACTCCCAGGAAGGCGCTGAGGATGAGACCGGTGACCCGGCATAGACCCCCAGCGGCGTTTTTGTGAAGCTTCACCGACGCCGATTGCTCGCGCATGTCGAAAGGGACGCCGTCTCTCGCTCAATAGAGCAAAGTGCAGGAGCAATTCGGTTCCATCGGTTAGCTCCCGGCTAGCCAAGCCGGGGAGAATAGTCCGTGAGCTGAAGCAACTGGTTTTCAGCTCTCGCGACCAAAAACCCATCCCGATCCATCTCGCCCTTGCGTCGGAGCCATTCCGGGTCCGTCATGAATGACGCCCAGAGGCGCTCCCGCTCGGCCATCGAATCCCAGCTGAGCACGTAGATCAGCGCATTGTTGCTGGGGCCCACCAGGGTGGTCCAGAACGCGACGGGCCGGAATCCGAGGCGCTTCCATATCGGCAGCGTGATCTCCCGGAATCTCCTGTTCAGGTCGCTCAGGCGACCCGGCATCGCCTCATAAACGCGCAGTTCGTGAATTACGGTCATGCCTCAAGCTCTGATTGTCCGCAGCAATGCGAGGCCGGCGAGACCAATACCCGCCGGCCGCACCGGTCCACGATGCAGCAGAGACATTTCACATCGCACAATCCTCCATTCGACTGGGGGGTTGCGCGCACCCGGATGTCATAGGATGCAAGCGTTATAAAATGAGCGCGCCGCGAGGGCCGTGGGCGGCTTGTTGCAGCGTGTAAGTGCGTGATGTCGGACCGGCGCAGGGTTTCTCGAGTTTTTTCAATCGCGGAGTTGCGCCTTTTGGCCAAGCGGCGGCTTCCTCGAGCGATCTTTGATTTTTATGACGGCGGGGCAGAAGACGAAATAAGCCTGGAAGCAAACATCGAGGCTTTCACGCGGCTGCGATTGCTTCCGAGAACACTCGTCGATGTTTCGTCGGTCGATACTTCCGCGACCATTCTCGGCAGACGCGCGGCTTTACCGATCGCCATTGCTCCGACCGGAGGGACGGCCTTCGGACGTCATGGGAGCGATGTGGCCATGGCGATGGCAGCCGCCCGCGCCGACATCCCCTACACCCTCTCCACATCAGCGACGGCCTCAATCGAGCGGATCGCAAGGGAAGCGGGCGGTCGTCTGTGGTTTCAAGCATATGTGTTGCGCGACCGCGAGTTTCTCAAGCGCCTGATTGAACGAGCTCGGGCGGCCGATTATGAGGCGCTCATGATCACCGTCGATCTTCCGGTCGGCGGCAAGCGCGAGCGCGACCTGCGAAATCGCATGTCCCTGCCTTTTCGCTTCTCTGCCCGGCACTTGTGCGACTTCGCGCTTCACCCCCGATGGACATGGACGATGGCGCTCAACGGGATGCCGGTGCTGGAGAATCTGATCGGGTTGGATACCCAGGCGACGAACGCCAGCCGGATCGCCTCATCGGTGGGCAAAAACTACGACCCCAGCTTCAATTGGGATCGGCTCGCCGAGCTACGCGGCAACTGGCCGCGCCGCTTCATAGTCAAAGGTGTAATGCGGGCGGATATTGCGGAGCGCCTTGCAGCAATGGGCGTCGATGCGATTGTCGTTTCCAACCACGGCGGTCGGCAGCTCGACGGAGCGCTCGCGCCGATTGATGCGCTTGCGGCGATAGTGGACGCCGTCGCGGGTAGGGCCGAGGTCTGGATTGACAGCGGCGTGCGCCGGGGGAGCGACATCGTAAAAGCTTGCGCCCTCGGAGCGACTGCCGTTCTCGTCGGGCGAGCAACCCTGTTCGGGGCGTTTGCGGGGCTTCAGGCAGGCGCAGCGCAAGCAATTACCATTCTGGGGGACGAGTTGGAACGGACGATGCAACTGTGCGGGGCTCGATCGATCCGGGATCTGGACCGGAGCCTGATCCACGGGGCTGGCCCGGAAGCTCGGCGGGATAATCCAGACTCCCATTGGAGTCGAAGCGAGCGGCGCTAGCGTCCAAGCCGCGGGCTCACCGCCTGTCGGGCTTGGAGTTGCATCACTTCATCTCGGAGAAACCGCCTCAGCGTGCGCAACGCCGGGGTGCTCGGACGATTGGCGCCGAACGCAAGCATGAGGCGCGCGCACAGCGTGGGTTCACCAAGCGGATGGATCACGAGGCCACCGTGATCCTCCGCCGTCAAGGCGGCGCGCGGGAGTACGCTCCAACCCGCACCCGCGCGAACCAACGCGCGGATGGCCGCGAGGCTGTCTACCTCCAGCAGGCGCGTGGGGTCCGGCCGGGCCCCCGCCCGCTCGAGCGCCCGGCGAAGTCCGTGCTCACGACCCGGCAGGATGATATCGAGTCGTGAGATCGCCTCGAGAGGTGCGCTGCCCTCCTCAGGAATGACCCCCGATCTCACCGCCCTCGCAGCTGCCTCGCGACAGGCGAAGAGGAAAAGCTCTTGGTCCGTCAGCGGCTCGGCGCCGATTCCGGGCGACCGGCGAGCCTCGTAGACGATGGCGACATCCAGACGGCCCTCGAGCAGCCATTGGCTCACAAATCCCGAGAAGCCATCCACCAGGTGGACCTGAAGCCGCGGATAACGCCTACGCAGCGCGCCAAAGATCGGTACCGCCAGATGTGCCGATAAGAAAGTCGGCATTCCTAGCACGACTCTCCCATGCGGCTCGGTGTCGGCGATGCTGGCGGGTAACGCGTCCAACGCGCCAAGCAGCGGACGCGCGGCATCGACCAGTCTCTGGCCTTCCGCGGTCAATGAGGCGCCGCGGCCGTTGCGATAGAAAAGCGAGCTACGAACCTCGGTCTCAAGTAGCGCGATTTGGCGGGAAAGCGAAGGCTGGGACAAGCCCATGACCGTCGCCGCGCGCGCGAAGCTGCCATGCTCGGCGATCGCCAGCAGTCCACGGAGACGCTTGGAATCCATAGCAAAATACTATAGCTGGTAATGCCTTTTTTTGAAATTGATTTCGCTAGCGTAGCGGCGCTATGCATCCAGATCCTCATCGAACCGCCGCTCAGGCGTTACTCCAAACCTTCATGGAGCGAGGCGCGGATCGAGGGTTTTGCGTTCCTGGTGAATCCTATATCGCGCTCCTCGATGCGATCTACGCTCAACCCGCCTTCGATCTGGTGACCTGTCGCCAGGAGGGCGGAGCGGGATTTATGGCGGTGGCCGATGCAAAGCTCACCGGCCGCCCCGGAATCGTCATGGTGTCGAGGGGCCCTGGCGCGTGTAACGCATCGATCGCGGTCCATACTGCCGAGCAGGACGCGGTCCCTCTGATCTTGATCATCGGCCAGGTAGAAGCGCGCGATCTCAGGAGAAACGCGTTCCAAGAGATCGACTACACCTTGATGTTCGGCGGCATCGCAAAGTGGGTAGGCGAAATCACGGACCCCGATGCCGCACCGGAATTCGCGGCGCGCGCCTGGACCATGGCGACGAGTGGCGTGCCTGGGCCGGTCGTTTTGGTTGCGCCTGAAGACGTGCTCTCGGCGCCGTGCCATGCGCCGCTCCCGCCTTGCCACGTGCTTGCCCCAGCGGGTCTTGCCGCGAGCGAGAGTTCGAGAGTTGGCGCACTGGTGAGATCCGCGGAGCGTCCCATTCTGCTCGCCGGCCGAGAGTTTGAGGTGCCCGGCGGACGGCAAGCGCTCCTGCGTTTCGCTGAGGATTGGCGGACTCCCGTGGCCGTCTCGTTCAGGCGACAGGACCTCTTCCCGAACGATCACGAGTTGTATGTCGGCGATCTGGGATTGAGGAATCCGGAGAGGCAGCGTCAAGCATTCGGAGAGGCCGACCTGGTCCTGGCATTAGGCACACGCCTCACAGACATCACCACCCAAGGTTACTCGTGGCCCGCGGCCGCGCAGACCCTAATCCACACCTGCGCGGACCCGCGCTTCCTGGGCTGGCGATTTCCGGCAACGTTTGCAACGACAGCGACGGCCTTGAAAGTGATCGAGGCGCTCGGACAAAGGCGCCAGCAGTGCCCTTCGGGACGGGAATCCTGGGTCCGCCGACTCCGGGATATCCATCGCGCCGACAGTGAGGCCAATCCTAGATCATTCTCTGACGGCATCGACTTCCTGCATATCGCGCGGCTGGTGGAAAAGGTTGCGCCGGCGGAGGCGATTGTGACGCTCGATGCAGGCACATTTGCCGCCCCGTTCTACAGGAAGGTCTGCTGGCGCCTCGGCCAGCGGCTGCTCGCACCCATTTCCGGCGCGATGGGATTTGGGGTGCCGGCCGCCGTCGCAGCTGCCTTGCGCCATATTGAGAAAAGGGTCATTTGCCTGGTTGGCGACGGTGGTGTGCTCATGACGGGCAACGAGCTCGCGGTGGGCATGGCGCGCAGGCTGCCAGTCAAGGTCATCATCTCGGAAAATAATTCCTATGGCTCGATCCGGATCCATCAGGAGCGGGACCACCCTGGGAGAGTTTCCGGCACCGACCTCGCGAATCCCGACCTTTGGCAGTGGGCGGCATCGTTCGGCGCCCCGACAGTGCGCGTGAACGCCACCTCCGATCTCGACGCGCTCGCCACCGCCTTGCAGGCGCCGGGGCCCATGGTGGCGCTAGTCCGTACGTCGCTGCAAGCGGTGCTTCCGAGCTCGCTTCGCGCACGGGCGTAGCTACCCTCGCGTTCTCGTAGCGCTCGCCAATCTGGGGGCTCCATGCGCATCGCGTCAGCGCGTGGGCAGGTCCGCATGCCCGCCGCGACAAGCGCGCCCCTCGCAAATGGAGGAATCGACGTGCCCAGCGGTCATAACGGGCATCGAATCACGAAGACGCCCCAGTAGCCGCGTCGACTGCAGGATTGCACTACATGACGGTAGACACCACTTCCGCGACGCCCCCCGGTCCTTGTGCCGGCATTCGAGTCATCGACATGAGCTCTATGGTGGCCGGGCCGTACTGTAGCTCGATCCTGGCTGATCTCGGCGCCGAAGTCATCCGAATCGAATCCCCTGGCAGCGAGCCGATGCGAGCCAAGTATCCGCTTCATAACGGAATGGCCGCGATGTTTGAACAGATGAACCGCGGCAAGAAGAGCTTGTCCCTCGATGTAAAAAGTGAAGAGGGACGTAAGACCATATACGGTCTCGTACGCCAGGCCGACATGTTCTTGCAGAACAGTCGACCTGGGGTGATGGAACGGCTGGGCTTCGGTTACGAGGAGCTGAAGAAGATCAACCCGCGGCTGATCTATGTGTCGGTCACCGGCTTCGGCGAGACCGGCCCCTTCGCCAGCCGCCCCGCCTACGATATGGTGATTCAGGGCCTGTGTGGCTTCATGCCCGTGCAAGGCCGCGATCAGGGGCCGATGGCGATTCATGCGACGGTGGTCGACAGGGTCACCGCGATGTGGGCGGCAAATTCCGCAATGGCGGCACTCTTGCACCGGTACCGGACCGGCGAGGGGCAGAAGGTCTCGGTCAACATGACGGCGGCCTACACCTCATTTATGCTCGTGGATCAGATGCAAAATCACACCTTCACCAAGGCGGGGTTGGACGAGGTTGACATTTGGGTCGCTGCCTATCGCGCCCTGAAAACGGCCGACGGCGCCGTCATCGGGATGGTACTGAAGCGCGAACAGTTCGTGAGGTTCTGCAAGGCCTTGAATTGCCCTGATTTGATCGAGGATCCCCGCTTTGCCGATGCCATGTTGATCCTGCGCAACGGCGGCATTCTCTACGATCGGGTCGCCGAGACCGTCTCGAAGATGACGACGAAAGACTTCGTGGCGCTCATGGACCAGAATCAGATTCCGTTCGGCAGGGTCAATTCCTTCGAGGAGTTCATGCACAGCGATGAAGCCCGGCATTGCAACGTCTTTGTCGAGCTGGAAGACCCGGACTACGGCACCATGCGGCACATCAATTATCCGGCGAGGTTCGGGCGCTCGCCCGCAGATGTGACGCGGCGTGCTCCCCTATTGGGAGAGCACAACTCAGAGATCCCGCAGCTCCTCGCGGAGCGGTCTAAGCATCCTTAACCCGTGGACGAAAGCGCCGCGGCCGGTTGGCCTGCACCTGCCGACGGCCGCCTGGCTCGAATACGCGACTCAGACGCCGACAGCGCCCTCGAATACCGACACGGCGCGCGCATTGCGGTACCAGAGCTCCATGGGATGGCCTTTGGTGAATCCATGGCCGCCCATGGCCTGCAGGCCGTTGTCGGCGATCACCACGATCTGCTGACTGGCATACGTGTAAGCCAACTGAGCCAATTGCGTAACCGGCTGTCCGGCCTCCAGCGCCCACGCAGCCTTCCACGTCATCCACCGCATGGCCTCGGTTTCCATGTGCATATCGGCGACATTGAATGCGATGGTCTGCTTCTTTGCGAGCGCCGTGCCATGGACAATTCGGTCTTTGACGTAAGGCACGACATACTCCACGACGCCCCGGCTCAACCCCGTCATGATGGCTGCCAGCGCGACGCGGGCCGCATCGATTATTCGCTGCACATCGCATGCCTCGCCCAAGCGCATCGCCGCAGGCACTGCCACATCTTCGAAGGAAACCTCCGCAAGCTCCAACGCGCGCAAGCCCAAAGTCTCTTTCGACTTGCCAATCGACACTCCCCTCGCCGCCTTGGGAACGATCAAGGCTTCGGCGGCCCCGTTGCTCTCGGCAATCACCAGAAAGTGACTACATCGTCCCGCGAGCGGCACCATTGCCTTCTTGCCGCGAACGATGAAAACATCGCCGGTACGCGCCGCCTTCGTACCGAGCCTAGATACGTCAAAGCCAAACATGGGCTCCATGGCTGCTACTGCGGCGGCTTGAAACACATCTCCGGTAAAGGCCTGCAAAAGCTCACCGCGCTGGCGTGCCGTGCCCTGATCGACGATGGCGCCGACAAAACCCATGGTGCACGCGACAGCCATAGCAGGAGTTGCGTCTGCCGCCGCAAGCTCCTCCAGTACTATCGCACTGGTTACCGCTGAACGCTCACCCTCGCCCGCCGCCGCAATCCCTTGGATGATTCCCGTGGACCACAGCTGATCGAGCACGCCGGCATCGAGCCGGCAGTCGTCGTCCAACCGCCGCGTCTGCGGCCGCAGTTCGGCCTGCGCGAACTCGGTGATGGTTTCCCGGATGATCTTCTGTTCTGTCGTCAATTCGTACGAGATCATAGAAAAGTCTCCATAAGAAGCGCCGGCACTGCACGCGCTGGCTGCTGTGTCCGGTCCGCCCAGCAAAGGGTCGATATCTTGCAGCTTAAGACATGCGGCTGGGCAAAACTCCCCATCCGACATTCTCATCTATGGCCAAGGCGGCGAATGGCCTGACCCACCCTTGGAGGGTTTGGGCCCGTCGACGGTCTTGTCTCGAGAGCGTCTACGTATCGGAAGAGGAGCGAGCAGCGGGAGGCCGCGCCAGGCATGTGTGAAATGACCCTCGAAGAGTACCGGACCAAGGTCGGCCAGGAGGTGGGTGTCTCAAGGTGGTTCACAATGGACCAGAACCGCGAGGAGATCGTTGCCAAAAACCGAGGTCACCATCGAGATAGAGCACATCCCAAAGCCGGCCCTCATCGCCGAGTGGCTCGGCTATTCACGCTTTGGGTGACCCACTCAGACAGATGGAGGATAGGGCTCATTTGGGACTCGCGGTCGCACCGTCCTCGCGCTGTAGACGGTTGAAGATTAAAGCCGCGGCAATTGTGACTAACCCCAATCCCACGAACGCCCGATGCAGGCCCTGAACGATAACCAATAGCGCGGAGCGGGGACCGCTCGGCAGCAAAAAGAGCGTGATGAGACCCGATGCTGCGACGCCAAAGCTGAACGAAAGCTGCTGCAGTGTGTTGGCTATTGAGTTTGCGCTGCTAGTTCTTGTAGCGGGTATGTCGGCGTAGACGAGCGTGTTCATGCTTGTGTGCTGGATGGAAGTCACCACGCCAAGGCACAGCGCAAGCGTCACGATCATCCATACCGAGGTGTCTGGACCGATCGTGGAAAACAACATTACGACGACACCAACCGCGACCGTGTTGGTAATCAAGACAAACCGATAGCCGAAATGATTCAGCAGCTTTGGAATCAGAACCTTGGTACCCATGGTAGCCGCGACCTGTGGCATGAACAATAGCCCCGACTGAGCCGGCGTGAACCCAAGCCCGACCTGATACAGTAGCGGCAGTAAGAAAGGCACGCCGCCAATGCCAAGACGCGTAAGGAAGCCCCCGCCGGTTGCTGTCGCGAAAGTGCGGATACGAAAGAGACTGAGGTCAAGTAAAGGAAAGGGCGCGCGCGATCCGTGTAGACCATACCCACAAATCAGGGTCAGCGATACGGTCAGCAGCCCCAAGACTTTGCCCGCGGTTAGCGTATGCTCCCCAAAGATCTCGAGGACATAAGACAATAGGGCGATACCCGAGCCAAAGAGCACGAGGCCAACAGCGTCGAACGGAGCCAATGCACTGCCGCGGTAGTCTGGCAGATGGAGATAGACGAGAATCAGCCCTGCGATCCCGAAGGGAATGTTGAGAAAGAAGATCATGCGCCAATGGAGGTACGTGACAATCAACCCGCCGACGAAGGGCCCCAGCAGAGGGCCGACCAGCCCGGGAATGCCCACAAAGCTCACCGCGCGGACGAGGTCTTGCTTTGAAAACGTGCGCGCCAGCGTGAGCCAGCCGACCGGCATCATCATCGCCCCACCACTTCCTTGCAGGATTCGGCAGGCGACCATGAGCTTAATGTCGCTGACCAGACCACACAGAAGCGAGCCTAGTGTGAAAATTCCGATCGCGGCAGCGAAGACCTTGCGGGTGCCAAACCGGTCGGCCATCCAGCCACTGACCGGAATGAATATGGCGAGGCCGAGTGTGTAGCTCGCCAGAACCGACCTCATGCTCAGTGGGGTGACGCCGAGCGCCCTTGCAATCACAGGCACGCCGGTGTTGAGGATCGTAATGTCCAGAGCTTCCATGAAGAGCGCCACCGCCACCAGCCAAGGCAGCAGCGCCGTAGCTCGCAGGGATTGCACGGCGGGAGCTGATGCGGTCCTAGCCACCATATAACCTCAGCTCATCCTTAGAGGGCGGCAGCTCAATCTCCGGCATGCCGGCTAAGTCATCTTGTAGCGAATCGGTACTGATTTGGGACCACCAAGGAAATGCTGATCTTGCGGGGCCGCTAAAGCTCTCTATCGCGACTCAAATAGAGACATTCAGGGGCGATGAATCCCCCGGCGTTCGTGCTCCGACCGAAGCACGGCCGCCAAAGTGGCGGGTAGCGATATCGGATTGTATCCTGCCGGAGCCGCAGCCCAGCGCCGAGGCTCACGCGCGGATAGCGGTTTTATGGGACTGGCCGGTCACACGTCCTAGACCTCAGATTATGCTCCCGCGGGAGTACCAAGCCCAATCGCGCCATCGCGCCTGCCATCACAGCCAGTTCGAGACAGGAGAGACCATGTCGATCACCGCCGCCATCGCTCGTAGGCCCGAGGCGCCATTCGAGGTCGCCGACGTGGACCTCGATACCCCGCGAGCCGATGAAATTCTGGTGCGCATCCATGGTGTCGGGCTCTGCCATACCGATCTGGCGGCACGCGACCAGCACATTCCCACTCAGTTGCCGGCGATCCTTGGCCACGAGGGAGCGGGTGTCGTCGAGGCGGTCGGAGCCCATGTGGCCAAGGTGAAGCCAGGCGATCACGTAGTGCTGTCATTCCGCAGCTGTGGAAGCTGTGTCACATGCAAGCGCGGGCAACCTTCCTACTGCGAGAATTTCTTTGCCCTGAACCTCACAGGGAAGCGCACCGACGGGTCCTTTACGACGCATCAACATGGCAAGCCGTTGACCGGTAATTTCATCGGCCAGTCCTCCTTTGCCGAATACTCGCTCGCGTACGAACGCAGCGTGGTGAAGATCCCAGTTGACGTACCCATACACCTGATGGGACCCCTGGGCTGCGCGGTTCAGACAGGAGCCGGAGCCACGATGCGCTCAATGGCTTGCCGTGCACGTTCATCGATCGCCATCCTAGGCGGTGGGCCCGTAGGCTTAAGTGCCATGCTGGGAGCGATAGTGCGAGGCTGTACGACCGTCATCGTCAGCGAACCCATGGCCAAACGGCGAGCGCTGGCGCTCGAGCTGGGTGCAACGCACGTCATCGATCCGAAGTCACAGAACCTCACCGACGCACTGCGGGCAATCAGTCCCACAGGGATCGATTACATATTCGACACCACTGCGCGCAACGAAGTAATCCAGTCTGCGCTCAACGCCCTGGCCCGTTTGGGCACACTCGGCCTCGTGGGCGTCCCCAGCTCGGTCGATGCTGCCGTCACCTTCAATATGAGCCAGCTACTCGGGCTGGGCGCCACGATCCGAGGCGTAGCCCTGGGGGATAGCAACCCCGACGTGTTCATCCTAGAGCTCATTGAGCTTTACCGCCGCGGAAAAATGCCGTTCGACAAGCTCATCACGACGTATAGGTTGCGCGACATCAATCAAGCAGTTCAGGACCAACATGACGGCAAGATCATGAAGGCAGTGCTGCTGACCGACGCAGTGCCGGGCTGAACATCAGAGGATCGAATGAGCTTCCCTAGGACTTACGAACTGCTGATCAATGGCGCCGGCGTCCCCGGCGCAGCGTACTTTGATGTGATCAATCCGGCGACTGAGGAGTCCATCGGGCGAGCACCAGAGGCGACCCGCGCGCAGCTCGATGAGGCAGTAGCGGCGGCGCGCAAGGCATTCCCGGCCTGGAAGGCGACGCCGGTTAGCGAACGGCAAGCGAAACTGACAGCGATGGCCGATTTGATCACCGCCCATATCGACGAGCTCAAGCAGTTACTTACGGCTGAGCAGGGCAAGACCCTGGCCGACGCGGAAGGCGATATCCTCGGTGGCGTATCTTCCTGCCGTCAATATGCGATTCTGGCGCCTCCGATAGAGGTGCATGAGGACAGTCCGCGGCGGCGCAGCGCGACTTATCGTGTGCCTCTGGGGGTCGTTTGCGCAATCGCGCCGTGGAACTATCCCATCTCGATCGCGATGTGGAAACTCGCTCCTTCCCTTGTGGCTGGCAACTGTGTGGTGCTCAAGCCGTCGCCTTTTACGCCGCTGACAACTCTCAGAATCGCGGAGCTCGTACGCGACCTGTTTCCCCAGGGCGTCTTAAACGTCCTATCCGGTGGCGATGCCCTTGGACCCTGGATGACCAGTCACCCCGGCTTCGATAAAGTCAGTTTTACCGGCTCGACAGCGACCGGCCGTCGCGTGATGGCAAGCGCGGCACCGACTCTGAAGCGCTTGACACTCGAGCTGGGAGGCAACGACGCGGCGATCGTACTTCCCGGCATCGACATTCAGCGAACCGCCGAGCAGGTGTTTCGTGCTGCCTTCAACAATTCCGGGCAGTCCTGCGTGGCAACCAAGCGAGTGTATGTGCATACGGGAATCTACGAGCGCTTTTCCGCCGCCCTGGTTGAGCTGGGCAAGCGGGCCAAAATCGGCGACGGATCGCAGCAGGGCACTGATTACGGGCCGATTCAGAATCGTCAACAGTACGAGCGGGTCAAAGAGCTGATCGCCGATTGTCGCGCGAAGGGCTACAGATTCCTGCTTGGTGAGAACACGAAGATGCCCGCTAAGGGGTACTTCATCCCGCTCACCATCATCGACAATCCGCCTGAAGACTCGCGCATCGTGCGCGAGGAGCAATTCGGACCTGTGCTGCCGTTGTTGCGTTTCGAGGACATCGAGGAAGCCGTTCGCAAGGCCAACGACACCGATTATGGCCTGGGTGGCTCGGTGTGGGGTCCGCCGGAACAAGCGGAAGCGATTGCGCTGCGCCTTGATACCGGCATGGTATGGGTCAATGAATACGGCGCCATGGCGACCGGCCAGCCCTTCGGTGGGCGCAAGCAGTCCGGTATCGGTGTCGAAAACGGAATGGCCGGGCTGCTGGAGTTCACCGGGGTCCATACCGTCGTAACCGCCAAGAAGATCGGCGCTACTTGATGATGAACTCACCTTCCTTGCCCGCGGGGCATTTTGCTGGTGGTTTTTCCCGGGGTGCCGGTCTTAACAGTGCAGGCGACGGCGCTGCCGGGCACGCACACTCATCCTTGCCGCCGACGAATTCTCTCGGCCACCGCCTGGCCCTTTGTATCAGGAGACGACACTCATGACCTCGAATGCTGCCCTGGCAGGGCGAAGGGCGATCATCACCGGTGCTGGCAAGGGCATCGGCGAGGCGATTGCCCGCCAATTCGCCACAGAAGGCGCCGAGGTCGTGCTCGTCGCGCGCACGGCCGGCGATCTCGAGCGGGTCGCGAGCGAGATTCGCGTCGCGGGCGGCGTCGCCCATTGCGTCCCTGCCGACATGGGTGACGCGACCCAGGTCGAGGCCGTGGTGGATAAAGCCGCAGCCGTAATGCGCGGGATCGATATCGTAGTCAGCAACGCCGCGGCCGTCAGCAATACGGTCGTTATGGAAACCTCGCTCGAAGATTGGAGCCACGTCCACCAGGTGAACGTTGTCGGCACGCTCGCGCTACTCAAGTCGGCTTTTTCGCACCTGTCCGGCCGCGTCGGCTCGAGCGTTCTGATCGTCTCCAGCATTCAGGGGCTTTCCGGCACTCCGACCACAGGCGCGTACGGCGCGTCAAAGGCCGCTCTGAACCATATGACGAGGACCTTGGCGGTGGAATGGGGTCCCGTCGGGATCCGCGTGAACGCCATTCTGCCTGGACCCGTCCTCACGCCCCAGATGGAAAAGTCCATCGCGAGGTTTCCGATTATCAAGCGCTACGAGAATTGTGCGCCGCTGAAGGGCTGGTCACTCCCCGACGACATCGCCGCGCCAGCGGTCTTCCTCTCGAGCGCCGCGGCAAAACGCATCACCGGTCACCTTCTGGTCGTGGACGGCGGTCTCGTGGCTCACAACCAGGACTGCCTGGTATGCCAAGATTAGCCGGGTAAGAGGACAAAGCGGATGCCAGAACACATAAACGTCGAGCGCGACGGCCGGTTAATGATTATCACGATGAATCGGCCAAAGTTCCTCAACGCGCTTCACACGCCGGCCTGCGTCGAGATGTCGGCGGCCCTCGATGAGCTCCAGAAAGATCCGGAGCTTTGGATCGGCATCATCACCGGGGCGGGGGATCGAGCGTTCTGCTCGGGCCACGATTTGCGCAATGATTTTTTCGAGCCCATGCCGGCGACCGGTTGGGCCGGGATGGCCAAACGCACCGGACTGTATAAGCCCATTATCTCGGCAGTGAACGGCTACGCCTTGGGCGGCGGGTTCGAGATCACCCTGATGAGCGACATCGTGGTCGCTGAGGAGCGAGCCACCTTCGGCCTCACTGAGCCGCGCGTCGGGTTCTGCGCTTTTGGTGGAGGGTCGCAGAAGCTGCCGCTTCGCTTACCCAAGGCGATCGCCATGGGAATGCTTCTGACGGGCAACCGGATGGGCGCTGCGGAGGCAGCCAGCTGGGGCTTGGTGAACGAGGTCGTGCCGAACGGGACCTCACTCGAAGCGGCGCGACGCTGGGCGGAAGACATTCTAAAATGTTCCCCGGCCGCCGTGCGCTTCACCAAGCAGATCGCGATGATGTCTTTGGAGCCGGAGATCACCCACCGCCCCCCGTTCGAAGTGGTAGAGGAATTAAAACCGGTGCTATTCGCAATGGAAGATACGCGCGAAGGCATGCGAGCCTTCAGTGAGAAGCGCAAGCCCGTCTGGACGGGCCGCTGAGCGTACCTACGCTTCGGAGACTACGTTGATATGCGCCATTCTACCGAAACCATCAAGCAACTCGAACAGACTCGCTTCGACGCACTGGTGGCCGGCAACTGGACTGTGCTGGATCGGCTGCTCTCGGACAGATTGATATTCGTCCACCCGACCAGCGTGGTCGATTCCAAGCAAAGCTATATCGCGAAGCTGAAAGCCCGCAATCCTTACGTCTCAATCACCCCGGTGGAGCTGACCGTCCTCGTGCAAGGCGATGTCGCAGTGGTCACCGGGGAGACGCACACGCTTGCGCTTCGCGATCCACCCGAACCGAATCTATTGCGCAAGATCCGTATGATCTGCGTCTGGGCCTTGGAAGGCTCGGACTGGCGGGTCATCCGTTACCAGTCGACTTTCATTCCCTGATCGCGCGGCGAGACGCGGCAAACGGCCTTCAATTCCGGAAGCAACCAGGTGAGCGACTCGAAATCCTCGACGTGCTGTGGCGAGCAGGACACCCGTCGAGTCGCGCCGGCCCGTGAGTTTTTGGTGGGCGAAGCTGAGCTGAAGGCCCTATTCGAGAAGGTCTGCAACTGGGGCCGCTGGGGGCAGGAGGATGAGCGTGGCGCTCTCAATCACATCGGGCCTGCAGAGATCGCACGCGCGGGCGTCCTGGTGACGGAAGGCCAAAGCGTCAGCCTCTCCCGAGTCTTTCCGACCAGCCCGGGCGTCGAAAACCCTCGGCCCGCACAACACTACATGCTGAACTCCGGGGAAGACCGTCACGCCCCACATCTTCCAAGCATGGAGGCGGCGTTCGACTACGTCGGCATCGCCTTTCACGGCCTCTCCTGCACGCACATCGATGCTCTCTGCCATATTTTCCGCGAGGGCCGCATGTACAACGGCCGCCCGGCCAGCGAGGTCAAAAGTCGGGGCGCCATCAGCAACACCATCATGACCGCCATGCACGGGATCGTCGGCCGCGGCGTTCTCCTCGACGTGCCGTTGGCGCTTGGCGTGGATTTCATCGAGCCGAACCGTCTGGTGACACCGCAGGAGCTCGAAATCGCCGAGCGCAAGCTCGGTGTCACCGTGATGAAGGGCGACATCCTCGCCATCCGCCTAGGCCGCGATGTGCGCCCGGACCGCGGCGACGGCAGGATGGCGGGCCTGCACCCCCAGGTGGCCGGCTGGTTGCACGATCGCGAAGTGGCCGTGCTCGCCGGAGACGGCCCGCATGACGCCATGCCGCCGGCGGTGCTGTCCGCCTGGGCCAATCCCATTCATGAGCTCTGTATCGTGGGCATGGGCATGCACCTCCTCGACAACTTGGATTTGGAGCGGGTCGCCAAGCTTTGCGGGGTACTACGGCGCTGGGCATTTCAGATCGTCGTCGCACCTCTTCTGATCGAGGGCGGAACCGGTTCCCCCGTTAATCCCATCGCGATTTTTTAGGCGCGCCAGCGCAAACCGGATCCTGGGGCTGGATCAAAGACGAGGAAAGAAAATGCTCGAGGGTAAGGTCATCATCATTACGGGCGCAGCATCGGGGATTGGGCGCGCGGCGGCATTCATCTTTGCTCAAGCGGGTGCGAAAGTGCTGCTTGCTGACCGCTCGGTCGAAGCAGGACAAGGAGTGGCTCGGGCCGTCCGCGACGCCGGAGGCGCCGCGCGCTTTTGTGAGACCGACGTCAGCAACGAGAACGCGGTAAAGGCAATGGTGGCTGCGGCGATCGAAGCCTTCGGCGGTCTCGACGGAGCCTTCAACAACGCGGGTGTCCCCACGAAGCTCAAGCTTTTACCGGACACCACCAGCGCCGATTACCATTCAGTTTGTGCAGTGAATCAGACCGGTGTGTTCTTTTGCATGAAATACGAGATCGCCGCCATGCGCCAGACGGGCGGCGGCGCGATCGTCAACACCTCTTCGGCCGCCGGCCAGATGGCGGTTCCCTATTCGGGCGAGTACATCGCCTCCAAGCACGGAGTGATTGGCCTCACCCGCGCGGGATCCGCGGAAGCCCGCTTTACCGGCGTACGGGTCAATGCGATCTTGCCGGCCAATACGCAGACGCCGATGATCGAGCAACTGGCCAAAGATGCGAACTTCTTTGGCGAGTCACACGCCGAATGGGTTGCCGAACGCCATTCGATCGGACGATTCGGCCAGCCGGAGGACGTAGCCCGTGCAGCGAAGTGGTTGCTATCCGACGAATCTGCATTCATTAACGGCGTCTGCCTGCCCGTCGACGGGGGCTTCCTCGCGCGGTAACGTCAGTCCGCCCCGCTTGGATAGGGTTGCTTGCCGGGGATCGGTCAGCGTATGTGGCGCGGCCGGTCGACAGCGGTGGCTAGGAAGCCCTTGCACCACTGCAGGTCGTCCCGTTCAAAAACTCAAGCACGAGGCTCGAACTGTCTCCACTCGTCCAGACCCTCGTTGAACAGGGTCATGATCATGGCTCTCAGCCAGACATTGCGCGTGTCCTTGTGGAAGCGGCGATGCCAATGCTGCTTCACCGCAAAGCGTGGCAAAGCGAACGGGGGTTTTACCAGCTTAAGGGGTGCGAGCTTCAAGAAGGCTGCGCCGACCGCGAGCGGGACGGTGGCCACAAGGTCGCTCTTGGCTATCACGAACGGGATGCTCATGAAATGAGGGGCGTGCAGCACGACTCTTCGCTGCACGTCACGCCGGCGCAGATACTCCTCGAATATCTCCTGACTGCGACCCTCGGCTTGCACCACCGCATGGCCGAGCCTCAGGAAGTCAGCGCTGCTGAGTTTGCTGCCGACCTGCGGATGATCCGCTCGGACCAGGCAGACGAAGCTATGCGAGAACAGCCGCTGCTGGAAATAGCTGCTCCCCTTCACGTCCGGAAAGTAGCCAACCGCGAGATCGACCTCTCCGTCCTCCAGGGCGTTGGCCAGCGCACGTGGGGGCAAGTTCACCGAGCGCACGCTTGTCCGCGGCGCGTTGACACGGAGGTATTCCAATATTCGAGGCAGGAAGACCATCTCGCCGATGTCCGACAGAGCCACGCGAAATTCCGTCCCGCTCGTCGTGGGATCGAACGGTGAGGCGGCGAGCACTCGGGTGTCGTACACCTCGACTACCATTTGGGCAGCGTCGATGAGCTGCTGTCCGCGCGGAGTGGGCTCCATACCTCGCCCGGTGCGCACGAGTAAGGGGTCCGCAAAGCGCTGACGGAGCCGCCGCAGCGCATTGCTGACGCCCGGCTGACTCATGCCGAGGAGCTGCGCGGCGTGTTCGACGCGTTTCGTCTTGCCGAGCGCCGCGAGCACCCTGAGCTGGTTCAGATCGTCTTTCATAGGCCGACTTCAAATATTCCAAATCGTGATATTTAACATCATGAGTTCATCATTGAGCAATGTCCGTGGCCCAGGCAGGATGGTGTAGTCGCTGGTAAACGCCATGGCCGCCGTGAACATGAATGCCGCGGAACTCAGCCGGGCTCCGGACCTGGATCTGGACCCGTTCTCACTCGGGTTCCTTGCCGACCCGTACCCGGGGCACGCGAGGCTGCGCGATGCGGGCCCTGTGGTTCGCCTGACCCGGTATGGAATCTGCGCGATGGCGCGCCATGCAGAAGTCTCGGCCGCCTTGCAGGACTGGAAGACGTTCTGCTCGGGGCGCGGCGCAGGTTTGAGTGACTTCGCCAAGGAGGAGCCCTGGCGGCCCCCCAGCATCATTCTCGAAGCGGACCCGCCCCTGCATACGCGCACTCGCGGAGTGCTCTCGAAAGTTCTCACCCGGCCAGCGCTGATGCGCTTGCGAGAAGACATGCAGCAAAAGGCTGGAGCAATACTCGATGGCGTATTGGCGGACTCTCATTTCGAGGGTGTTTCACGCCTGGCAGAGGCGTTTCCATTGCGAGTCTTTCCAGACGCTGTCGGCGTGACGCCCGATGGCCGTGAGAATCTGCTCCCCTACGAGGACATGGCCTTCAACGCCTTCGGACCCCGAAATGCCCTGTTGGAGGCATCTATGGCGAAGGCAGCTGAGGTGACGGCGTGGATCGCCAAGCAATGTCGCCGCGAAAACCTGGCCCCCAACGGTTTCGGTGCAGAGATTTACGCGCAAGCGGACTGCGGCACCATTACCGAAGAGGAAGCGGGGATGCTCGTCCGGACGTTACTCAGCGCCGGATTGGATACGACAATTCAGAGCCTTGCCCACGCGCTCCATTGCTTCGCCCTCCACCCCGACCAATGGCAGGCCATACGCGAGTCCCCCTCCTTGATCCGCGACACCTTCGATGAGGTCGTTCGATATGCCTCCCCGATTCAGACCTTCTTCAGAACGACGACCCGAGACACGGAAATCGCCGGCATGCAGGTACCACAAGGAGAAAAGGTACTGCTATTTCTGGCCGCAGCCAACCGGGATCCCAGGCATTGGCGAGAGCCGGATCGATTCGATATCCGCCGTAACACAACCGGACATGTCGGCTTTGGTTACGGTATTCATCAGTGCATCGGCCAAGCGCTCGCCCGTCTCGAATTTGAAGTTGTGATTGGCGCCCTCGCCAAGCGCGTGCGTCGGTTCGAGCTCGACGGTTCACCCGCATTCCGACCGAACAATACGCTACGGGCCCTCGAGCATCTGCCACTGCGCGTCGAGCTTGAAATCGCCCGGCCGGCAGTCCGCGTAACACCTGCGATGCTCGAGCTGCGAGTCGCTCGCAAGTGTCTGGAAGCCCCGGATATCTGTAGCTTCGAACTGGTGCACCCTTCCGGAAAGGAATTACCGCAGTTCGCTGCCGGCGCCCATCTCGACGTGGAAGTGCGTGAAGGGCTGACCCGTCAGTATTCGCTGTGCAATGATCCCTCGGAACGGCATCGATACCTCATTGCCGTGCTGCGAGAATCCACCTCTCGAGGCGGCTCGGTGGCACTCCACGGGGAAGTTTACGAGGGACAGGTCATTCGGGTAAGTGAGCCCAAAAACCACTTTCCGCTCGCCGCAGAGGCGCACCGCAGTCTTCTCGTCGCCGGCGGCATTGGAATAACACCAATCCTCGCCATGGCACAACATCTGATCAGCACCGGCGCGGACTTTGAAATGCACTACTGCACACGCTCTATCGAGCGCACGGCCTTTCTTGAAAGGATTCGCCAGTCCTCTTTTGCTTCTCGAGTTCATCTACACTTCGATGATGGCGCTCCGGAACAAAGAATGGACCTCGCAAAGACCTTGGAGGCACCCGGGACGAATACCCATTTGTACGTATGCGGTCCAAGAGGATTTATGGACGCCGTGCTGACGGCGGCGCGGGCGCGAAGCTGGCCCGATTCAAACCTTCATTACGAGTTCTTTGCGGGCGAGGTGCGCCATACCGATGCGGACAGCGACTTCGACGTCGAGCTTGCCAGCTCCCGGCGGGTAATTCGGGTCCGACGGGATCAGACGGTCGCCCAGGCACTGTTGGCAGAAGGGGTCCCCCTTCGCCTCTCCTGCGAGCAAGGCGTCTGCGGCACCTGTCTGACCGCGGTACTCGAAGGAATTCCCGATCACCGCGATTCCTACCTGACGCCGGCAGAGCGGGCGACCAATTGCAGCTTCACACCTTGCTGCTCACGGGCACGCTCCTCCAGGCTCGTGCTCGACCTATGAATCACGTCTTTGCGAGTCAGCAGCGCGTCCCGGTCGATCCAACGGACTAACGCGCGCCCTGAGATGGGCGCAGCGCAAGCAGTGATCTTCCAAGACCCAGATGGCTCGGCTGGACCGCATGATCCCGAGGCCGCCATTTAATCCTTCTGGAGGGTCAGCCAACCGAACGGTTGTGGTCCCGGCTTGGCGCTCTTGAGCGCTTCTGCGACACCACGCACGCCGGGGGAGCTCCGCGAGATCACCGCACCCAGGCGCGCAGGCAGTGTCCAGGCAAGCTCGAGGTCGGCCGTGCGAATACACTGGCCGGTAATTTGCGCCGCGAGGTCGCTCAGCAGGAAGGCCGCTACCGGCGCAACGTCCCCCACATCGCCCAACGAAGGCGGCGTGAGGCGCGTGGAAGCTCTTGGCGAGAGCGCATTGACGCGAATACCGGCGCCCTGTAACTCGAGCGCCCAGGTGTAGGTTAATGACAGAAGCGCCGATTTGGTGGCTGAATACACTCCACGCCCGGCCAAGCCGAAGGCGGCAACCGAGGAGAGATTAACGATCGACCCCCTACCTGCCGCCCGCATGTGTGGCACGACCGCCGCGGCACAGTGTATGGCACCTAGGAGATTAACCTCGATCAGACGGCGCGCGTCGACTGCGCTTTCCTCCCAGATCTCTCGCTTGTAAAAGACTCCCGCGTTGTTGATCAGACCGTCGATGCTACCGAAGCGCTCCATGCACAGGGTGGCCAGAGCACGGGCTTGGTCTGCATCGGCCACCGAAAGCCCACTGGCGATTGCCGCCCGCCCTTTGGCTCGGATCCCGACGGCTACGCCTTCAGCTTCGACGAGATCGATGTCATTGACGACCACTCGGGCACCGCACGCGGCGGCGCAGCGCGCGAAAGCCTCGCCGAGACCCCGCGCGGCACCGGTGACGATCACCGCCTTACCGGCAAGCAGAGCGCTATCAGCCTCAACATTTGAAAGAGAATGCATAAGGGCTTCCTGTCAGCGGATTACGACCATCTGCCGAGGGATGCACAAACACACGCGCGACATCAGTAGGCCGGCAGCTTCTGAGACGGCGTGAGTTGAATCTCGTGAGTCCAGCACGATGGATGCTGGATATGCAGATAATAGAAGGCTTCGGCGATCTTGGTCGGGTCGATTAGGGGCCCGGCGAGGTTGCTCGGTATGGCTGATTTAGTCCCATTGCTTCCGGATGCGATCGCGCGTACGCCCGGCGCGTCAATTCCTCCGTCGATCACGACATTGGCGGCGTGGACGCCGAATTGCGAGTATTCCTCGGTCAGCGCTTGTGCAAGATTGCGCATCATGACTCTCGGGTAGTAGAGAGAGGAGCCGGTGCTCCGCTTGCGTCCTCGCAGACATTCTTTGTTGTTGGAGAAGAAGATCGATCCACTTCCTCGCTTGCGCATTGCCGGCAGGACTTCTTTCGCTACCAGAAACGGTGCTCGAGCGGCCATCTGCAGGGCAGTATCGAACATTTCGACCGGGAAAAACTCGAGCAGCTCCTGCTCCTTGGGTAGCGCGCGCCCTTCCATGTAACCCGCGTTGTAGATCACGACTTCCGGATCCCCCGCTTCGGTGCGAATCCGCCTGAAGGCGTTTGCGATTGACTCCTGCGAGGTCAGGTCGAGCTCAACAACCATCCCTTCACCACCCTGGTCCTTGACTGCCTGGGCCAAGGGCACCGCGTTGGCGGCGGTACGCGTAGTCATGACCACAAAGAAGCCCTCCTGCGCAAACTTCTGCGCGAGCGCCCCGCCAGCGCCCCACCGGATCCCGACCGGAATGTCGCTATCACTCACCGGCGCCCCGTGCACCCGCTTTGTATCGGGTCCATCGGATCGCCATTTGGACGTGGCGCCGATCACGACTGCCACAGGCTTGCCATTCGGGTTCTGCGTCCGGGCTTTGGGTTTTTCGGTCATCTTCGCGGCTCTCAGCGGTTAAGCTCGATCTCTTCGTACCCATGGAATAAAGCTCACGAGCAATCTTGCTTTTGACCGTCCAGCGAGCGGAAACCGCCATTGGCCAGGGGACACTTTCCCCCGCTCGAGCATAGCGGATTCATTGCGCTTGGATGTCTCTGATCAGTGATTATAGTGTGGGCGCCCTTGCCGCGGCCCTGGAGCGATGATGGACGATGGCAAAACACGAACGTCGGCGAAGGGCGTCCCGGATGCGGACGCTCTTCGACGGAAATACTTGGCCGAGGCCGAGAAGCGCCTCCGGGCTGATGGCCCTACCCATTATCGATTCATCGATGCCGAGCTAGAGTCCTTCCTTGCGGATCCGTACGCCGGGACCCCGCCCGCGCGAGAACCTCGGACAGCAGAAGTGGAGGTCGCCATCATCGGGGGCGGCTTCGGCGGGTTGCTCACTGCCGCGCGGCTGCGCGATGCAGGTATCGAAGACTTCCTGATCATCGAGAAAGCCGCCGATTTTGGTGGCGTCTGGTATTGGAACCGCTATCCGGGAATCGCCTGCGACATCGAATCCTACATTTACATGCCCTTGCTGGAGGAGCTCGGCAGCCTGCCGAGCAAGAAATACGCTCCAGGCGCCGAAATCCTCGCTCACGCCCAGGCGATCGGCCGACATTACGACCTGTACCCGAAGAGTCTGTTTCAAACGACCGCTAACGCGATGGTTTGGAACGATAAGGATTGCCAGTGGGAACTCGCAACCGACCGTGGCGATAAGATCCGCGCACACTTTGTGTGCATTGCACCCGGTCCGTTCCCTTGGCCCAAATTGCCTGGGATTCCAGGCATCGAGACCTTCAGGGGCAAGGCATTTCACACTGGCCGCTGGGACTACGAGTATACTGGTGGCCGTTCAGGAAGCGAGGTCCTTGAGAGGCTGGCAGACAAAACCGTCGGTGTGATCGGCACCGGCGCGAGCGCCTTGCAGTGCGTCCCGGTGCTGGGTCGCAGCGCCAAACATCTCTATGTTTTCCAGCGCACGCCCGCGACAGTCGACGTCCGCGGAAATCAGCCAACCGATCCAGCATTCGCGGCGAGCCTCAAGCCCGGCTGGCAACAGCGACGAATGGACAATTTCACTGCCGCGATCTCCGGTTCGAGCAGCGAGATCGATATGGTGAACGATGCGTGGAGCCGCTCGCTCGCGACCCTCAACCGGTTTTCAGGAGACGACCCGGAAACGATCGAAAAGCGGCAACAGGCGGACTTCCGCAAGTTAGAAGAGCTGCGTGCACGAATCGATTCCATCGTCAAAGACCCTGCCACGGCGGAGTCTTTGAAGCCTTGGTACAACCTGATGTGCAAGCGCCCGGGTTTCCATGACGAGTACCTTCAGACTTTCAATCGTCCGAATGTGACCTTGGTCGATACGGAAGGCCGAGGAATCGATCGCATCACACCAAGCGGCGTGGTGGCCAAGGGACGCGAGTACCGCTTGGACTGCATCGTCTATGCCACTGGCTTTGAGTTCCTGCCCAAGCTGGACCACCGGATAGGTTTCGATATCGTCGGACGCGGTGGCCAGCGCATGTCGGAATCGTGGGAGCGGGGGATTTCCTCCCTTTGGGGCCTCCACATGCGCGGCTACCCCAACTGCTTCATTCTCGGCAACGTGCAACAAGGAATCTCGCCCAATTTCGTCTACCTCCACAACGAGTTGAGCCGCCATATCGCTTTCGTCGTGGCAAAAGCGCGCACGCGAGGCATCCGCTCAATGGAGCCGACTCCGGAAGCAGAATCGGCGTGGGTGCAAAGAGTGATGTCCTTGGCGCCGACGCGTCGGCGGCTGCAGAAGGACTGCACACCAAGCTACATCAACAACGAAGGCCACCTCGACGATCTGGCCATCCGCAACAACTTCTTTTACGGTGGCGCCGCCACCTACAACAAGCTACTGGCAGAGTGGCGCGCAGATGATTCGATGCCGGGACTGGTGATCACGTACAACGACGGTCGGTGACTAGACCCGTTCGGCGCGTAGCTCGACAACGCCGGCCTCGTGCGCTGATGCCGCCCTAGCCGCCAGGTAGCCTGAGCTCGTGCTCAAGAGGCGTTAATTCGTTCGCCAGCACCCACTTAAGTCATCTTGTAACGAATCGGTACCGATTTGGGACCGCCCAGGAAATGGCTGATTTTGCGCGTGGGCGTGCCAGCGAGCTCAAGGGACTTCAGCCTAGGCAACAGCTCCTCAAAGAAAATTCTCATTTCCATCCGCGCAAGGTGCTGGCCCATGCAGACGTGGTTGCCAAATCCAAAGCCGATCTGCTTGTTCACGGGTCGGTCCACCTTGAACTCGAAGGGATCCTCGAAGACATCTTCGTCGCGGTTGCCGGAGGGGTAGCACAGCAGCACAAAATCACCCTTGCTTATCGATTGTCCCCGGTACTCGGTATCTCGTGCAGCGGTTCGCAAAAAGTGATGAATTGGGGTCGTCCAGCGTACCCCCTCGTCGACAAGGTTAGGGATCAGCTCAGGATTCGCCTGAACCTTGGCGAGCTGGTGCGGCCGCTCGGCAAGAGCCCACAGCGCACCCGATACCGATGCCGAGGTGGTGTCGTGGCCAGCGATAGCGACCGCCATGAAATAGCCAAGCGACTCGGCTTCAGGGATCGGCTTGCCGTCGACCTGCGCGTTGGCGATCACCGTAGCCACGTCTTCCGTGGGCGAGGCTCTGCGCGCGCGAGCCAGGTCTTTGAAGAACACGGAAGCTTCCTCGGATATCGCCCGTGAGCGCTGCGAGCGCTCCTCGGGCGTCTTTGGCGCGGGCAGGCCAGTCAAGTCCGGGTCATCCATATTGGTGACGGTCTGCGTCAGGCGCATCATGAAGGGCTCATGCTCGTCCGAGACGCCCAAGATCGAGTTGATCACCCGTAGTGGATAGTGCACTGCGACCGAGCTATAGAACTCGCACTCACCTCCCAGCTCGGCCATTTGATTCACGTGGCGGCGCGCGATGGTGCGAAATTGCTCCTCCAACCGGCGCAGGTTCTTTGGTTGGAACCAGGACTGCGCCACGAGCCGATACTTCAGGTGCTCCTCTCCGTTCATGCTCGAAAGGACCCGTTCCTGACTGGGCTTACCGACCGAGTATTCGAGCTCCAGTTCCTTGCGCGGGGCTATGGCGTAAATGCCGGCCGGGAACACCTCATTCTGCCGACCGATTTCTCGGATGTCGTCGTGCTTACAGGCCACCCAGAATGGGTCGAAGCCCTCGAGATCTGCGCGCGCGAAGGGGTGTTCCCGCCGCAATTGCGCGAGCAACGCATGCAGGCGGTCCCACTCGGCAAAGGCATGCGGGTCCACTACGGCTCGCGCGATGTGATCGGGAACTCGGTCAACCATCTTTATCCTCCGGGGCCGCTAAAGCTCTGCTCGCAACTCAAGTAGAGACATTCAGGCATCAAGAATCCCCCAGCTTCCGTGATTCGGCCGACGCAGGTCCAGCGACCACGGCGAGAAGGGGCACCGCCGATCCGGGATTGTATACCGCCGCTATCGTAGCCAAAGGTGAGGCTCAGGCACCGATAGCGGTTTTATGAGGTTCAACGGTCGCATGCTCTGGCAACCTGGTTTTTCTGATCCTTCTGGGGGGTTCGCCATCTCCCGCCGGTCTCACTCATGCGAGCGGACGCGATCGCAGAGACCGGGGTTGTCCTCCGCGGGGAGCTCGCTCCAGTCCATCATGGACACCGGCCGAGAGGCTCGACAGCGCGGCACAAGGGGAGAAACCCAATGCAATATGTGCTTCTAGGCAACACTGGATTGATCGTCTCGCGCCTCTCGTTCGGCGCGATGTTGTTCACGGACAATACTCCCACTGGCTTCGCGCCGATGCGCAGCGCCGATGCCGACGCAATCATCAATCAAGCTCTAGAGGCCGGCATCAATTTCTTTGACACTTCAGACATTTATGCGTTCGGCGAGTCCGAGAGGATCCTCGGCAAGGCGCTGGCGTCGCATCGCGACGGCATCGTGATCGCGACCAAGGTGGCCTGCCGCAGTGGCAAGGCCCTCGTCAGCGCGGGACTCAGCCGCCGCCATATCCTCTGGTCGATTGACGAGAGCCTGCGCCGGCTGGGCACCGACTGGGTCGACGTCTACATCGCCCACGTGGAAGACCCCCGCACTCCCCTTGAGGAGACGCTGCAGGCGTTCGACGACGTCGTCCGGTCGGGCAAGGCGCGATACATCGGCTTCTCCAACTGGTCGGCTTGGAAGGTTGCCGCCGCGCTCGAGCTTCAGAAAGCGAATGGCTGGGCGTCCTTCACTCACGGCCAGATGTAGTCACCAGCATCCTCCTCGGCGCATCGAAGGGAAGTCAGCTCTCCGACAATCTTGGTGCACTCGACGTGCGGCTGGACGACGAGACAATCACGCGGCTCGACAGCGTGACGGCCCCGGCCAGGACCTATCCCCAATGGACTCAGGAGGACTTCGCTGACAAGGTCGCGATTACCGCGCTGGGAGGTCCACCGCCGCACCCTTTTGGGGTTTGGCGATCATGGTCGGCCCCTACACCCATGCCCGTCAGGTCAAACGGCCAGGCCGCGCGCTCGAACTCCTGAGCAAACCATGGCATGACGATCGCGGGAAACCGACCCACTGACACCCATCGCCATGCCCACCGGCTGCCGCGAAAGATCAGTGCTGGTGGAGCATTTTGGCTTGATCGTTGAAGAGGAGCTCACGGATGCCCGGAGAACGCACTACGGTGGCCGATGCGCAACTTTTCAGGGCAACAATAGCGCCTTGGCACGAAGCCCCTCAGCGCCAGGAGCGCGGGCTGCGATCGTGGCGCTCACGGTCGCGGCAAGCAGCGCCATTCCCGCGGAAATCCACAAGGGGGTAGCGAGTCCGAATCGATCGGCGAGAAACCCGCCTGCCAACGGCCCGAAGATGCCGCCGACCATTGTCGCAAGCGAGTATACGATGGCGGACGCCAGGGCCGCGCGGGCCGGCGGCACCGCCTCGACAGCAACCGTGCAACAGAGAGGATACATCGCCATCGCCAAGCTTCCTATGAATACGCCCAGCACAAGGATCGGCGTCGGCGTCCCGCCTGCAAGCGCCACAAGAGGTCCGACAGCGCCAAGCACTGCCGTCAGGATCATTACTGGACGCCGACCCAGGCGATCCGCAAGCCAGGGCATGACGATAGCGGAAACTACACCACCGACGCCCATCGCAGCCATCACGATGCTCATCAGGCGCGGTGAAAGGTGCAATACTTGGACGCTCCAGAGTGGCAGGAACGCATTGAGTAGAGTGGACCAGCTCGCTGTCGCCGCGCCCACCAGAGCGGCTAGAACCACGTTGCGAGATTTGAGCAGGCCGAGGAGCTCGAGCTCTCCATCTTCCGACCCAGAAACGACCTTGTTGGCTATCATGGGTTCACGCACGAACCGCGCAATGACGATCGCCATGATCAGCGCGGGTACTGCGGAAACGAGGAAAGCAGCGCGCCACCCGAAGCTGACGGCGAGCTGCACCATCAAAAGCGAGCCGAGGAACGCCCCAAATAATTGAGAGCCAAAGTTCTGGGCGACTCCGATGTTGAACGCGCGGCGATGGGGGGAAGATTCCGCGGCGATTACAGCTTGCTGCAGTGGAACGGCAGGCCCTTCAACGAGCCCCATGAGCAATCTCGACACGAGTAGCGTGACAAACCCCGCTGCGAGCGCGCTAAAGACCGACAGAGCCGCGAACATGAGGTAGACGCCTATCAAAAAGGGCTTGCGCCGACTCAGTTTGTCGGATATCCAGCTAACCACGGGACCCGAGATTGACCATCCTATCAGCATCGCGAAGCTCAACATCCCGACGTCGGCGTTGCTAAGCGATAAATCCCGCGCGATGAAGGGCATCACGAAATAGGCGGCGAGCGCATCGATCCCGTAAACACCACCACAGGCTGCGAAGATGGCAACCATGCGGTTCTCATAGTTCCAGAGTCTGCGCGCCTCACCCCCGCCGGCCGCATTACGGGTCGTTTTATGTGCGATAGGGATTGCAGGATCCCCCATAGCCCTAGCCGATCACGGGTCTATAAGGGCAACTGATAGGTGGTCTTCACCTGGGTAAAGAACTCCCGCGCATAAGCGCCCTGCTCGCGCGGACCGTAGGAAGAGCCCTTACGGCCCCCAAATGGGACGTGGAAGTCTACACCGGAGGTGGACATATTCACCTTGACGAGCCCCGCATCGCTATTGCGCTTGAAGTCGTTGGCGTACTTCAGGCTCGTCGTGCAGATGCCCGAGGACAGGCCGAATGAGGTATCGTTGGCCATCGCCAGCGCCTCATCGTAATCCCTCACTCGAAGCACCGCCGCCACCGGCCCAAAGATCTCCTCACGGCAAATCCGCATCTCAGGCCTGGCGTCGACGAACAATGCGGGCGCGAAATAGTATCCCTCGTGATCGCGTTTCAGCCGCTCGCCTCCGCACACGAGCCGTGCGCCCTCCCGACGACCGATATCGACATAGGAAAGGTCCCGCTCCAGCTGGGTGCGGTCAACCACCGGACCCACGTGGGTTCCTGCCTTGAGTGCGTCGTCGACGAGGATACGAGACAGCCGCTCCTGCATCGCAGCGACAAAGCGGTCATGGATACCCGCGGTCACGATGAGCCTGGATGAGGCCGTGCAGCGCTGGCCGGTACCGAGGAACGCCCCATCGACCGCGCAATCCACGGCATTGGCGAGGTCCGCATCGTCGAGCACGATCAGGGGACTCTTTCCTCCCATCTCGAGCTGGAGCTTTTTCATGGTCTCGCCACCCACGGCGCTCGCCGCGATCGCCCGCCCGGTTGGCACTGACCCGGTGAAGCTAATGGCGTGGATGTCGCGGTGATCCAGCATTCGCTGGCCGACCTCCCGGCCGCGGCCCATGACCATGTTCAGCACTCCGCCGGGCAGGCCCGCGCGAGCGATGATGTCCGTAAGGGCACGCGCAGAGGCAGGCACGAGGTCAGCCGGCTTAAAGACGACACAGTTGCCATATGCCAGCGCAGCGGCGATCTTCCACGCGGGGATGCCGATCGGCAGGTTCCACGGTGTGATGACACCGATCACTCCGATCGGTTCGCGAGTCATCTCAACCGTCACCTCGGCGCGCAGCCCGGCCAGCAACTCGCCGCCGATCCGGACGGCTTCGGCGGCAAAATAATCAAAAACCTGGCTCGCGCGCGCCACCTCGCCTACAGCTTCGGGAAGGGTTTTCCCCTCCTCGCGCGAAAGCAGCTTCCCGAGCTCAGCCACGCGCGCTTCGAGCTCGATGGCAACATGCTTCAATATCCGCCCGCGTTCGTAAGGGACCGTGCGCGACCAAGCAGGAAAAGTCGCGTTCGCTGCTGCGACTGCGTTGTCCACATCCGCGGCCGTGCCGCGAGCGAACTCACCTATGACATCATCCAAGTTGGAAGGGTTTATGTTGGGCACGACCTCGGCGGGCGCTAGCCATGACCCTCCGATAAAGTTACCGAAAGCTTGTGTCGTCATTTCTCCGCGCTCAGCGCCAACATCCGCCCTAATCGAGCTCGCCCTTGCGATATCCGAACAGCTTACGGGCGACCGCCAAACGGTGCACCTCGCCCGGGCCCTCGTAGATGTCGATGATCCGCGCGTCACGGAAATACTTTTCCGCGAGATAGTCTTCTGACAGGGCCTCTGCCCCCAGAAGCTCCATGCAACCTTGGGTGATCTGACGTGTGGCCTTGCCGGCCATCGCCTTGGCCATGGAGACCTGAGTCTGAAATCCCGACGATGTCTGGCCTAATTGTTGCTCAAGCCACTTGCACTGCATGATCACGCCCCAGGTAGCCTCCCAGAGAGCTTCCATTCGGATCAGCTTGTCCTCGGCTGAGCTTCGCTGCAGCCGGCCCTTGGCATAGTTGACCTCGACGCCTGCCTCGGCCAGCTTGTCGCGGGTGAAGTCGAGGATCGACCGGCAAACTCCCAGCCCCAACGCGGACTGGACCGGTCGATTGACGTTTAAGCGGGTCTGGATATTGAGGAAGCCGCGATCGAGCTTGTTCATCGCCGGCACCCTCGCGTCCTGCATCACGAAGCCACCGAGGTTGTGGTAGCGGATCCCGAGCTTCCGCCACGGCCGGCTCAGGGTAAATCCAGGGGTCCCCTTGAGCAGAATGAAATTGAGAAAGGGCCGCTTGCCTGTCTCGTCGGGTTCCCCTTTTACGATGACGACCACACCATCTCCGAGATCGATATTGGAGATGAAAGTCTTCTCGCCATTTAGGATATATTCGTCCGTCGCCGCATCATACCTGGCGCTAGAAGTCATCGCCGATGGGTCCGAGCCTGCCGCCGGCTCGCTTACGCCAAAAACCAGCCATAAATGACCATAGGCCCTCTTCTGCTCCGGCGTGCCAAGTTCGTTGACGATCCAGGTGCCGGACGGTGACGGAGCCGGGCGAGTGTTGAACTCGGGTGAGCCCACCGTCTGCATAAGGCACTCGGTAATGGCCAAGCCGCTGATGGGCGCTTTTTCTTGCGCAAGTGCGGCGTACGGGGCAACGGTGCCCGCCACGATCGGGTGTTCCCCATTCGGTAAGGGCTCGGTCTCTGGAGAGCGATCAATCTCGCGCGCCAGCGAGCGGGCCTTTAAGCGTTCCGCTCGCATGATGCTCATCAACCGCATGTCGGCTTCGGTAAGGCTAAAATCAACCATTCCGCTCTCCTATTAGAGACTACGGCGCGCCCGTGCCCGCGCCGCTACTGGACGTCCGGACCATACTCGGCGCGTGCGACGGCCAGTCGATGCAGGTTACGCGTACCGCCCATCATGTCGTTGAACTTGACGTCGCGATACCATTTCTCCATGAGGTGCTCCTTCGACCATGCCGCCGGACCCATCAGCTGCATCGCCCTGAAGGCGACGCGCTCACCGACCGCGGTCGCGTAACCCTTCGCCTTTTGGCCGAGTACGTTGTCAGCACGTCCCTGGTCGTGTACCCAGCCAGCCTGAAGCACCAGCCGGCGAGCTCTATCTAGCGCAGCACGAGCGTCATCCACGACCTCCTTGAGTCTCTCCCGCCGCCTCGGCGAGCAGGGCCGGTCGTGGGTATTCACCCAGTTCCCAGCGTACTTGAGCATCGTCGAAGCGATCGACAGGGCCTGAAGCCCGCAGAACGGTCGTGTCGCTGCTTGGACCTGCGCAAATTCCTTGAAGCTTCCGTTATTGAGCAGCCGGTCTTCACCGAGGGAGATGTCATGAAATTCCACAGCGCCCTGGACATAGCTTCGTGCGCCTAACTTCTCGTAGCGCTCGATCGTCGTGACCAGCCCCGCGTCATGACGATCGACGATAAAGGCACGAGCTCCCTTGAAGCCGCTGCCCGGTACGGTTTGCGCGAGTACAACCAAAAAATCGGAGTAGCCGGCGTGGGAAATGTATTCCTTGGCGCCGTTCAGAACCCAATGGTCGCCCTGCTTGATAGCCGTGGTTTTGATCTGCGAAAGATCCAGCCCGCAATGTTTCTCGGTCATGGCCATCGAGGTACGCTTGTACTCGCCGCGCCGAATCCCGTCTGCCCATTTGTGGACCTGTTCCGCATTTCCCAGGCGTCGCACAGCGACCTCTGCCATGTTGTCCCCTGGCAACGCCTGCAGGCCCCATCCATCACCGGCGAAAACGGCCTCCGTCGCCAGCATGCCGAGCACCGAGCGGCCCCCATTCAGGGAGGCAATGTATGCCTTGTCGTTCTCGCGCCCGCGCACACCCGGGCCGCTGCTCCAGAAGTCGAGCGGACTATGGCGAATCGGGCATTTTTCTGCGATTGCCGCCACGGTGGCCGCATCCGGTAACTCATTGGTATCGTCGATTTTGCGCGCGTGAGGTCGCACATAAGTGATGGACCATTCTTCGATCTTGGCAAGGAGGTCCTGGGTATTCTTCGTGATCTCGAAATTGAACATCTGGACTCCTCGTCTTCGCCTCTCTGCTCGATTCATGGAACGAGGCGGCATCGACGCCCTCGGGTCAGATAGGGCTTGATCGGCGATGCCACCGCCACGTAGTAGGACCGCTGAGGGGTGAAATTCCTCCAAACCGATTGCTCGCGCCTCCGGCCGGCCACTGGCCTTCGAGGCGGGCGGCCCACTACGTCCGGCCGCCCCAAGCCGCCTCGCGTGACTCGGCCGCATCAAGGGCGGCCCGGTAGGGCTTGTGTAGCATCCAAATTGCCACGCTCGCGATTGGGCCCATCGTGAGCACGAGCGTCGTCAGCCCGGATCCAATCGCAAACGGCCCCTTGAAGTAGTGCTGGCTGAGAATTGCCGCCAAGGGCGGCCCGAGCGAGAGTCCCACCAGGCTGGTCGCCATCAGATAGATCGCCGTGGCGCGCGCACGCATGCGACCTGGGGCAACCAATTGGATCAGCAGCGGGGCCAGCACAGCGACAGCCGCCTGACAGAAGTGCCCACTCCCAGCCGCGACGAACAATACCACCGTGGAATGTGTCAGTCCCATGACGGCAAGACACATCCAACTCACGGTCATGGCAGCCGCAAACACACTGATTAAGGCGTCCCTACGACCACGCTCGGTCCATATCCTAACGATTGCCGGCCATGCGACGACGCCGAGGATGCCGCATAGCGCGCCGACGGCCCCATAGAAATAACCGGCGCGTGCTGCATCGATGTGGTGCGCTCGAATGAGCAGGGTCGGCGTCCATGCCGCAATGGCGGAATTGATCATGCTTATCGCTGCGACCCCAACGAAGAAGCATCCGTAGAGCATTCGCTCTCGTCGCAGATAGACCAAAGCCTCTGCCACCGTCGAGAATGCCTCATTCCCGACCTCGCCCATACGCGGCGGTTCGGGTGCGCTCAACAACAGAAGCGCGGCCAGGAGGAGACCGGGAAGCCCGACGAGAATCAGAGTGAGCCGCCACGGCTCCAACCCATACCGACCCGTCATGGCCGTTGCCAATTGCAGTGCGGCTCCGCCCACCATGAAGGCGCCGGTGAACATGACCGTACCGGAGCCGCAGTAGATGGCTGTTGGTAGGCTGCACTTTTCGCGGGGGAACAGGTCGGCAATGATGGAGATTGCAGCAGGCGTCAGAACCGCCTCACCGACGGCAACGCCAGAGCGAAGAACGAGAAACCAAGGGAAGCTGGATGCGAACCCCGACGCTACCGTGCACAGACTCCAGAGACCGACGCCCGCTGCCACCAGCGGCAGCCTGCGCCACCTGTCGATCAGGTGGGCCAGAGGCAGGCCGATCAACGCGTAGACGACGGCGAATCCCAGCCCGAACAGCACACCAAGCTGCCTATCTGAGAGTCCGAGGGATCGACCGAGCGCCGGGGCCAGCAGAGACAGGATCTGCCGGTCGACGAAGGACATGCAGCTGAGAAGCACGAAAATCCAGAGCAGAGTCCACGCGCGGGCCGCGGGAACAGGCGGTGACATGGCTAGGGGGACGGTTGACATTGTGCTCGCATCCTCCGGAACTATGACAGGCGACCCCGGTCGCCCCGTAATGCTCATCTCCTAACCACACCATTCCGATGCGCCCACCCGAGAGTGCTCCCTGCACCCACCGCAAGTTGGGGGTTTTCCCGAGTTCGGCTGTCATACCGGCGAATGGGAGATTCACGATGCTGAACATGAGCTTGGATTCCACCCAAAGCCGCCTCCAGAGCGATCTCAAAGAGCTCGCGATCCGGCTTCGAAAGTACGCCCGAGAGGCTGAGGAAGCCGGAGACGTGCCAGCGGCTGTGCGCACCGAGCTGATGAGCTTTGGCCTGCCAGGCACGGACGGCTTCGCATCCGGCACGGATGATCCGGTCTCCTTCTGCTTGGCCGCGGAATCCCTGGCGTGGTCGGACGCCGGCATTGCCTACGCTTGGCTCGCCTCGCGTCAGGTGGCCTGGATCATCTCGGCCTGCGGCACGGATTCGCAGAAATCCAAGTGGCTGCCGCGATTTGCGCAGGACCCCTTCATGCCTGCCAGCCTTTACATGTACGAAGGGCATGGTTTCGCCGCATCCGAGGTGGCGACGGAGATCCGCAGAAATCGCGACAAGCTGTTGATCAACGGTTACAAGTCGCCAGTGATGTACCCGAAGAATGCGGCGGTCTCCGTGATCGTCGGCCACGATGAAAGCGGAAGTCTTGCAGCGGTACTCACCGAGGACCTTGGCAGCGCGGTGACGTTCAATACCGGTGAGCCCTTGCGGCGTCTGGGAATGACCGCCTGTCCCTCCGCGCTCGAGGCTCGGATCGCGAATCTTGCCATGCCGGCTTCCGCGGCTTTGAGCTCCGACTCGCTTCTGCAGGCACTGACCACCTGTCGTATGGCCCACGCGGCGGTATGCATCGGTACGGCGGCAGCTGCGACACGATATGCGGCGGAGTACGCCAAAACCCGTGTCGCCTTCGGCAAGCCGATCATCGGCTTCCAGGGGGTCTCGTTCGTGCTCACGGACCTGTTCATCGAAGCCGAAGCTCTGCACCTCAGCGTGCTCGAGGCCGTCACTGCGGACGTCCCCCCGCAGGAGCGCGAGCAAATGGCGAGCAGGGTGATGGCAGCAACCAACCAGCTCGTCGCCGACAGCAGTCGTGAAGGGGTCCAGATCATGGGTGCTGCGGGGATCCTGATGGAGCATCCTCAGGAACGGGTGTATCGCAACGCGCCGATCTTGGGTTCGATCGATTTCGACCCGCTGCATTCCGAATTGGCTCTCCGCTAGCGTCAACGGAGGACCTGCATGTTCCGTACGCGGGTGACAGATCTGCTGGGCATCAAATATCCGATCCTCCAGGGTGCGATGACCATGAACGGCAACGGTGAATTGGCCGCCGCCGTTTCCAACGCAGGCGGGCTCGGGATCGTTTCCACCAATCCCGGCTGGTCGGACAAGGCAGTGCGCGTGGAGACCGTTCGCCGTCACATACGGCGGGCCCGTGAGCTGACCGACAAGCCGCTCGGCTCCAATCTGACGCTCATGTTGTGGGATGAGCACACCCAAAACCAAGCGGCGATGCTCATCGAGGAGCGGGTTGATGTGGTCACCATGTCGGGTGGGAATCCCAAACACGCGTTGCCGCTTTTCAAGGACGCTGGTATTAAAACGATTTGTGTGGTCAGCAACGTGAAGCAGGCCCTGTCCGCGCAGACCGGCGGCGCCGACGCCGTGGTCTGCGAAGGCTATGAAGCGGGCGGGCTGGAGGGCCAGGATGAATTGACTACCTTGGTCCTCACCCCCCTGGTGGCCGACGCAGTGGATATCCCGGTTATCTCCGCAGGAGGCATCGGAGACGGACGGGCATTCATGGCCGCTTTGGCGTTGGGCGCCGAAGGTGTGCAGATGGGAACGGCTTTTATTGCGACGGTAGAATGCAACGCGCACCAGAACTACAAAGAAGCCATCGTTGCATCCGGGGACACCGCCACCCTGATCATGCACAGAAGTACGGGCGTGTTGTCGCGCGTCCTGAAGACACCATTTACAAAGATGGTCCACGAGTTGGACCGGAGCGGGAAAGCGGACGAATTGCGCGCTTTGATGGGGCGCGGACAGCGCGCGGATAAGGATAAGCCCGAGGCTTTCAGCCGGGCCTATCGAGGGCAGATACTCGGCGATCTGGAGACAGGGTACGTCGCTGTCGGCCAGGTCGCCGCGCTGATGAAAGAGATCAAGCCCGCCGCGCAGGTAGTTGCTGACGTGGTAGCGCAAGCCGAAGCGATCGCCAACGGTTGGGCGGCAAGGGCACGCGGCGAAAATGGGAAGCCAACACCTCCAGCGTTCACCGTGGACTGACTCACGGACCCGCCGACGAGCACATTCGCGTCGGGAGACCGGCACCCTCTACCCGCCTGTCCCTGAGGTTGGACCATCCCCCCCGGAGGATTCAGTGGTCGCATCCGCCGCATGTGCGATAGCAGCAACCTCGAGTTCACGTTGCGGCTGGGAGCTCATGGCCTCGGACTGCCGATCGGCAGCCGGTCGATCAGGGGCTCAGCGCGGTCGTTCAGGTAGACCCGCACCCGCGGCGTCATCAAGTACCGTCAACTCATTTCTTGGCGAGCAGACCCCGCTCTCCGAGGACGGCCTCGGCCGTGCGCACGCCCTCGACACCGGCCGGGATGCCGCAGTACGCACCCACGAGCATCATCGCCTGGCGAAGCTCCTCGATCGTGCAGCCGTTATTCAGCGCACCCCCTATATGAGTTTTGAGCTCCGTCACACGACCCATGCAGGCCAGCATGGAAATGACGAGCAGGCTGCAGAGTTTTGGCTCGAGCGGCCCTCCAGCCCAGCCCCTGTTGAAGCACATCTCGTCCGTCATGTCCCGAAATGCGCGATTGAAGTCGTTCGTACTGGCGACCCGGCGGTCGAAATAGTCATCGCCCAGGGTTTTACGTTGAATCGCGCGACCCTTCGGGCTGCTATCGGTCATTTCGGTCTACTCCTGCTTTGTTGCGGTGCCAAACTGGGCGCCGGCCCACGCTTCGAAGATCTTGATGAGATGTCCAAAATCCTGCTCGGCAAAGCCCTGGGAGATGGCAAAGGCAATGAACTGACGGGTCTGATTACTCACCGGCATCGGCACTCCGAGGCGTTCGCCTTCGGCGAGGCAAAGACGCAGATCCTTGTCCAACAGCGCGGTGGAGAAGCGGTGGGGAAAACTCCGATTGACCACGCATTGCTGGATCTTGTTCGACGTGGCGAAGGACTGGCCGCTCGAGACCTTGATGACGTCAAGCATGGTCTGCGGATCTAGGCCCGCCTTGGCGCCGAGCACCAAGCCCTCGAAAGCGGATATCGTTGCCGCCGCCATGAGCGTGTTATTGATGACCTTCATCATCTGTCCGCGGCCTGGTTGGCTTCCGAGATAGAAGAAGTTCTTTCCCACGGCCTCGAGCGCGGGACGCACCTCACGATACGCGGCCTCGTTGCCGGACAGCATGATCGTGAGTGTGCCCGCCTCCGCGCCATTCGTACCGCCGCTGACAGGAGCGTCCAGAAGGTTGATCCCTATCTTGACGAGGGTCGCGGCGACACGCTGGGTGACGGTCGGGCCCGTCGTCGAGAAATCGACGACCACTCGGACGGCGCCGCCCCCTATACCGCCTGAGTTCAGCAGCGCGCGCTCGACGGTATCAGGCGTAGGGAGGCAAAGGCAGACGATTTCGACCTGCCGCGCGAGCTCGCCGAGCGAAGCTGCCGGGATGGCTCCCCCCGCCACGAGCGTTTCAACTGCAGCCGGCTTGAGATCGAACACCACCAATTCATGGCCGTGGGCTAGGAGCCGCCGGGCCATGTGCAGCCCCATCTTGCCAAGCCCTACGAAGCCGAGGCGCATGCGACGTTCTCGGTTGCTCGGGGCGAGGCCGCGCGCCACTTTCTGCCGCTCCATGAACTCGTTGATCGACTCGGATGCGGCTGGCGAGCGCTCGCGCGTCTCGGGGGTGGCCGGGTTTCGGAGCTGGGCTTGGGTTTGGACGCCAGGCGTTTCTTCAGTGCAGCACGGCGAGTTTGAGCGGTCGGGCGACGCTCGACTGCACTTTCCCCTACCCCGTAGCCGCGCACGCTGAGGTACTCCGTGCAGCGCGCGAGCCCGGTGGCGATGTGCTTCTCAACGGTGCTCACGGAGACGCCCATCTTCTCGGCGATCTCCTTGTGGGATGCATCGTGGAGCTTGCGCAGCACAAAGACCTGTTGGCATTTGGCCGGCAGATCCGCCACCGCCTCGGAGAAAAGCAGCATCTTCCGATCACTGTCCCAGCGATCCTCACTCGAGACAAAGTCATCGGCACCGAGCCCCTGCAGATCGTAGGAGTCGCCGATGAGCGTGGTGCTGGTGTGCCACATGCGGGCGCGCTCGTTGATCGCGAGGTTCCTGGCGATCCGAAACAGGAACGCCTTGGGCGCCACCACGGTCTCGGTCGATGAGGCCACATGGGCCCGCAAAAACACCTCTTGGGCGGCATCTTCGACGTCTGCCGCGACGGGCAGCATGCGGCCTAGAAAGCGCTTCAGAGCCGCTTGGTTTTCCAGGAAGGTCAGCGTAATCCGCGACATCTTAAACCCCTCACGTCCCCGGTCTCGTCTTAGCTGCAGATAGGCAGCCATTTACAAACCGTCTGGCCGGACTGTAAGCTCACCATCAAAGGGGTGTCAAGGAATCTGCCGTGCGGATAGCGAACCCCAAGTGGACACTCAGAATGAAGTCGGCCGAAACAGCGATCTCACCGAAGAAGCGGCGTCCGCAGGCCGAGCGCAGTGAGTCGATGCGGCGACGTCTCCTCGATGCCGCGACGGTGGTGCTGAAGGAACGCGGGTTGGCGGGGTTCCGAACCGCCGAAGTCATCGAACGGGCAGGCGTCTCCAAGGGAGCCCTGCTGCATCACTTCCCCACCCGGGTCAGCTTGATTGCTGCCGCGTTCGAGCGGCTGCGAGCCGCGACAGACGCGAGCGCTCGTCCTCTGCCCCAGCGAGCGACTCTCATGGAGGCGATCAGCGACCTGGTCACCGAGAGTCATGCGTTCTTCTTCGGTGAGGCCCACTTCGTGGGCCTGGACATTGCCATCTCTGGCGCACGGATGCCGGATCTGCGAGATGCCATCTTCAATTCGGTCCGCGGTGTACGGCAGCGGACCGAGGAGCTCTGGATCGAACGGCTGGCTGCCTACGGGCTATCACGCGAGCGTGCGCACGATGCGGTGTGGCTTGCCAACAGCATCCTTCGTGGTCTTGCGACACGCGCCATCGTTGAGAGCGACCATGCATGGTTCCAGCGGCTGGAGCGCATAGCCGTGGTGATGATTGCAGAACATTTCTCCAAACCTGACGGCGGTTTGGGGGCGGATTAGCCTCTCTTGCGGTTATCCTGTGTAGCGTTACTTACTGCGCCTCCTCCATTAATCCGTTACGGTGCGAAAGTCCGCGGGACATATGGGCAAAGAACCCAGGAACATGGCCTATGACTACGTGATTGTCGGCAGCGGCGCTGGCGGCTCGGTGTTGGCCGAGCGCCTGACCCTGGACCCTACGATCAAGGTGCTGTTGCTCGAGTCCGGCGGCTCTGATTGGAACCCGATTCATCTCATTCCCAAAGGCTTTTACTTCACGCTCACCAATCCGAAGTACACCAAGGCGTTCATTACTGAACCCTACGGTGAAGGTCAGGTGAACACGTTTCGACGCGGCCGCATCGTCGGCGGCTCGACTACCGTAAACGGCATGATATGGAACCGAGGTTGGGCACCGCAGTACGACGCGTGGGAAGAGGCTGGCAACAAGGGATGGAACTGGGAGCGATTCCTTTCTGCGTTCAAGGCGCTCGAAGACCACGAATTAGGCGCGAACGCATGGCGTGGCGCCGGTGGTCCAGTATCCGTTAGCGTCGCCAAGCCGCGCGATCCGATCAGCGACGCATTCGTAACGGCAATGACAAAGCACGGGGCGCCGTTCCTCGAGGACGTAAATTCCTCGGGAGATGAACGCGTGGGATACGTCGCATCTAATATCAAGCGCGGAACCCGCGTCAGCGCTTCACGAGCGTTCCTGCGAAAAGCGCGCCGTCGGCAAAACCTCGTCGTTCTCGACCACACGGAAGTGGATCGGATCACTTTCGACGGCACGGTAGCGACTGGAGTCGAGGCAACCCGCCTTGGGCAGACGCTTCGGTTCGGAGCTCGCCGCGAGGTTCTCATCTGTGCGGGCGCCCTCGATAGCCCGTTATTGCTGGAGCGCAGTGGAATCGGCGACCCTAAGGTACTAGCCGCCGCAGGCGTTCCTCTCCGGGTATCCAGTCCAAAGGTCGGCGAGAACATGCGGGATCATCGGGGTTCCCTGCAATTTCAGCTGAAGCTCAAAGGCTGCGGCGGATATAACCGAGAGCTCAATACCGCCTTGAGGCAGGGCTGGACGGGACTCAAGTACCTGTTCACGCGTGCCGGAGTGATGTCGTTCGGTGGCTACAACGTCACCACAGCCTTCAAGTCCGATCCGGCTTCGCCGTTTCCAGACACGCAGGCCTACTTCACCCCGATGTCCTCGTCGTCCGTCGCTCCGAATACCGGACGGATTGCCCTTGACCGCTTTCCCGGTGCGATGTTCATTGTGCTCTCCCTTTTCCCAACCAGTGTCGGCTCGATTCATATCACCGGACCTCGTACGAGCGATAAGCCGCGGCTCGTCTCCGACTTTCTCTTGACCGACCATGACCGCGCGCTGACTGTCAAAATGTTCCACAAGGCACGCGCGATTCTGGCAACCGAGCCGCTCGCCCAGCTCTTCCACGAGGAGGTAACACCCGGCCCTGGGCTACAGCAGGATGCGGACGTGCTGCGCCATGCGTACAAGGGCGGCGGTGGCGGGTTTCACAGCCTCGGGACCTGCGCGATTGGCCCCAACGACGACGACGTTGTCGACGACCGCTTGCGCGTCAGAGGTACATCACGGCTTCGGGTGGTTGACGCTTCGGTCTTCCCCGTGATCCCGTCCGGCAACAACAACGCGCCCACGATGGCCATGGCGTGGATTGCTGCGGATCTCATCCTGCAGGATGCACGCTGACCCGGCGACGCCGATGCGATTCAAAGCAGCGTCGAGAAGTTCCGTCGAGCGGTTTCGAGCTCCGGCAGCATTGCCTCGACGATCTGCTCGCAAGTCATACGACTGGTCGCGACGGAGAGGCTCATGGCGGCGAGGAGCTCTCCCCGGGCATTGCGGATGGGAACGGCAATCGAGCGCAGACCCAGCTCGAGCTCCTGATCGCTGATCGAATATCCCTGGCTTCTGACGAATTGGATCTCCCGCAAAATCTCACGCACGCCGGTCCGCGTATGGGGTGTGAACGAAGGACGCGACATCCGATTGAGAATGAACTCGATGCGCCCATTGGGAAGAGCAGACAACAGCACTCGACCTGTCGCGGTGCAATAAGCGGGCAGCCGCGCCCCCACTCCCAGCCCGCTCGAAAGGCTACGGTGATACGTCGACCGCGCAACAAAGACCACATCCTGTAAGTCGAGCACCGCGATCGATGCGGATTCATGGGTGCGCTCGCTCGTGAAATCGAGGACTGGCTGCGCAACTTTCGTGATCGACTCGGAAAGCACGTAGGCATGGCCCAGGCGCAGCGCACGCGGCGCCAATTGGAAGTGGCGTCCCGTTTGCTGCGCGTAGCCAAGCTTGCAAAGGGTGAGCAGACTCCGGCGGACCGAGGCCTTCGAATGCCCCGTAATCTGCGCGGCCTGGGTGAGGGTGAGTGAAGACTTGCTCTCGCCGAATGCCTCGATGATGGCGAGACCTTTCTCCAAACCCATCACATATTCCGGCTCTTTGTTTGCCATCGACTTACGCTCACTGCGCTCTTGGCGCCAATAGCCGTGAGTTCGGTATGCGCACAGTTTAGCCGAAAACGTTGACAGCTTGCCAGGCGATTTCTACATTGCCATCCAAGCTCGCGACCCGTGAGCAATAGCGCGAGGACTGGATCCCGATGCCCGAATCCTCCAAGACCGTCATTGTCACTGGCGGTGCCAGCGGTATCGGCTTTGCCTTTGCCGAGCACCTGGCACGCGCATCGCACCGCGTCGTCATTGCCGACCTGCGCGGCGCCGAGGAAGCCGCCAGCCGCTTGCGGTCCTCCGGGTACAAGGCACTGGGGATACGGGCTGACGTGGTCAGCGAGGGCGACGTAGCGAACATGGCCCGAGCCGCTCACAACGAATTTGGCGGCATCGATGCCCTGGTCAACAACGCGGGACTCTTCACAACCCTGGCTCTCAAGCCATGCGAACAGATCACGGCCCAGGAGTGGATGCGCGTCATGGAAGTCAATACGCTCGGCCCCTTCAACTGCCTCAAAGCCGCGCTGCCGTCGCTGCGTCAAAGTGGTCGCGGGCGAATCGTCAACATCGCCTCCACCACCCCCATCAAAGGTACGCCCAACATGGCGCACTACGTCGCAAGCAAGGGCGCCGTCATTGCCTTTACACGAGCGGTCGCGCGAGAGCTCGCCAAAGACCACATTACCGTCAACGCGATCGCACCAGGCTTCACGCTCAGCGACGGAGTGCTTCAGGCCGAGCTCCATAATCGCATTGGTGACAACGCCCGCACTACGGGGCGCTGCATTCAGCGCGATCAGGTGCCGGCAGATCTGGTCGCGACTCTGGAATTCCTTCTCAGCGACGGCGCGGGCTTTATCACGGGCCAAACCGTCGCAGTCGATGGTGGTGGCGTTTTCCTATAGGAACGCATTTGCCTATGGACACTGCAGTAATCAATGCCCCCTATGAAACGCTGGCGCTCTACATAGACGGCGAATTCATAGGCGCCAATGGCAGGCCGGAACAGGACGTGGTCAACCCCTCCAGCGAAGCGGTGATCGCTCGACTGCCCTTGGCGACTCGTGAGGACCTTGATCGCGCACTGACCTCAGCCCAAAAGGCGTTTCTCTCCTGGCGGCGCACCTCGCCCCTCGAGCGCGCCAAAATCCTTCGCCGCGTGGCGGAACTGGTACGCGAGCGGGCACCGCAGATTGCACGCAACATTACCCTTGATCAGGGCAAACCGCTCGCCGAGGCCTTGCAGGAGGTCACCTCCAGCGCGGAGCATGCCGAATGGCATGCCGAGGAATGTCGCCGCACCTATGGACGCGTCATTCCGGCCCGCACGCCCAATGTGAGGCAACTGGTGATCCGCGAGCCTGTCGGGGTGTGCGCCGCCTTCACGCCCTGGAACTTTCCGTTCGTCCTGTCGATCCGCAAGATGGTCGCAGCGCTCGGCGCCGGCTGCACCCTGATCATCAAGGGGCCGGAGGACTCGCCAAGCGCCGTAGTTGCGTTGGCGCGCCTCTTTCACGAGGCCGGTCTTCCCAGGGGTTGCCTTAACGTCGTTTGGGGTGTCCCGGCTGAGGTCTCGCAACACTTGATCAGCTCGCCCATCGTGCGCAAGGTAGCCTTCACAGGCTCGGTGGGGGTCGGTAAGAGTCTCGCCGAGCTTGCGGGCGCACACATGAAGCGTGTCACCATGGAGTTGGGTGGACACGCCCCCGTGCTGGTCTTTGAAGATGCGGACCTTGAGGCGGCTGCTCGATTTCTTTCTCGCACAAAGGCGCGCAATGCCGGCCAGGTCTGCATGGCCCCGAGCCGCTTTTTCGTCCATGAGCGAGTCTACGACCACTTCCTCGGGCTATTTTCCAGTGATTATGGCCACCTGAAAGTGGGTGACGGGCTGGCCCCGGAAACCCAGATGGGCCCGCTCGCACACGCCCGCCGGATTGATGCTATGCAGACACTCGTGGCGGACGCCCGCGCGCGCCACGGCACCGTGCTGTTCGGGGGCGAACGGCTACCCAGCACCGGATTTTTCTTTCCTCCGACAGTCGTCGTCGACGTCCCCGACGATGCCCGCTTGATGCGAGAGGAGCCCTTCGGGCCGGTTGTTCCCATTGCTCGCTTCAGAGACACGAGCGAGGTGATCGCACGCGCGAACGCTTTGCCGCTAGGGCTCGCCTCCTATGTGTTCACGAACTCAATCGCCACCGCGACTCAAGTCACGAACGATCTCGAAGTCGGGATGATCAACATCAATCACTTTGGAATCGCGCTCGCCGAAACGCCCTTGGGAGGCATCAAAGACAGCGGGATCGGCAGCGAAGGGGGAACCGAGACATTCGACGGTTACCTGACGACGAAGTTCATTTCCCAGGCGGCCCAGGTGCCTTGACCGTTCGACGGCAGTGCGCGCGAGAGGCTACCGACTCGACTGGATCTGTCGCCGATTCGAACGAAAATCACTCATAGGAAAGTACTCCATGCCCGCATCCAGCTCTGCAGTCGAGTGGAGCCCACACGGCCTCACTCGAATTCCGTTTACGGTCTATCGGGACGCGGACATCTACGCCCGCGAACAGCGGACGATTTTCCGGGGAGATACCTGGAACTACCTGTGTCTCGAATCCGAGCTCCCGGACACGGGAGATTACAAGACGAGCTTTGTAGGCGATGCACCCGTCATAGTCGTGAGGGACGCGGATGGCGAAATCTATGCCTTCGAGAACCGCTGCAGCCATCGTGGTGCATTGATCTGCCTGGAGAAGGCAGGCAAAGCGGCGAAGGATTTCCAATGCGTCTACCACGCCTGGACCTACGATCGACAGGGCAATCTGAAAGCCGTTGCCTTCGAGAGTGGCGTCAATGGCTCTGGCGGCATGTCCGCCGAGTTCTGCAAAGAGGATCATCATCCGCGCAAGCTGCGGGTCGCAATCTTCTGCGGCCTCGTGTTCGGCAGCTTCAGCGACACCGTCGATCCGTTCGAGGAATATCTCGGCGAGGAGATCTGCGCCCGCATTGAACGCGTCATGGGACGCGCTGTCGAGGTCATCGGGCGCTTTACGCAGGCGCTACCGAATAACTGGAAGCTCTACTACGAAAACGTGAAGGACAGCTACCACGCCAGTCTACTGCATCTTTTTTTCACGACGTTTCGACTGAATCGACTCTCCCAGCGAGGCGGCATCATCGTGAGTGAGTGCGGAGCCCACCACGTGAGCTATTCGATCGTCGATGACGACGACGGCTCCTCGGGCCCAAATGCCTATCGCGACCAGAGTTTACGGTCCGAGCAGACAGGCTATCAGCTGGCGGATCAGAGCCTGCTGCAGGGCTTCAAGGAATTCAATGATGGCATCACCCTGCAGATTTTGTCGGTCTTTCCAGGTTTCGTCCTGCAGCAGATCCAGAACTGCCTCGCCATCCGCCAGGTGTTGCCACGCGGCGTCGACAGAACGGACTTACATTGGACCTATATCGGCTATCGCTCCGATACGCCTGCGCAACGGGACATGCGCCTGCGACAAGCCAACTTGGTTGGTCCAGCAGGTTTCGTATCCATGGAGGATGGCGCGGTCGGCGGTTTCGTACAGCGCGGGATTGCAGCTACCGAACAGCAGCAAGCCGTCGTGGAAATGGGCGGCCAAGAAACCGCCTCCACGGCCTCCCGCGCCACGGAGGCGGCTGTCAGAGGGTTCTGGAAACGATATCGATCTTTAATGGGCGTCTGACTTCGGTTGAGAACACCAGTATGGATGATCCAATGCTCCGCGCTCAAATACAGGAGTTTCACGCGTCGTATGTTCGATGCATCGACGCAGATAACCTGGAGGACTGGCCCTCTCATTTCACATCGCAGTGCCACTACCGCGTGACGAACGCAGACAACGAGCGCGACGGACTACCCGCCGGCCTCATATTCGCCACCTCACGGGCGATGCTCGAAGATCGCGTGTCGGCGCTGCGTCACGCCAATATCTATGAGAGACAAAGATACCGGCACGTCGTGGGTCAGGTGAGCATCCTGAAGAGCGGGCTGCAGCAGGTCGAGTGTGAGTCACCGTTCATAGTGGCGCGGATCGTCCAAAGCGATGAGACCTCGCTTTTTGCGACCGGCGTTTACCGAGACATATTTGAGCTTGGAGGCGAACGTCTGCTGCTCAAGCAGCGGATCGTGGTTTGCGACAGCAGTCGGATTGATACCCTACTCGCCGTCCCGCTCTAATGCCCGATCCTTCTCCAGTCCGCATCGCAATGCCAATTGGCGATCCCAACGGGATCGGGCCCGAGATCGCCTTGCGGACGATCGATGCGTATCGAGGGCGTCAAGACGTCAAAATCACGCTATTCGGTCCCGAACGAGTCCTCCAACGCACCGCACACGAGTTGTCGCTCGAGTCCAGCCTCGCGACGGCGGCGCTGGTGGCGACGCAAGCGGTTCCGGACGCTGCCGCGATTCCCGGACGGATTGATCCGGCAGCGGGCGCTGCTACGGTTGACGCAGCAAGTCGCGCAATACAATCAACGCACCGCGGAGAGTTCGATGCCGTGGTCGCCGCGCCCCATCATGAGACGGCTATCGCACAGGCCGGAATCGCTTTTTCAGGCTATCCCTCACTCGTCGCGCGCGTCTGCGGACAACCACCGGATACCGTGTTCCTGCTGCTGGTAGGGGGCGGATTGCACATCGTCCACGCAACGCTGCACGAGGGGATAAGGAGCGCGCTGCATCGACTGTCTCCCCAGCTGGTGATCGCTGCCGCGCAGGCCGGCGTCCGGGCCCTAAAGCGCTTGGGATTTGCCAGACCCCGAGTCGCACTGATGGGTATCAATCCCCACGCCAGTGAAGGGGGCCTTTTTGGTCCCGAAGACGCTGCAATTACCGAGCCCGCGGCGGCCCTCCTGCGCGCAGAGGGCCTCGATGTGACGGGCCCGGCTGGCGGAGATGTTTTACTGGCAACACGTGGTCACGATTTGTATGTCGCGATGTTCCATGACCAGGGCCATATTCCCATCAAGCTCCTCAGCGTCCGGGGCGCCACGGCGGTATCGATTGGCTCGAGTGTCCTTTTTTCGAGCGTTGCCCATGGTAGCGCCATGGACATTGCTGGCAAAGGCGTCGCCTCCCCCCGTGCCATGATCGAGACTGTCGCACTGCTGGCCGACGCTCCGTTGCCGGCATCTATTTTGGACTGCGCGACGTGAGCTTCAATATCCGTATCGACGGCACGGAGGTCATTTTCAAATCGGAGCCAGGGCAAAGCGTCCTCGATGCCGCCGAAAAGCACGGCCTTGAACTACCCTACTCGTGCCGTAAGGGCATATGCGGCAACTGCAAGGGGCGCGTACTCGCCGGGCAACTCCGTACCGGCACTGGCGGTGGCAGCCATGAGTCAGGGATCAATGCGGCCGACGAACATCTATTTTGCCGGGCCCAAGCCGCGAGCGACCTGTTGATTGCGCCACGCTCATGGCAGCGCATCGATCCCAGCGCGCGCAAGGTCCTTACGGCGACAGTTTTCCGCAACCAGCGTGCCGCCAGCGACGTGTCGATGTTGCACCTGCGCTTCCCGGCCGGAATGCGGGTCAAGTTCAAAGCAGGCCAATATCTACAGGTGGTGCTGCCCGATGGAAACCGGCGCTCGTTTTCCATGGCCAATGCGCCACACGAAAGCGACAGCGTGCAACTTCACATCCGGCACATGCCGAATGGTGGATTCACAGCGAGCACCGTGCCCAAGCTAAAGCCAGGCGACGCGCTGCGGCTGGAGGTCCCTTACGGCGACTTCTTTCTTCGCGAAGATAGCGAGCGTCCCCTCCTGTTCGTTGCAGGAGGCACCGGGTTCGCTCCCATCAAGTCCATCATCGATCATGTCATCCGGCGCAATATCCAGCGGCCGATGACCTTGTTCTGGGGTGTACGCAATCCCGGCGGGCTCTATGCACAGGATGTGGTTTCACGCTGGCTCAGGCAGCGCCCCTCCTTGCGCTATGAGCCCGTAATCAGCGACCCGGTGGAACTCTCGGCTTGGAGCGGCCGGCGCGGGCTGGTGCACGAGCAGGTCCTGGAATGCTTCCAGTCTGTCAAGGACTTCGACGTTTATACGTCCGGTGCACCTGTGATGGTACAGGCGGTGCGCACTACGTTGCAGGATCTGCGAGACCTGCCCCCTAACCAGTTCTTCAGTGACTCCTTCGTGACGGAGACGCAGAACACTGCGTGAACGCCCGCATGGCAGCTTGACAGTTGCGTCTACGACGCGGAACCGGAGACCTCGAGTGAATCTTCAGTTAGGTCAGAATTTCATTGGGGGCAAGTGGGTGGACCCCGTAGAAGGCGACACCCTGCCCATCATCGAGCCTGCGACCGGCAAGCCTTACGGGGTCATTGCGGACAGCACCCCCCGGGACGTCGACAAGGCCGTCCGCGCTGCGCGCAGAGCTTTCGATGAAGGAGCGTGGGGTCGCACGAGCGCGACCGATCGGGGGCGCATGCTGATGCGTTTCGGCGAGCTGGTGATATCCCACGCTGCCGAGATCGCGGCCATCGAAGCCAGGGACACCGGAAAGCCGATGAATGTCGCGAAAGCAGACATGGTCGCGCTGGCGCGATATTTTGAGTTCTATGGCGGAGCCGCTGACAAGCATCATGGCGAGATCGTGCCGTATCTCAACGGGTATCACGTCGGCGTGATCCGTGAGCCTCACGGGGTGACCGGGCATATCATCCCGTGGAACTATCCGTCGCAGATGTTCGGACGGACACTGGCGCCATCGCTAGCCGTCGGAAACGCGACGGTACTGAAGCCGGCGGCAGAAGCCTGCGCATCCTCACTCAAGCTCGCCGAAATCGCCGCAGAGGCCGGACTCCCTGAAGGGGCCCTCAACGTCGTGGCTGGACGGGGACAAGTGGCCGGAGCAGCGCTGTGCTCCCATCCCGGGGTGGACTTCATGTCGTTCACCGGATCCCCCGAGGTCGGCCAACTCATCCAGAAGATGTGTGCCGATCACTACATCACTTGCACGCTTGAGCTTGGCGGTAAGTCCCCCCAAGTGGTATTCGCCGACGCCGATCTCGAAGCGGCGATTCCTGTGATCGTCAAGGCGATCATCCAGAACAGCGGCCAGACGTGCTCTGCCGGAAGCCGAGTGCTCGTGGAGAAATCCATGTATGGCGCGTTCACCGAACGGCTCGCGACTGCATTTTCTGCGGTAAGGGTCGGAGCCCCGGAGATGAACCTCGACTGCGGGCCCATCATCACAGCCACGCAACAAACCCGTGTGCAAGGCTTCATCGACCGAGCGAAGCGGGATGGCATTCCGATCCTCGCCGAGGGTCAGTTGGCTAAGGATATTGCCTCGACGGGCTTCTATGTCGTCCCGACAGTATTCGGACCGGTACCACGGACGAACGTCATTGCCCATGAGGAGGTCTTCGGGCCGGTCTTGACGGTTCTACCGTTCGAGGATGAGTCCGACGCCGTGAAACTCGCGAACGCGACGGACTATGGTCTCGTCGCGGGTGTATGGACGCGCGATGGCGGCCGGCAGCTACGCATGGTCAAGCGGCTGCGCGCCGGACAGGTATTTGTGAACTGCTATGGTGCGGGCGCCGGCATCGAACTGCCTTTCGGCGGATCCGGCAAAAGCGGTCATGGTCGGGAGAAAGGATTCTCGGCTCTTGACGATTTCAGCAAGAGCAAGACCATGGTGCTCAACCACGGGCTAAGTCACTGACCTCTTCCCGCCCTAAGGAGCATCAGCTTGTCTTCTCGCCCGTCATCAGCGACGAGAGCCTCTACGCGTGCGCGTAGCTGGCTTTACACGCCGGGCACCGTGCCCGAACGCTTCGGCAATGCCGCCAAGAGCGGCGCCGATGTCCTCATTCTCGACATCGAGGATGGGGTTGCGCCCGCCCTGAAGGCTACCGCGCGTACAAACGTGACTAAGTTCCTCAGCAGCCAAGCGATAAGCCGCGCCTTGGCTGTGCGAATCAATCCGCTCACATCGCGAACGGGTCTGGATGACATTGCGATGCTGCTCGCTGCGGTGGACACACCACAGTTTGTGGTCATCCCAAAAGTTGAGTCCCCTGAGCAGGTTATACAGGTCTCCAGTCTGCTCACGGAAG
>Ga0335075_10000664_pt1 | contig 58924 bp, 50 predicted proteins | sample Lox_Sample_24_FD_206723 | JGI IMG/M metagenome (GOLD analysis project Ga0335075, IMG submission 206723) | Soil microbial communities from Loxahatchee National Wildlife Refuge, Florida, United States - Lox_Sample_2.4 | ecosystem: Environmental > Terrestrial > Soil > Wetlands | place: USA...
CTACTGCACGACGTGCCTCGACGGTCCGATCGACACGAGCCACGTCGTGCTCGTCTGGGGCGGCCCGCCGAACGAGCCGTTCGTCGTCAGCGGGCAGGCCTGGGGTGTAGACAACATCGTCGGCCGCCCCGCGATCTTCGATTTCCCGGTCGGTCACGGCCGCGTCATCGCGTTCAACTTCAATCCGATGCACCGCGACCTGAATCGCGGCGATCAGCGGATGCTGTGGAACTCGATCATCAACTGGCACGCTCTCCGGTCCGCACCGTGAGCATGGACCATTTCTTCTTGAGCGACCGATGCCACCACATCGTGTACGCCGTGATCACGAGCGCCACCGGCACGAGACCGAGCAATGCCCACAGGATCTGCACGAGCCGGCCGCCGAAATCACCAAAGTGCACCGAGTAAACGCCCAGTGAGAACCGCTCTCCCGCGGTCCAGCGCGCGCTCGATGTATTCATGAGAACGGCGCCGGTGGCGGGGTTGAAAACGACCTCGTCTTCGAGCAACTCCATCGGCACCGAAGGCCTCGGCGACATGTAGACCTGCACCTCTCCATGAGGCCGGTCGACATCCATGAAGGCATAGGCGAGCTGGTCGCGCGGATACAGGTTCTGCGCGCGCCGGATGAACTCGCCGACCGGCAGCACGGGGTCACTTTGCTTGAAGTCCGATGGCAGCTGCTTCAGATCCGTCACATCGGAAAAGACGCTGATCGCACGCTGGACGGCGCCGGGAAAGATGAAATCCGTGCCCGTGATGCCCCACATGGCCACGAACAGGAAGCACCAGAAGCCGAAAGCCCTGTGCACATCGAAGTTGAGACGCGGCCAGGGGGCGCGCCAGTTGATCTTGAGCGCGCGCTTCCAGGTCCGTACCCCGGGCCACCACAGCACCATGCCGATGAGCGACATCAGAAAGAGCAGCGCGCCGCCGACTCCATCGGCAATCGCCCCACTCGCGCCCAGTGCGAGCTCGGTATGCAGAGCCAATGCAGTCTCGACCAGCCAGTGCTTTCGTCCAAGCACTTCCTGCGTCAGCACACGACCGGTATAGGAATCGGTATAGACGACGAGCGTTTCACCCCCCTTGTTCAGGCCCACGGGGACGACGCGCCGGTTGGCCGAACGCATGTCGATATTGGCGAGCGAGCTTCCCGGATTGGCCGCCATCGCAGTCCGGGCCAGGCGGCCCCAATCCGGAGTGCCATGCCCGGCCGTCTGCACCAGTTGCGGTCTGTCATTGAGCAGGTCCTGCTCGAACACCAGCACGGAACCCGAAGCGCAGACCGCGATGACATACAGGCCGATGATGACGCCTGTCCAAAGGTGCACCTGGAACAGCGCCTTGCGCCACGATAGCGTGTACGGCTGCTCGAAGTACCCCATCGCGATTCTCTCAGGCGCAGCGACGGGTCAGGGTCCAGATCGCGAACGCGTAGAACAACGCGGCCTGCCTGAGGCCCGCGAGCCTGCCGGCGGAGCCGCCGTGGCCACCCATCTCGACGCTCAGCATCTTTGGACTCCGGCTGGTGTCATCCGCACGCAGTTTCGCAATCCACTTGGCCGGCTCCCAGAATCCGACACGGTCATCGGCCACGCTCGTGGTCGCGAGCACCGGCGGATAGGCCCGCTTCTCCACATTATCGTACGGTGAGTAGCTGGCGATATAGTCGTAGACGGCCTGGCTCGCCAGGGGATTGCCCCAGTCCGGATAGGTGAGCGGCACCAGGGGGTGACTGGGGTCGCTCATGGTATTCAGCATGTCCACGAATGGCGCTTCGGCAATCACACCCGAGAACAGGTCGGGACGCATGTTGAGCACCGCGCCCACGAGCAGGCCGCCCGCGGAGAACCCGTACATGACGATGCGCCCCTTGCGGGTGTAACGACGCTCGATCAGCGCCTCGGCGCACGCGATGAAATCCGTGAATGTCAGCTTTTTGTGCAGCTGGCGGGCCTCGAGGTACCAGGTCCACCCCATGGCGGACCCTCCACGGACGTGGGCAATGGCATAGACCCAGCCGCGATTCACCAGGGAGAATATCTCCGGCGAAAATTCCGGATCGATGAACACACCGTAAGAGCCGTACCCATACATCATCAGCGGCGCGGTGCCGTCGAGCTTCGTGTCACGATGCCGCAAAACCGTTATCGGGACCCGTGCCCCGTCGCCGGCAACGGCAAAAACCCTCTCTACGACATAGTCTTCGCACCGGAATCCGCCCCCGACCTTCTGTGTCTTCAATATCGTCGAGGACTTCTTCGGGAGGTCGAATGCGATCCACTGTCGCGGCTGCTTCGGTGACTGATAGGTGTAGCGCAGTACTCCCGACTCGTACTCCTGATGATCGGCTACATCCATGTCGTATGCACTGTCCGGATGCCCGATGCGGGTTTCCGACATGTCCTTGGCATGTGTCACTACCAGCCGCGGATTGGCGTCTTCCCGCTCCACGCGCACGAAATACTCGCGCAACGCCCGCATTCCGATCGTGTACGTCTTCGGGTCATAGGGGATCCAGTCCCGCCATCCGGCCCGACGGGGATCCGACTCGTTCGCCCACATCAGCTTGAAATTCGTCGCTCCGTCGGCGTTGGTGAGAATGACCAGGCGTCCATTCCAGTCCTCCACCGAATACACCAGCCCCTTCGTGCGTGGCTCGACCGTCCTCGGCGCACCGGTGGGGTTCGCGCTGGAGATGAGCTGAACCTCGCTGCAGGTCGCATTCCACGACCGGATCATCACATAGCGCCCGGACGAGGTGTTCGTGACCGTCATGAGAAAATCCGGGGCGGCCTCCATGTAGACCAGCGAGTCCTCCGTCCCGTGGAGGCGGCGCCGGAGCACCCGCGTGGGGCGGCTGTTGGCGTCCCGATAGACCCAGAAGATCCATTGGGAGTCCGACGAAAACACGAAGTCGCCGTACGCGTCCTCGATGGGATCGGGGACAATCGCCCCAGTGCCGAGGTCCTTGACCTGGATGCGATACCTCTCCGACCCCGTCGCGTCCTCGGCCCACGCGAAGAAGTTGCCGTCCGGACTGGGCGTCGCATTCATGATATTGAATGACGGGTTGGCGTGTGCGCGCGCCGAGCCGTCGAGAAGCAGTTCTTCGCCTCCACTGCCGTCGCGTCGCCTGCGATACCAGCTGGGTTGCTGTGCGCCGGGCGAAAAGCGGGTGTAGTAGAGCCAGGCTCCCGCGGGATACGGTGGCGGCACATCCTCGTCATCGGAGCGCCTGGACATCTCGGCGAAGAGCTCGCGCTGCAGCGGCAGCGTCGACGACAGAACCGTCGAAGAGTAGGCGTTCTCCGCGTCGAGATGCGAGCGAATGCGCGGGCTCAGGGCGGCCGGGTCCTTCCATACCTCCTTCCAGTTGGAAGGCTTCAGCCACGCATATTCGTCCACTCGGACGCGTCCCAGCTGATCGATCCGTTGCGGCCTCTCGAGCGTGACGGGCGGCCGCGGCCAGGCACAGGGGGCTGCGGGAGTCCTGGCCCGCAGGCGCGCGGCCACCGGCGCGGTGGCCGCGAGTACGAGGAACCGCCTGCGTTTCATCATTGAAGGCAATTGTCGCCGGCTGCGCTCCGTCCCTCAAAACAGCCGCGTGACCGTAAAATTGACATCCTGCTTGGAGCCGTAGTAGCACGAAGCGAGGTCCGAGCACTGCGCCACATACGTCTTGTTGAACATATTGGAGAGGCTGAGATCCATGAGCCATTTCTCCCTGAGGGTGTAGTGGATCGTGGAGTCCCAAAGGGTCGCTCCGCCGGCCCTGAGAGTATTGGCGGAATCTCCGTAGCTCGCCCCGATGTAACGGAAGCCCAGACTCGCCCCCAGGTTGGAAAGAGCGCCCGACTGCACCGTGTAATCCACGAGCGCCGACGCCATGTCCTTGGGCGTCACCGGCAGCTGCTTGCCCAGATCCGGGCCATTGCTCCGGGTGACTACGGGATTCATGCTGGTGATGGCGGCATTGAAGCTCCAATGCGCCCCGACCCGCATCACGTTTTCCAGCTCGAGCCCCTTCACTTCCACCTGGCCGGTCTGCACCTCGAAGAACGTGTGCGCCGGGTCGGGCGTCAGCACGTTGTTCTGCTTCAAGTCGTACGCCGACAGCGTGGTGAACATATGGATGTTCGACGATTCGAAGGCAGGTTGGAATTTCAGGCCGGCCTCGACCTGGTTGCCGGTGGTGGGCTGAAAAGCGGCGCCGGCAAAGGTCGCGCCCGAAGTGGGCTGGAACGACGTGGCGTACGACACGTAGGGCGCCAGCCCGTTCTGAAAGAGGTAGTTGAGCCCCACGTGATAGGTGAACTTGTGATCGGTCACCTGCGTGCCGAAGTTCGTGAGGTCGAGATCGTCCTCGCGGGCGCCCACCGTCAACACCCACTGGCTCAGCTTCACCACGTCCTCGCCGTAAAGCCCGAGCTGCCGCTGAATCTGCTGCAGATAGGGCGACGACAGCGGCGGCGTGGTGATCGGAACGCCGTAGGTCGGATCATATAGATCGATCGATGGCGCCAGACCAAAGCCGTATGCGGCGTCATCCGAGTAATGACGGAAATCAAAACCGATCAGCACGTTCTGGCTGATGTCGCCATTGGTGAACTTTCCGGAAAGGCGTGAATCGGCCTCGAGGGCGCGAATGCTCTCGTCGAACGGGAAGTTGTAACGATTGACCGTGCGGTAATCCGTGGGGACACCCTCGGCATTGGTAACGAGCCCGGCGCCGTACACCTGCAGAATGTCGGTGATGTCGTCGAAGTACATCAGATTCTGCTTGAACTGCCAGTTCGCGTTGAACGTGTGGTCGAGCTCGTAACCGACGCCGTATTGATGGCGCGCGAACCGGTTGTATTTTGTATCTCCCAGGTTCGTGTCCGTCGGAATGGGACCCAATGGGTTCGGCAGCAGGACACCATAGGCCGGCAAAAACCCATCGCCATCGCCGTTGACGGCGTCATGCTGGAAATAACTCAGCAGCGTCACGCTCGTGTCGGGCGAGGCCAGCCATGTCAGTGCGGGCGCGACATAGTAGCGATTGGTGTTGACGCCGGTTCTCTGGGTGTCGCGGTCGTAGCCCAATACGGTGATGCGCCCCAGGAGCGTACCCTGTTGATTGAGCGGGCCGGTGGCATCCAGCGCGGCCTGCTTGTTGTTGTAGCTGCCGTACTGGAGCTGCACTTCCCCATCGGGGTGGCTTTCCGGCCGGCGGCTGGTCATGTCCACGATGCCGCCCGGAGGCGCGGACCCATAGAGAGTGGACGACGGCCCCTTCAGCACTTCAACTGTCTGAAACCCGAACAGATCGACCCCGGTGCTCTGTACGGAGCCGATGGGCGCCTGCAGGCCGTTGATGTAGACCGTCGGATTGAAGCCCCGCTGGTTGAGCCAATCGTAACGGGGGTCAGGACCGAATATTCCACCCACCACGCCGGCCGTATAGCGTACGACCTGGTCGAGAGTCTGCCAGTCGAGCAGATCCATCTGCGCACGGGAGATGACGGTTACCGACTGCGGGGTCTCGAGAAGAGGAACCTGCATCTTCGCCGCCGCATTGGTGTCACGCGGCACGTATGCCGTGACCATTATGGTCTGCAGCGTGGGCGCAGTCTGCTTGTTGTCGTCCGCCTTCTTTGTCTTTGTCGTCGATTGCGTGGTCGTGTCCGATTGTGCGGCATCAGCCGCAACGACGGGCGTGGATACGACGAGCGCGACGAGCATCGTCGCGATCATCGGGAAGCCACTCTTGTTCATGATTAGTCCCCCAAGACGAAGTCGCCGAGACGGATTTCTGTGGTCAACCACCTGACAGCGTCACGACCACAAACTGGCAAGAAGGCCGCGCCACCGCCGCCGCGATGAGGCCCTCCTCTATCGCATTTAGGCCATGGCGAGCGCAGGTCCATCAGTTCAGCCTGCTCCGCAGCCACGTCGAGCCCTCCTGCAGGGCGCGTTCCGCCACGCGTGCGACCGACACCGCTTCGAGAAAGCTGTGCGTCGTGCCCGGATAGAGGACAGCCTTAGCCTCGACGCCGGCGGCACGCAGGGCATCCGCGAATGCGAGGTTCTGCTCGGCCAGCACGTCGCACTCGGAGATGCCGAGAAAGACGGGCGGCAGGCCGCGCAGGTCCGCCCGCGCCGGACAGGCATAGGGATCGCGGGCCTGGCCCGGGCTCGACAGGTAGTTGGCCCAGAACTGGGTCATCTCCTCACCCGTGAGCATGAAAGCCTCGCCGCCATAGCGCTCGACGGCCGCGGGAGAGCACTCCGAATCGACGGCGGCATAGCTCAGCAGGAGAGCGCGCAGCATCGCGCTCCTGCCGGCATCGCGCAGCCTGAGCGCGGTCGCCAAGGCCAGGTTTCCTCCTGCGGAGTCACCGCCGGCAGACAGTCGCGCGCGATCGATCCCGAGCTCCGCGCCGCGGGAGTACAACCACTCGACGACGCCGATTGTTTGCTCGAGCGCCATGGGAAATTTGGCTTCCGGAGACAGTGCGTAGTCCACTCCGACGACGGTCACGCCGGCGCGGTGGGCATACTCGCGCATGACCCGGTCGTGCGTATCCAGACTGAACAGGGTCCAGCCGCCCCCGTGCAGATACACGAGCGCCGGTGCGAGCCCGGCCGTCTGCTGCCGGTCCGGGCGGTGGATTCTCACCCGGACCTCTCTTTGGCCGGTGCCGATGCGGCGCTCCTCGGTCGAAGCCATGACCGGGCCGCCCTGCCGCCACTGCCCCCGCACCGCCTCGGCAACGGCGCGCGCTTCCTTGAAGGTCAGCTGGCTGAATGGAGGATGCTGAGCGAATCCCGCCTTCATTCGGGCTACGAACGCCCGGATTTCGGGATCCAGCGTCTCTTCGGCTGCGGACTGCAAGCTCGCCTCGGAACAGTTAAGATGGCGTAAAGCTAGGTCTGCGAGGAGAGCCACACTGTCGCTTCGGGACCGTTCCTCGTCTCGTGCGGGCCAGGGCGCGCGCAGCACCCGGGGTATCGATTACCAGGATGTTCCGCGCCCGGTATCGGCCCTTGCCGACGAATACGCTTCCGGGCACATCGATCCTCCGCATCGCCACGCTCGCGCCCAGTTGATCTATTCAACCACCGGCGTCATGACGGTGACCACGGCGGGCGCAAGCTATGTGGTGCCACCCCAACGGGCGGTGTGGGTTCCGGCGAGCGAGGTGCACGAGGTCCACTGCCGCGGGAAAGTCTCCTGTCGGACCCTCTACGTGCAGCCGCAGGCGGCTTCCGGCCTGCCAGGCACGTGCCAGGTCATCGAAGTCTCCGATCTGCTGCGCGAGCTGATCGTGGAGGCTACGCGCATTCCCATCGAATACGACGAGGCCGGGCGCGACGGCCGGCTGATCGCCCTGCTCCTTGACGAGATCCGCAGCAGCCGCACCGCACCGCTGCATGTGCCGATGCCGACCGATCACCGGCTGGTCAGAGTCTGTTCCGCCATCCTGCGGGAGCCGGCCGAGCCCGACAGGCTCGATCACTGGGCGGATGTCGCCGGCATGGGTCGCCGGACGTTCACGCGCACGTTCCGGCGGGAAACCGGCATGACCTTCGCCGGCTGGCGCCAGAACGTACGCCTGATGGAGGCGATGTCGCGGCTGGCATTGGGTCAGCCGGTCACGCGTGTCGCGCTCGATGTGGGCTACAGGAGCCCGAGCGCGTTCACCGCCATGTTTCGGCGCGCTTTCGGCGTGGCGCCGACACATTATCTGGCCATCTTCTCCGAAGACGGCCACGGGTAGCGCACGCCCTCAGCGCCCAAAATCGGCCATCAGCCGCCGCAGCTCGTCCGCCTCGGTTGCCTCGAGTCCCCGCATGATGTCCGCGAACACGTCGCGCCGCTCGTCCTGGCCGAGTTTGAATTTCGGCCTGACTTCCACGATGTCGGCTTCGAACGCGACGATCCGCTGCGCGAGCCTGGCATAGCGCGCGCCCATGTCCTCGACGCTCCAGGCGTTCGGCCGTCCGCCCTCCATCGCGCCGATCAGATCGCGCAGAACCCGTTCGAGCCCGGCGTCGTCTTCGATGAACCTGACATGGGTCAGGAACTGGACGCTGGCGTAGTTCCAGGTGGGCGCCTGGGTTCGGTCCGCCATCCACGAGGGTGAGATATAGCCGTTGGCGCCGAGAACCAGGATCTGCGCACGCGGATCCCGCTTGAGGAGCTCGTACTGGGGATTGGAGCGGGCGAAGTGGCCCCAGAGGCCGGCGAGCGCACCGGCGGGTCCGAGCCGGGGACGAAACGGAAGCGCCGTCGCGCGAAAGGTCTCACCGTGCCCGCTGATGAGCCAGCCGAAGGGCTGCTCCTGCAGCAGACGCAGGACATCCTGGTCCGACCGCGGTTGAAACGGATCGCCACTCACCGTGAGCCTCCAGCGTCCAGCATGTCGATAGGATTTTGCGCCGGATCGGCGGCGTATACCCGCGACTTTCGACGCCCGTAGAACGCGTAGATGAGCGCGCCCACCGTGAAATAGACCCCGAGAAAGATGGCCGCCGTGGGCTGACCCAAGCGGACGTGCCGGACGATATCCAGCACCACCGGCGCGATCATCAGGACGCACATCAGGACCGCCGCCGCGGGCACGTAGCCTATCCAGACTCCCCCGATCTCCACGCCCCCCAGCGGAACCAGGAATGGGCGCTCGAGGTCGGGCCTCGTGTTGCGCAGCCAGATCAGGCTGATCGCAGCGATGATGAACGCGGCCCCGGTACCCAGGCTGATCAGGTCCGCCAGCAGCACGAGCGGGAAGATCGCCGCCAGCACGGCGGAGATCAACGACAGCACGGCAATTCCCAACCAGGGCGTCCGCAGGCGGGGATGGATGCTGGCGAACAGGGGCGGCAACAGGCCATCCCGTGCCATGGCGAAGGTGATCCGGGACTGGCCGAACGCATTCACCAGCAGCACGGAGCTCAACCCCGTCAGCGCGCCGAGCTTGACCAGCACGGCTATCCTGGGATGGCCGACGGCATCCATCGCCACTGCGATGGGGTCAGGTACACCGAGCCGGCGGAAGGGTACGACGCCCGTCATGACCGCAGCCACGATGATGTAGAGGACGGCACACACGAGAAGCGAGCCCACGATGCCGAAAGGCACATCCTTTTGCGGGTCGCGCGCCTCCGACGCGGCTGTCGAGACGGTGTTGAACCCGAGATAGGCGAAGAACAGGATCGAGGCGGCCCGGAACACACCGGGCCAACCGTACGTGAACCCACCCTCGTTCGGCGGCACGAAGGGGACCCAATTCGACGGGTGAATCGAGCCCACGCCGGCTGCGATGAAGCCGGCCAGCACCAGGATCTTGATGGTGACCAGCACGGCGTTGACGCGCGCGGATTCGGTGACGCCGATCGTGAGCACCACGCCAACGGCCAGGATTGCCCCGACCGCGACCAGATTGACCGCACCAACCGCGGCGAACCCGGTTCCCGCGGCCTGGATCAGCGAGGACGAAAGCGCCGTCGGCACGGCGATGCTGAAGTCGTGCAGCAGACTCACGAGATAGCCCGAAAACCCGACGCCGAGCAATGAGCCTGCGAGGCCGTACTCCAGCATCAGGAGCCACCCCAGGGCCCAGGCGAATACCTCGCCCATCGACGCGTAGCAGTACGTATAGGAGGCGCCAGACACCGGCATGATCGAGGCCAGCTCGGCATAGCAAAGAGCCGTCAGGGCGCAGGCGGCTCCGGAGATGACGAAGGACAGCATGACCGCGGGCCCGGCAAATTCGGCGGCCGCGGTGCCCGGCAGCACGTAGATGCCCGCGCCCAGGATGCATCCGATTCCGAGCAGCAGGAGGTGTACCGGGCCGAGTGCGCGCTTGAGCCCCTGATGCTGCGCATCGTCGCTGACGACCTCGATCGGAATGCGATCGAGCAGGCCTCGGCGTCGCATGGGAGTCGTGCTCATGGAGCTCAATCTCTCACCCCGCACCCCGTGGCGTTTGCGCCTTCGGGCCAGATCATGCATTTGCCGGGCCGGAAAGCTTGCCGAGGCGTTTCACCGCGCATTACGCTCCGGACCGTGCGCCTCCCAACCCTGCATCGCTCCATCATAGCGGCCGCCGCCGGCATGGCGATCTTCGCAGTCACGGCACCGGCGCAGAATGTCCCGGCGCCGCCCCCCGCGCCACGCGATCAGGTCGTCGACGTTCTGCACGGTGTGCGTGTTCCCGATCCCTATCGCTGGTTGGAAGATCCGGCGTCACCCCGCACTCGGGCCTGGATCGAAGCGGAACGACGTTACGAGCAACGCCTGCTCGATCATCAGCCCTCGCTCGATCGCCTGAAGGGCGACCTGCGCACCCTGACCGCGCTCGAGACCCCCGAAGCCGTGATCCATCGCCGGGGGCGGTACGTCATCCTGAAAAAGGAGCGCAACCGTCAGATCGCCTCTCTGTATCTGCGCGACGGGATCAGGGGGCCCGAGCGGCAGCTCATCGACGGCCAGTCGCTGAGCCCTGACAACAGCACGACGATCGAGCTTCTGAACGTTTCCGACGACGGCAACATGATCGCGTACGGCCTGCGCCGTGGCGGTCAGGACCAGCTGAGCATTCACTTTTACGACGTGGCCACGGGTACCACGCTCGCCGATGCCCTGCCGGAATCGCGTTACATCTACTGGTCGCTGCTGTTGTCCGCGGATGGGAAGCGGATCTACTACATCACCTTCGGGAGCCATGGGCCGCGGCTTTACGTGCACGACCTCGGTACGCCGGTGAAGACGGACAGGATGCTGTTCGGTACCGGGCTCGGGCCACGGATCATCCTGCAGGCGAACCTGTCGGCCGATGGCAGCCTGCTGCTGCTCGAAGCGTTGCACGGGGCGACCGGGCCGACGGATCTCTACCTCCTGCCTGCGGGAGGCGGCGCGGCACGAACGTTGGTAAAGGGGGTCGATGCAAACTTCGTCGCCCGCGCCGCAAACGGACACATCTTCATCAGCACCGACTGGAAAGCGCCGCGCGGGCGCATCATGGAGGTCGACGCCAGGAGACCCGGCATGAAGAACTGGCACGTCCTGGTACCCGAGCGCAGCGACCCGCTCGAGAATTTCGCCCTGGCCGGCGGGAAGCTGCTGCTGCTCTACATGCACGACGCGCACTCACGGCTCGAGCTCGTGAGCGCGGACGGAAAGATACACACTGACGTTCCGCTTCCCGGCGTCGGAACCGTCACTGCCCTCGATGGGACGTGGACCCTGCCGGTAGCCTGCTTCTCGTATTCGGCGTTCCAGACCCCCGCGACGTTTTACGCCTATTCGGCAGCTGCGAACGCGGCAACTGTGGTTTCCGGGCCGAACGCTCCGCAGTGGCTATCCGACATCGTCACCGATCAGGTGTGGTATCGCTCCGCGGACGGCACACGAGTGCCCATGTTCCTGGCGCACCAGCGCGAGGTCGGGCACGGCGAGGACCATCCGGTCCTCCTCTATGGCTATGGCGGTTTCGACTGGGCCCAGACGCCGGACTTCTCTCCTCAGGAGGCCGTCTGGATAGAGCACGGCGGCATCTACGCCCTGGCCAATATCCGGGGCGGCAATGAATTCGGCGAGGAGTGGCACCGCGCCGGCGACCTCGACCACAAGCAGAACAGCTTCGATGACTTTGCCGCCGCGGCCCGCTGGCTCGTGGCGCGCCACTACACCAGCCGCCGGCGGCTCGGCATCGAAGGCATGAGCAATGGCGGCCTCCTGGTGCTGGCCTCGATCACCCAACATCCAGAGCTCTTCGGGGCGGCCATCGCGCGTTATCCGCTTGCCGACATGCTGCGCTACGAGCGCTTCGGGATCGCGCGCTGGTGGCTGCCCGAATACGGCTCAGTGAAGGATGCGGAACAATTCCGCACGCTCTACGCCTACTCGCCTTATCAGCACGTCACGCCAGGCCGGGACTATCCGGCGGTGCTCCTGGTGACCGGCGCCAACGACACGCGTGTGAATCCGGCCCATGCGCTGAAAATGACCGCCGCCCTGCAGAACGCGACCACTTCGGGCCGGCCCGTGCTGCTGCTCTACGATTCCCAATCCGGGCATTCAGGCACGCTGCCGGCGGGCGTCGAGGTCGATCAGATGGCGCATGAGCTGGCGTTTCTGTTCTGGCAGCTGGGTCGCCAACATGGACTATGAGTATGCTTTGCCGTCTGGCGACTGGAATGCGCCCGGCGCATGGAGGCAGCCGGTGGCGCGCCTCCATCGGGTGTACGCGCACGGGAGGCAACAGCGACCACATTCGATCGACATGCCCTCGCCGTCCGTGGCACGCACTCCTTCGCGGCGGCAAAGGGGGCAAATCGCCCCCTTCGCTCCGTCGGTGGTTTACGAGTGACGCGAGCCGTCGCCGCCCTGCCCGCCGCTGCCCTGCCCGCCGCCGGGGCGTCCGCCCTGTCGGTTCGGGTCGGCATTCGGCTTGTCCTTGTCCGGGCGATGCTCCTGACCGGGCTGCGCGGTGCGATCCGGCTTCGGGTTGTGTTGTGTGTGCGAGCCTCCGCCACCGGGCTGGTTCTGCTGGCCCGGGGAGCCCGTGTTCGGCGTTTGATTGCTCATATCGACCTCTGACAAATCGCTCCGATTCTGCGATATCCATGGATATCCCGCGCCACTCAGAGCTTGGGCCGCGTGTCACCAAGCTATCGCAGAGCGACGCGGGACAACATCACCCAACGGCGCGACCAGACGTCGGCGAAGTCCTACCACGAGACAGGCTGAGCTGTGACTTGGCGGAGCATCGGCCTCAAAATAACAGCAATATGATGACGACCAGGAGAACGAGGCCCAGTCCGCCGCTCGGATAGTATCCCCAGCCGCTGCTGTAAGGCCACATCGGCAGCGCTCCCAGGAGCAGCAGGATCAGGAGTACGATGAGCACGACTCTTAGCATGGGAAAACCTCCGCGCGATGTCGGTCGATGGAGGGCGCACCGCAAGTCATGCGTGAGTGAGTGCCCGCCCAGTTCTCTGGCTCTGCCTTCGCCAAGCCCAAAAGAGCAAGGTCCGTGCCCAAGTTGCGGGTCATGGCCGCCGACAAACAGACGAGAATCTGCTCGGATTGCCCGGCAGCGCTGCCGGGATCAGGCGAGTTGAACTGACGGCGTTCGAGCCAAGTCAACGGGCCGTTCTCCGGGGAACGTACCCGTGCACTGGCCGGCGAGCTCATCACGACGACCCTCAGCGCCACGGCAAGCATTTCTCGAACGGTGCGCGGGCGATTGCCGAGATCGACGCCTACGCCGGGTCACTGGCGGATATCCTCTGTGCCTATCTCGAGACTCTCGCGAGCCGCACGTAGGGACTCAGCCGCGGCCCCTCCCGCCGGAGCCGGCCCCCGCGTGCGAGAAGTCGAACAAATCGAACAGATCGCCGATTGCCGGACTGTTCAGCGGCACATATGGGTTGCGCGAGGCCGTCACGGGATTCGGGAAATTGTCCCGACTACGGTCAGAGACCGGCGGCAAGCGCCAGTTGCGCTCGAGGAACTTCAGGATCGAGACATGATCCGTATATACGTGCGAGATATACCCGCGCTTCGCGTACCGGGACACCACCAAGAGCGGGACGCGCGTCCCGTCGCCGAAGAAGTCCAGCGGTTGGACGTAGCCCGAATCGTAGAAGCCGCCGCCCTCATCGAACGTGATGAAGATGGCGGTATTCTTTGCGTACGGCGACGCCTCGACCTGATTCACGATCTTCTGCACGAATCCTTCGAAGAGGTCGAGCTTCGATGACTGCGGGTGGCCGTCCGTGTAACCGCTCGGCTTCACGATGGACACGGCCGGCAGCGTGCCGCTCCTGATATCCGAGTACAGGTTGACGGAGTCCTGGATATGCGCCGCCACCTCCTCCGGGTGCGACATGATCGACGTGTCGTACTGGAAGGGGTTGCAGATATTGCAGTACTCGTCCGCTTTCGGCCCCGGAATACCGAAGTTGCGCTGGTATGGATCGGTGACGTAGTTGTTCCATTGATCCCCGTAGTATTTCCAGGAGACACCGTGTACGTTCATGTCGTCACCGATGCTCGGCGTCGATGACGGCGGAATCGTGAACGGCGTGTTGGCTGGGTTGTGGTCGGTGTAGGCGTTCCTGCCATTGCCGAAATAGCCCGGATTGTAGTTATTGACCAGGTAGTAGTGTCCCGGCTGGCAGTGCGGGGCGATCGGCCGCGGCAGGTGCGCCAGATAATCGAGGATCGGCCGCACGCCGGGCTGATCGGGATCGGAGCACTCGGTATACGAGCCGCCGCCATAAGCCGGAGAGCTCCTATACGGTGGAGCAGAGCCCGAGTTATGGGAGACCCCGTAGCCGTCCGAGGTATACCAGTTGTTCGTGCCGGACGCCGGATTGGGGTTCTCGATCTCATGTACCACGCCGGCATCCGGCGTTCCTGAATAAACCTGCACCCCGTTCGGGGGTACGGCTGGCTTGCCGGTCGGGCCACTGAACCAGATCATGTCGCCGTGGCCGAACATGATGTGATTCGCGCCGGTGCCGCCAACGACGGACTGGTGGAAGTTGTCGCTCATCGCATATGTATCGGCGAGGCTCGTAAGGTACGGCACATCACCTTTCTGCACGTTGTAGAAGCCGAGCGCGGTGGCGCCCTCGCCGGTTGTCTTGGCGCCCGGCCGGTAGTTCGTGCTGAAGCAGTTCGGAGTCGGATGCTTCGGGTTGCAGACGGCAGGCTGGGTGAGGTCATCCGTACCGGGACCTGTGGTCACCTCCACCCAGGAAAAGAGCTTGCCGTTACAGCCCGAGGGATTGTCTGGCCTGGCGCGCGAGACGCTGCAGTTGAGTTGCTGCCACATCTGATAGAAGCGGTGCAGCGGGCTCTGGGAGTAGTCGTCGTAAACGAAGGTCGAGCCGTTGGTCAGCTGATAAGGGCCGGCGGGCAGCGAGTTCACGTCGGCGATGCGCCGATCCGGTGTTCCCGCGGGCTGCCCCGTACCGCCCGTGAGCAGCCTGGGGTAGTCGGACGCCGGCAAACCGCTCTCGGATTGGCGCGCAAGCCTCAGGCTTGCCGCACACCGGGTGATCGGTGTGCCTGAGCCGCACTTGTTTGGAATATAGGAGTCCTTGGGTCCGCCCACGAGCGGTGCGGGCAGATGGTCGCCCGGGAACCGGGCCTTCGGCGGGCTCAGCAGGAATGGATCACTCGCACCCATGTCCGTGGCGGCGAGCTGGTGCGCCTTCTCGAAGTTCGGACCCGGAATCCCGTTCCTGTCTGCATCCAAGGCAATGATGCCCTCGGAAAGCAGGTTGTGGACCGTCATGCCCGGCTTCCCGGGCACGAAGGTCGCGAAGACGTGATCGAAGCTTCGATTCTCCCCGATGATCACGATGACGTGCTTGATGGGGGTGGCCGTGTCGTTGTCGGCGTCCGAGCGCATGCCGCTCGATGACTCGGGCCTCGAGGCCGCCATCGTTGCGACCGCCGGGCCGATGGACATCTGGAGCAGCGCGAGTGACCCGAGCCCCAAGCGCGCATAGCCTGCAAACCGGGAACGAACACGGAGTCTCACCGCCATGAGAAGTTCCTCACAAGCTCCTCGCCGTGCCGAGCTTCCTCATCAGGCGGTAGGTGAATTCCACGGTGCTGTAGAAATCGCCGATCTCCTTGCGTTCGTCGCGCCCGTGCATGCGGATGTCGTGCAGGTCGTTCCAGCCGCCGCCGACGCCATAGGAGGGAATCCCGGCCGCGCGCGTGAAGATGCTGTCGCTGGCGCCCGCCGCCATTTCCGGCAGCACGGGCACGCCTGGCCACATGGAGTGGACGACCTGAGTGATGGCGGCCATCACCTTCGGGTCGGGGACGGTCTCGGGGGCGGGCTGCACCGGCTCGGCAAGAGAGACCTTGATGCCCGGATCGCCCGCCACGCGTTGCAGAGTCGCCAGGGTCTGCGCCTCCGTCTCGCCGGGATACACGCGGCATTGGACGGTCGCCGTGGCGCTCGAGGGCAGCGCGTTCTCCTGCACGCCGGCTTTCAGCATGGTCGCGACGCAGGTCGTGTGCATGATCGCATTGATCGAGACATCGTTCTCCGACATGCGCCGCGCCACTGCCGGATCGAGCGGCTGCTTCGACAGCGCGATGTAACCGGCCCTCTTCTGACCCTGGGCCGTCTGCGCAATCGTCGCGAAATATGCACGTGTGGTGGCGTTGGTTTTGTACGGGAATCGATAATGCGCAAGCCTCATCAGTCCTTGCGCGAGCTCGTAAATCGCGTTGTCGGGGCGCGGCTCGGAGGAATGGCCGCCTTTGTCGGCAGTCGTCCACTGGAAGGTCATGTAGGTCTTCTGTACGGTCTCGACACTGAAATCGAGCCGCCTGCCGCTCACCATCTCGCCCGACCCGCCGTCCGGATTCATCACCCAACCGGCGTCCACCAGATCACGGTCGTGCTTCACCAGCCAGGCGGGACCGTCCTGCTCGAGCCCCACCTCCTCATCCGCCGTGAACGCCACGATGATGTCGCGATCGGGTACGAAGCCTTCCTTCTTCAGCCGTATCAGCGAGGCCGCCGCCGCCGCATCCTCATCCTTCATGTCCGAGGTGCCCCGCCCGTAGAAGAAGCCATCCTTCTCCGTGAATTTGAAAGGCGGCAGGGTCCAGTCCTCCGGTCGCGCGTCCACCACGTCCATGTGGCAGATCCACATCACCGGCTTGCCCATCCCCTTGCCCTCGAGCCGCACCACCAGATTGACCTGATTCGGCCAGGGTCCTTCCGGGACCAGATGCAGTTCCTGATCAGTGAAGCCGGCCGCTTTGAAGCGCTCGTAGAGTGCCGTCGCCACGCCTTTGGTGCCGACGGCATGCACGGAGCGAATCTCGACGATCTGCTTGAAGATATCGTGTGCCAGACGCTGGTTGTCTTGCGGCGGCAGAGGTCCGGGAGTCGGCCAGCCCGGAGTAGCGGCGGACGCCCCGGCAAAGAAAAGGACGCTGCCCGCAAGCGCAGCAAGTCTGGCGAATTGGATCATGGCTCTCCTCTCTGAGGATTACGCGTACAGGGCCAAGCATAAGGCACAAATGCCGAATTGCCTTTCGGGGAATAATGTAGTAACGTTACTACATCCAATGGAGAGGCACATCATGGCCGTCACCACCCTATCCAGCCGGGAATTCAATCAGGACACGAGCCGGGCCAAAAAGGCGGCCCGGCGCGGGCCGGTGTTCATCACCGATCGGGGCCGGCCCGCACATGTGCTGCTGAGCATCGAAGAATATCGCAAGCTGGCCGGCCGCTCCAAAACGCTGGCTGAAGCCCTGCACATGCCTGGCGCGGCGGATGTGGAGTTCGAGCCGCCGAAGACCGATTGGACCCCGATGCCTGCCGGGTTCGACTGATGTTTGTTCTGGATACGGATGTCGTCTCAGAGCTGCGGAAGGTCGAAGCCGGCAAAGGTCACCCGCAGGTGGCCGCCTGGAGTGAGCAGGTCGTCGTAGGGGAAGCCTTTATCGCAGCCATTACGATCCACGAGCTCGAGCTCGGTATCCTGTTGCTCGAGCGCAAAGACAAGCGCCAGGGTGCCATGCTTCGCGCGTGGATCGACACACGGGTACGCCCCGAGTTCGAGGGCCGGATACTGCCTCTCGATGTGACCGTGGCGCTGCACTGTGCCAAATTCCACGTACCAGACCCAAGACCCATGCGCGATGCGTTGATCGCAGCGACGGCCTCGGTCCACCGCATGACGGTAGTAACACGCAATGTGCGGGATTTCGAGCCGATGGGCATTGAGGTCCTGAACCCTTGGGAGTGGACGCCGGCATCGTGACTCAGCCTCGTATTACATGAAGCTTCTGATCATCGACGACCACCCGGTCATGCGCGAAGGGTTGGTCTCCCTCCTGCAGCAGGCTGCTGACAGGATCGAGGTAGTGCAGGCAGCCAGCGCGGCCGAGGGACTGGCGCTGGTGGAGCGCCATGACGATCTCGATGCGATCTTCCTCGACCTTGCCATGCCGGAGGGCGGCGGCATGCCGGCAATCCGGGCTCTCGGCGAGCGGCGGCCGGATGTGCCTGTGATCGTGCTGTCCGCTTCCGAAGATCCGGCCGATGTGCGCCGCGCCCTCAGTTTGGGCGCGCTCGGTTATGTGCCGAAATCGGCCAACCCGACGACTTTGCTGTCGGCGCTCCGTCTCGTTCTCTCGGGGAATATCTACGTCCCGCCTCTGGTACTGGCGCCGGCAGGCCCCGAAGCGCGCGGCGGCCCGCCATCTCCCGCGAGCGCCACGCCACAGCTCACCGAGCGCCAACTCGAAATCCTGCGGCAGCTTTCCCGTGGACTCTCCAACAAGGAAATCGGCCGGGAGCTCGCCATTGCCGAGAAGACCGTCAAGGCGCACGTCGCGGCGATCTTCAAGACGCTCAATGTTGTCAGCCGCACCCAGGCCGTGGGCGTCGCCCGCGCGAGCGCGCTGATTTAGTCCGGCCTACGTCTCGATCCCGACGGGCCTGCTGCGCGTCAGGTTGCCGATGGCGGCGCGCAGCTTGCTGTTGGATACCGGCTTGTGCAGCAGCAGGAAGCCGCTCTCCTGCGCTTCCTTCAGGCGATCCGGGGCCGTATCGCCGGTGATCAGCATGCCGGGAATGTCCTCGTTGAACTCGGACTGCAGCCGGCGGATCGCCGCGATGCCATCCTCGCCGTCGCGCAGCCGGTAGTCGCTGATGATGAGATCGGGCGGATTGGCCAGCGTCGCCGCCCGATCCAGCATTTCCGCGGCCGAGCCCGCCGGAATCACCTGGTAGCCCCAGCTCCTCAGCAGACTCTGCATGGCCGCCTGGATGGCCTGCTCGTCGTCGACCACCAGAATCGTGCCGTGAGCCGCAACGCCGTGCTCGATCGCCGGAGCAGTCTCGCTCTCGCCGGCCTGCCCTGCCGCCGCGATCCTCACGCTGACGCCAAACATCGTACCCTTGCCGGCAGAGGAGCGTAACGTCAGCGGGATCTCGAGCAAATCCGTCAGACGCCTCACGATGGCGAGTCCGAGCCCCAACCCCTTGCTGCGATCGCGCTCGGGATTGCCGAGCTGATAGAACTCCTGGAACACCTTTTCCTGCTCATGCGCGGGGATGCCGCGGCCGGTATCCCGGATCTCGACGCTCAGCCAATGGCCGCGGCGCCGGCAACCGACCAGCACGCGGCCTTCATCCGTATAGCGCACGGCGTTGGAGACGAGATTGCGCAGGATGCGCTCGAACAGCGTCGGGTCGCTCTCCACGCAGCAGGAACAGGAGACATGCGACAGGCGGATGCCCTTGGCGGCAGCCTCCTCGCCGTAATCACGGCAGATTCGCGCCAGCGACGGTGCGATCGGAAAGGCCTGCCGGTGCGTCTGGATGATGCCCGCATCGAGCCGCGAGATATCCAACAGCGAAGTGAAGAGTCCGTCCATCGCCGCTATGGAGCGGTCGATGTGCTCGACCAGCCGGCGCCCTTCCTCGTCCATCGACCGTGCCCGCAGCGCGCCCACGAACATTCCGAGCGCATGCACGGGCTGCCGAAGGTCATGGCTGGCAGAGGCCAGAAAGCGCGACTTGGCGATGTTCGCCTCTTCCGCCGCCTCCTTCTGACGGCGCAGGTCGGCGACCAGGTCGAGATTCTCGAAGCGCAGCTGCAGCGATTCGATGATGGTGGCGTTGTACTGCCGGGCCAGCGACATGATGGCGGCGATCCACAACAACAGGAATACCGCCAGGACGTAGTGCAGGAGATCCCGCTGCATCAGCATCCACAGCATCGGCGGCGCCAGCATGGGCACGAAGTTGAGGCAGTAGAGCGCCAGCCGCGCGCCGAACGCCGCCATGGCGCCCGCGGCCATGGACAGCACCACCAGGAGCACCAGCAACTGCACGTCGAGGCGCGTCCCCGGAACCAGGAAGGCGGCGCCACCCCCCCAACTCAAACCACCGGCGAAGACACTCGCCGCCATCAGATAGAACCAGCGCGGCGCATCGCGCGCCGCCGGTGCCGCATGTCGATAACGGTGGACGAGAACCAGGCGGGCCACGGAGCTCGCGACAACCGCCGTGACGAAGAGGCCCGCGGTCCAGGTATCCGCGCTGTGAAGATAGAGAAGGACTCCCGCGAGAGCGGGAGCCGTCAGGATGCTGCCGATCGTTCCGGGTATGGCACCTCGGTAGACCGCCGCAAGCAGCTCGCGATGCGTAGCGTGTGCTTTATCTGCCGCGGGCATGCCTCACTGTAGCGCGAACCCAACCCAAGCGCGAGCGCGGGCGGAGCTGGACTCCGAATGGAGCGGCCTTGCGAGCCCGCTCCGTCGCGGCCCGACGCGTCGATCAGACCCTGCGGCGGCGTCGCGCGAAGGCGAGCGCCGCGAGGCCGATACCCGTCAGCGCGAGTGTTCCCGGCTCCGGCACGGCCCCCGACACGACATCCACATCGAAGGACGTCCCATCGACGGTCGAGAATCCCCCGAGCAGGAACGAGTCGTCGTAGAGATTGATTTCAGGTGTCGTCCAACTCTGTGAATACTCATATGCCGGACCGATGCTGCCGACGCCGGAGACGCCGGCGCTCAACAGTGAGAGGTCAAAGCCAGGCGAGAGCGCCAGCCCGGTGTCATTGGTCAGATACGCGCTGATGATGTACTCGGGGTCGACCTGGAGTTCCCCTTGAAACCCGGTGGGCACATCGATGGCGCCACACCCCGTAGCTCCGTTGCAAAGGTCGTTCTGGCCGGTGAGAGGAACGTAGAGGTCCGTGGTGACGTACGGGGTGAGACTGAAGTTCTGATCCAGGAGCCCCTCGAGCGACACCGAGACATCCCCGAGGCTCCAGCTGATCGGCCCCTTGCTGCCGCTCAGCTCTATGCCGAATGCGGCAGCCAGCGCCTGATCGGCATCGAGACTCAACGATGCGACGTCAGAGCTGACGCCGGTCGAGACATGGCCGCCCGATCCGCCGATCGCGTTCGGCGTGTTCTGCGGCCCCTGCGCCGAGTAATTGACACCGTCGACCGAACCCGAGAGCCCCTCCACGGTCTGGCCCAGCACCTGGATCGCGCCGTCGTTACCCTGATTGATCGACAGCAGGGATAGCGAACCGCCCGCGTTGATGAACGTGCCGGAAGTGCTGGCACACGCGCCGCCGCAGATCTCGGCGGAGCCGCCGGCATTGAGGCTCGCGAGGAGATTCACCGAGGCCTGAGCGGTCGGCGCAAAGACCTGCAGCTGACTCGAGCCGAGACCGATGTTGACCGTCGGGGTAAACACAGTGTCGTTCGACTTGCTGACCTGGTTGGGGGCATCGATCGTCGAAGTGAAGGGGACCGACGCGTTCACCGATCCGCTGTCGAGGCTCGCGTCCACCTGCAGGCCGATGCTTCCCGAAAGGCTGAGGCTCGCCTCGGCGCCCCAGTACGTATCCGGGACGAACGGCACGCCGCAGCCGACGCACGTTACCCCTCCTATGCTCGGACTCGTGTCGAAGCTCGTGCCGAGAAACGGCGAGGTGTAGTTCAGCACGGTGGCCGAGCCGCTGTTCCACTCGCTCTGATTCGTGGTGGTGAACGTGCCCGATGACGTATGAGTGTCCGCGTATGCCGGCAATGCGGACAGGCAGCCGAGCACCGCGCCGCCCAGCAGCAGATTCTTGCTCCCCAACCTCATGGCTTTCCCCTGTTATCGTTGTAACCCCATGAGATAGTTGACCTTAAGCATGGACGCCGCGTAAATCCGCCCAAAGGCCTAGGGCTGGTCTTAAGACCTCGGGCGGCACATGCGTCCGCGGCGAGACGGGCTGGCTGATGCAGCGCCCTTCGATGTCCTGATACCCGGATTCAGCTCGATACTGCCGAACTTGCGGGCTCACCTGTTGAGTCGGGTTCGCTCTGCGGGGATGGGCTCTCGACCGCGGCCGGCACGACGTCCCGCGTGCGCCTCCCCATCCGCTCCGATATCTCCCGCCACAGTGCGGCGTAGATGGGCGCGGCCCTGCCGCTCGGGGAGACGGCCGGCAACGGCGCGCGGTACAGGCTCATCCGTTCGATTTCACTCCAGTACGGCACTTCCGTGTCGAGTATGCCGGCAAACCCGGCGCGCGTACTCGCGACCAACTCGCGATGGAGTGATCTGCGGATGTCGACCATCGAGAAGAAAGGCAACAGCAGCAGGTCCTCCCATCCCTCACGGTCGATGAAGTCCCGCAGTTGGACCAACATCCGCAGCGACAGCGGCGTCGGAAGCAACGGAACCACCACCGCGTCCGCCGCGTGCAGCACGTTTTCCGACAGCAGCGAAATGCCGGGCGGGCAGTCCAGGAAGAGAATGTCGTAGACCTCAGGCAGCGACCGGCTCATCTTCAACAGCCGCTCGGTGGGCTTCTTATGCGCGTTGAGATGGATGTCGAACTTTCGATACGAAAGATTCGACGGCAGGACATCCAGGTTCGGGTACCGGGTCCCGAGGATCAGCTCCGGCACGTTGCATTTGCCGGCGAGCAGCTTCTTTGCCGATACGACCTCGTGCCCGTTGGGATCGATGCCGAGTACGTAGGTCGTACCGCCCTGCGGATCGAGGTCCCACAATAACGTCCGCTGGCCTCCCGCCGCGCACAGGTAGGCGAGATTGACGGCCGTCGTGGTCTTGCCTACCCCGCCCTTGATATTGCTGACGGCAATGATCTTCATAGGATGCCGCAAGCGTTACTCCATTTGACCCGCTCGCGCAAGTCCGGTGTATATTCGGGGCCCCCCATTCGCAGTACCGGCTACCGGGGCGGGATATGCAAGCGTCACTACTCGATACCGCCCGCTCGACTACACATCGGGTCTACGAAACCGTGCGGGCGGTTTCGCGCGAGACGCCGCTGCTGACCTCTCCCGCCCTCGACGAGGTCGCCGGCCGCCAGTTGTTCGTCAAGGCGGAGTCCCTGCAGCATACGGGGTCGTTCAAGCTGCGCGGCGCGTTCTACCGGCTGAAGCAGCTGCAGCCCGCGCAGCGCCAGAAGGGAGTCGTCGCTTTCTCTTCCGGAAACTTCGCCCAGGGACTGTCCCGCGCCGGCCAACTGCTCGGCGTGCCGGTGACCATCGTCATGCCTCCGAACGTCCCCCAACTCAAGATTACGGGGACTCAACGTTATGGAGCGCGGGTCGTCATCGCCGAAGCGGACGGGCGCCCGCGCGAGGTCATCGCGGCTGAGCTCGCGGCCCGCCTCGCCGAGAGCCAGGGACTGGCGCTGCTGCACCCGTTCGATGACTCGGACGTGGTGCTGGGACATTCCAGTCTTGGAACCGAGCTGCTGCAGCAGCTCGAGGCCATCGGGGAGGATCACCTGGACACCCTGTTGGTCCCGGCCGGCGGTGGCGGTCTGGCTGCGGGCGTGGCACTGGCGTTGCGCGCGCATGGATCCACGACGCGGCTGGTCGCAGTGGAGCCTTCGGGATACGACGATCTCGCCCGTTCGCTGGCTGCGGGAGAGCGCCATCGCAACGGCGCCCCATCGCCTACCCTGTGCGATGCCTTGCAGGCCAACTCCCCTGGCGCAGTACCCTTCTCCGTTCTGCGCGGAACGCTCAGCGGCGCTTTGAGTGTCACCGACGAGGAAGTGCGTTTCGCCATGCGCGCAGCCGTGGAGTCCCTGAAACTGGTCCTGGAGCCGAGCGGCGCGAGTGCGCTGGCTGCCGCCCTGGCCGCCAGGCCTCGCGGCTTCGATCTGGGCCGGCGAATCGGCGTGATCTGTTCCGGGGGGAACATCGCCGCCGAGGATTTCGCCAGAGTCCTGGCGGAAGTGCGGCACTAAAGCAGGCCCCGGCGTTCCAAGAAGGGCCGATGCCGCTACCTTGAAATCGATTGGGTCAACCGGAGGACGGTACTGCATGAGCGACGACGCATCTTCTCCCCGCAACTCGCGCCGCGAGTTCCTCAAGAGCGCCTCTCTGCTCGCGCTTTCGGGCTACGCAGGGCCTGGCGCTGCGCTGGCACGCACGGACGCGATGCCGCGCGGGTCGCCGCCCACGGGCCTGCTCGAGGAATTCGGCTACGGCGACGTGCAACTGGCGCCGGGCCTGCCGCGCGATCAGTTCGAGCACACCCAGGGCGTGGTGCTGCGGATGGACATCGACTCCCTGCTGAAACCCTATCGCCTGCGCGCCGGCCTGCCTGCGCCGGGACCGGAAATGGGCGGCTGGTATGACCTGGTTTCCGATGCCGTCCGTGCGCAGAACAAGGATCCCTACGGCGGACACGGCTTTGCGCCGGGACATGCGTTCGGCCAGTGGATCTCCGCGCTCGCGCGCGGTTACGCGGCGTCCGGCAATTCTGCCGCCCGCATCAAGGTCGGGAACATACTCGCCGCCTACCAGCCGGCCATTTCCGGACGCTTCTACGCGAACTTTCCCTACCCCGCCTACAACTACGACAAGATCGTGTGCGGGCTGATCGACGCACATTCCTATTGCGGCCTGCGGTCCGCATTCCCACTCCTCGACCGTACGACCGACGTCGCCCAACCGCATCTGCCGCCGCGTGCGCTCGATCGCGGCGATCCCCAGAAGCGGTGGCGGCAATCGATCGGCGAGAGTACGTCCGGCTGGTATCTGATGGACGAGAGCTACACGCTGGGAGAGAACCTCTTCCTGGCGTGGCAGCGTCAGGCCGGCCAGCGGTATCTGCCGCTGGCGCGGCGGTTCCTGCTCGACGACACGTATTTTGCGCCGCTGGCGGCAGGCCGGAACGTCCTGCCCGATCACCACGCCTACAGTTACGCCAACGCACTCAACTCCGCCGCGCAGGCTTACATATCCACCGGCAGCCGCATGCATCTGGATGCCGCGCGCAACGGCTTCGCCATGATCGCCGCCCAGAGCTTCGCCACGGGCGGCTGGGGCCCGGAAGAGTATTTCCGCCAGCCCGACAGTGATGACTTGTACACCACCCTCACCACGACGCACCGCGGTTTCGAGACGCCGTGCGGAAGCTACGCGCACCTCAAGCTCACCCGCTACCTGCTGCGCATCACACGCGACGGACGCTACGGCGACAGCATGGAACAGGTCTTCCTCAACACGGTGCTCGGCGCGAAGAAGCTCGAGGACGACGGCCACGCGTTCTATTATTCGGACTACAACTTCAAGGGCGCGCGCACCTACTTCCCGGATCGCTGGCCGTGCTGTTCCGGCACTTTGCCGCAGGTCACGGCCGACTACCATGTGCTGGTCTACTTCCGCGACTCACGAGGCGTGTACGTCAATCTGTACACGCCCTCCACCGGCCGCTGGACGGCGGCCGACGGCACGCGGCTGGCTTTGGTGCAGAGCGGCGACTATGCCAACGACGGCCACGTGCGACTGGATCTCAAAGCCAGCCGCGCTACCCGATTCAGGCTGCGCCTGCGAATTCCCGCCTGGTCGCTGGTGGATGGCGGAGAGCCCCGACTGCGCGTGAATGGCCGGCCGGTACCCCTCGAGACGCGCCTGGGCTTCGCAACCGTCGAACGCACCTGGAAGGACGGCGACCGGATCGAGCTGGACCTGCCGATGCCGCTGCGGCTGGTGCCGATCAATGCGCATCATCCCGACGTCGTCGCCCTGGCGCGCGGCCCGCAGGTGCTGTTCGCGCTGGCGCAGCAACCGAAGTTGAGCCGCAGTCAGTTATTGAGCGTGAAACGCATGGCCGATGGTTACTGGCAGGCCGGCGGCGTGCGCTTCGCGCCGTTCACGGCGATCCAGGTTGCGCCGTACAGTACGTACATCAAGCTTGTTTAACAGCCTATGCTTCGCCTGCGATTTCCGCAGGGCGTAACGGCGCTCCACCCTGCCGCAACCAATCATGGGCACTCGGTTCGTCCGCACTCCTGAGGTTCTCATGCGGCTCAAAGACAAAGTGGCGGTCATCGCCGGCGCCGCCGGTCGAATCCGCGGCCCTCACAGGGCAGTGGCTTGTGGTGAGTCACGGCTGGTCGATGCAGTAGGGCAGGCCATGCCGATAGCCGCATTCCGTGAGCATCGCGGGACCTCCGCTGACGGTCTCGGCCTACGACGATCGGCAACCGCGGACATGTGCCGCTGCTGGACGAGCCGGACGCGCTCGCGGCAATCGACCGATTCCTTTGCCGGCTGCGGCGGTAGCCGCTCGGGAGCTTGAAGCTGCGGAGTTTCTCCCGGAGAATCGAGCGCACGGCCGCACGCAGTGCCGGCCGGACACGTGAACCGGGCGCTCGAATGATTCCCAACTCCGGTGCCGAAAAGGGTTGGTCAAGCGATGACTCCGACCTCCGATGAGCCCGCAGCGCTGGCGCTGCTTTTGGCGCAGACCGCGGCGCGAGACGCGAACGCCTTCGCCGACCTGTACCGGCGCACCTCCGCGCGGCTCTTCGGCGTCGCCCTGCGAATGCTGAGGGACCGCGGCGAGGCCGAGGAGGTTCTGCAGGAAGTCTTCACCGGAGTATGGCGGCGCGCGGAGGTATTCGATCCGGCGCTCGCCGGGGCGATGACATGGCTCGTGACGTTGACGCGGAACAAGGCGATCGACCGCCTGCGCCGGCGGCGCGAGGCAACACCCGGCGACCCCATCGATCCCGACCGGTTGGCCGATGAGAGCCCGGGACCGGCCGCGCAGGCCGAGGCGAGTCTCGAGTACCGGCGCCTGCAGGGCTGCCTCGATGAGCTGGATCCTGAGCACCGCCGCTCGGTGCGTGAAGCCTTTTTCTCCGGCGCCACGTATAACGAGCTGGCGCAGCGTTGCCGGGTGCCGCTCGGCACCATGAAAAGCTGGATCCGCCGCGCCCTGATACAACTGCGCACGTGCCTCGAATCATGAATACGCCGGCCGACGAGGGCAGTCCCGAGCTCCGCTACGCCGAATATGTGCTGGGCGTGCTCGATGCGCAGGCGCGCGACGACGTTGCGCGCGAGATTGCCGCCAGCCGGACGGCCGCCGCCGCGGTCGCGGGGTGGCAACGCACGCTTCTGCCGCTCGCCGATGAGATCGAGCCGCGTGAGCCCCCGCCCGCTCTTTGGGAACGCATCGAGAGCGTGCTCGGACTGCGTGCGCCTCCGAGGTCTACGCGCCCAGCGACGGGTGCGGGACTCTGGGAGAGCCTCAGGTTCTGGCGCTGGTTGAGTGTTGCGAGCGGAGCGCTCTTCGCCGCCGCCTGCGTGCTGTTGGTTCTCTTCGTACTGCGCCGCCCGGCGGCGCCCGCCATTCCTTACATGGCGTCCACGATCACGGAGCAACATGGCCGTGTCGGCTGGACGGCCACCATGGATATCGCCCACGCGCGGATCGTCGTGGTGCCTGCCGCGCCCGAGCCCTTGAGCGCCGGGCGCGCACCGGAGCTGTGGCTCATCCCCAAGGGCCGCAAACCGATCGCAGTGGGCATGATCTCCACCGCCGCCCCGGTCGCTATTCAGCTCGCTCCAGCCCTGGTGGCGCAGCTGGGTCCGACCGCGGTTCTGGCGGTATCTGTGGAGCCTCCAGGCGGCTCGGCCACCGGGCAGCCGTCGGGACCCGTGATCGCAACGGGCGCGATAGGCGCCGCGGCGGCCTCCCACGAGGCGCGTGGGGTGACCGCTCTGCGCTTGCGCGCTTACCGCCGGGCGCGGGCTTGAAATCGGACGCGGATGAGTACGGCGCTCGTATGGTTACGTCGCGATCTGCGCCTGACCGACCATCCCGCTCTCGCCGCGGCCTGTGCGGGCCGATCGCGCGTGCTGGCCGTCTATATTCACGCGCCGGAGGAAGAGGCTCCCTGGGCGGCTGGGGCCGCCAGCCGCTGGTGGCTGCACCAGTCGCTGCGCGCGCTGGGTCAATCCCTGTCGACGCGCGGCGGTCAGCTCTACCTCGCAGCGGGTGACAGTCTCAACGAGTTGCGTGAGCTGATCGGGCGGACTGGCGCCGACGCCGTCCACTGGACGCGTAGCTACGAGCCTGCCACCATCGCCCGCGACACCAGAATCAAAGCGGCGCTGCGCGAGCAGGGCGTTATCGTCGAGAGCCACGCCGGCAATGTCTGGGCGGAGCCGTGGCAGGTCTCCACCGGCGAGGGTCACCCCTATCGGGTGTTCACTCCCTTCTGGCGCAATCTGCGGCCGCGGCTGCAGCCGCAGGAGCCCCTGCCCGAAGCCCGCCCGCGAGAGTGGCTGCGCTTGCCCGGCAGCCTGCCGCTCGAGGCCCTCCAGCTCGAGCCGCGTATCCACTGGACGGGCGGCCTCGTGGAGGCCTGGCAGCCGGGAGAGGACGGCGCACGCGGCCGGCTGCAGGCGTTCGCTCGGGACGCACTTCGCGATTACGCGCACGATCGCGACCACCCGGCGCGCCCCGGCACCTCGAGGCTGTCGCCGCATTTGCATTTCGGCGAGATCACCCCGCGAGAGATCCATTACGCGCTTCACTCGCTGGCACGGCGCGCCCCGCCCGCGAAGCGGTGCGACATCGAGCCCTACCTGCGTCAGCTCGGCTGGCGCGAGTTTGCCCATCATCTGCTCTATTACTTTCCCGACACGCCCACCGGGAACTTCAATCCCCGCTTCGATGCGCTGCCCTGGGCAGAGCCCGATGAGGCGCTCCTGCGGCGCTGGCGTCGGGGTCTCACCGGCATTCCGCTGGTGGATGCCGGGATGCGCGAGCTGTGGCATACCGGCTGGATGCACAACCGCGCGCGCATGGTCGTCGGCAGTTTCCTCACCAAGAACCTGCGCCTGCACTGGCTGCAGGGCGCACGCTGGTTCTGGGATACGCTGGTCGATGCGGACCTGGCCAACAACACCCTCGGTTGGCAGTGGGTCGCCGGCTGCGGCGCCGACGCGGCGCCTTATTTCAGGGTGTTCAATCCGCTCACCCAGGCTGCGAAGTTCGACCCCGAGGCGGCCTACCTCAAGCGCTGGCTGCCGGAGCTCGCCGCCCTGGAGGCGAAGCTCCTGCACGAGCCGCAGCGCGACCGGGCAGCGCTGGCGCGCTGCGGCTATCCGCCGCCGATGATCGATCTTGCGCGCTCCCGTGCCGAGGCGCTCGCGGCCTGGAAGGCAACCGCCCGCGATTGAGCGCGCATGCGCGAGGCCGCCCGTGAGATGAAGGGTATCGCATCCGTTGGCCGACCCGGCACGTATATGCCACCAACCCGACTGCTGGTGGCTGACGATGCTCGAGACCGAACCCGCTGCCCCTCTCGAGGCGCGCCCTCTCCGCCGCGTGCCGTGGCAGACGCTGCGGCGTTGGTTCGACACGCGGGAGAGCGGTGCACCGCCCGATCCGGAGAACGCGGACCGCATCGACTGGCTGCGGGCCGTGCCGTTCGTGGCGCTGCATCTGAGCTGCCTGGGCGTTCTCTACACCGGTGCCTCGGCTGTGGCTATCGCGGCGGCAGCGGCTTCCTACGCCGTGCGCATGTTTGCCCTCACCGCCTTCTACCACCGCTGCTTCTCGCACCGCACCTTCAAAGCCTCGCGCACCGTGCAGTTCATCTTCGGGCTGCTCGGCGCCTCATGCGTCCAGCGCGGACCGCTGTGGTGGGCCGCACACCATCGTAACCATCATCGCGACGCCGATACGCTGCGCGACCCGCACTCGCCGACGGTGCATGGTTTCCTCTGGAGTCACATGGGGTGGTTCCTGACGCCGCGGGCGTTCGGCACCGACCTCGGGCGGGTCTCGGACCTGGCGAGATACCCCGAGCTGCGCTGGCTCGACCGCTACGACATCGCCGTCCCGGTGCTGCTGGCCGGCGCCATGTACGCTCTCGGGGCGCTGCTGCACCATACGGCGCCGGGCCTGCGCACCGACGGTGCGCAGATGCTGGTCTGGGGGTTCTTCATCTCGACGGTGGCGCTTTTTCACGCCACCGTGACCATCAACTCGCTGGCCCATCGCTGGGGCTCGCGCCGTTTCGCGACGGCGGACGACAGCCGCAATAACCTGTGGCTGGCGCTGCTCACCTTCGGTGAGGGCTGGCACAACAACCATCACCGCTTCCCGGCTACGGCTCGTCAGGGCTTCCTCTGGTGGGAGATCGATCTCACCTGGTATGGGCTGCGCCTGCTGGCGCTCATCGGACTCATTCACGGCCTGAAGCCGTTGCCCGCGAGAGTTCTGGCGCGGGCGGAGCGCTGAGCCGTGCGTATCGCCGTCGTCGGTTCGGGGATCTCGGGGCTGGCATGCGCGTGGCTGCTCTCGCGGGAGCACTCGGTGACGCTGTTCGAGGCCAGTGATTACCTGGGCGGCCACACGCACACCCACGAGGTGGTGCAGGACGGGCGCCGATACTCCGTGGATTCCGGCTTCATCGTATACAACCCGCGGCACTACCCGCTGCTGACGCAACTCTTCGCCGAGCTGCGGGTGGTGTCGCAGCCCACGACCATGAGCTTCTCGGTCCGCAGTGAGGCGAGCGGCCTCGAATACAACGCCCGCTCGCTGAATGCCCTCTTCTGCCAGCGCCGCAACCTCCTCTCGCCGCGCTTTCTCGGCATGTGCCGCGACCTGCTGCGCTTCCATCGCGAGGCGCCGGCGCTCCTCGATGCGGGCGGTGAGGGACCGACCTTGGGCGACTACCTCGCCGAGCGCGGCTATGGCGCCGCTTTGCGTGACGAGCATCTGGTCCCGATGGCATCGGCGCTCTGGTCGTCCCCGCCGGCGCAGATCCTGGCATTTCCGGCCCGCCATCTGGTGCAGTTCATGGCGAACCATCAGATGCTGCAGGTCAACGGCCGCCCCGAATGGCGCGTGGTGAGCGGCGGCTCCGCGAGCTATGTCGCCGCGCTGCGAGCGCGCTGGGGAGCAAAGGCACGCCTCGACTGCCCCGTGCGCTCGATCCGCCGAGGAACGCGGGAGGTGACGGTAACGACCGACGGCGGCAGCGAGCGGTTCGACCACGTCATCCTGGCCTGCCACAGCGATCAGGCGCTCTCGCTGCTCGGCGACGCCAGCGACCGCGAGCAGGACATTCTGAGCGCGATACCGTATCAGCCGAACACCGCCGTGTTGCACACCGATGCCTCACTGCTGCCGCGGCGACGCACCGCATGGGCGGCGTGGAATGCCTTCATCCCGCGCGGCGCCGAGGCGCCCTGCACCGTCAGCTACTGCATGAGCCTGCTGCAAGGCCTCGACTCCCGCGAGCCCTTCATCGTCACGCTCAATCGCGAGGACGCGATCGACCCTGCCCGGGTGCTGCGCCGCATGCGCTATCACCACCCGGTCTACACGCACGCCGCAGTGTCCGCCCAGCGCCGCCGCGCGGAGATCCAGGGCGCGCGGCGCACCTGGTTCGCCGGCGCCTACTGGGGCTGGGGCTTTCACGAGGACGGAATGCGCAGCGCCGTCGAAGTCGCGCGCGCCTTCCATGTCGACTGGGCGAACGCGGGAACGATGACGGCAGCGCCTGCCGGGAGAGCCGCGTGAGCGTCGCCTCACCCCTCCCGCGCAGCGCAGTGTACGAAGGCATCGTCACTCACCGGCGCAGCGCTCCGAAGCCGCACGCCTTCAGCTACCGTATCGCCCAGCTTTATCTCGACCTCGATGAGCTCGATCAGGTGTTCGCGGGCCGCTGGCTGTGGTCGACCCACGGCCCCAGTCTGGCCGAGTTCCGCCGCACCGATTATCTGGGACCCGCGGCGGTGCCGCTCGCCGAGGCCGTTCGCGATCTCGTCGGGCGGCGCACCGGCAGCCGGCCTGACGGCCCCGTCCGCGTGCTCACGCATCTTCGCTATGCGGGCTACGTATTCAACCCGGTGAGCTTCTACTATTGCCATGCGGCGGACGGCGAGACACTGGCCGCCATCGTCGCGGAAATAACCAACACGCCGTGGCAGGAGCGCCACACCTACGTGTTGCCCATGCACGCGGCGCTGCGGCGCGGCGACTCGTGGGAGTGGGACTTCCCGAAGACCTTCCATGTTTCTCCCTTCGTCGGCATGGAACGGCAATACGCCTGGCGATTCACCCACCCGGATGAAGGTCTGCGGGTGCGGATGCTCGTGCTGCGCAACGGCGAGCGCGAGCTGGAAGCCGGTCTCGACCTGCGGCGCCGGCCCATCTGCGGCGCGAGCCTCGCCCGGGTTCTATGGCGATTCCCCCTGATGACCGGCCAGGTGATCGCCGCGATCCACTGGCAGGCGCTGCGGCTCTGGCTGAAGCGCACGCCGGTTCACGATCACCCGCGGCCGCTCGGAGGCAACCGGTGAGCAGCCTCGCTTCCAGCGACCTCGTTGGAGGGATGGGCGCTCTGGAGCGCTGGCTGCGCGGCCGCCTGCTCGAGCAGCTGTCGCGGCTGCGCCAGGGGCGGCTGCGCCTGCGCGACTCGCTCGGCACGGTCGAGCTGGGGCAGGGCGGCCATCCGCCCATCGAGCTCGAGGTACTCGATCCGCTCTTCTACCGCGCAGTGGCCGCCAACGGGAGTGTAGGCGCGGGCAGCGCGTTCATGGAGGGGTTGTGGCGATGTCACGCGCCCGGGATGAGCGCCTCCGACGCGCTGGCGGCGCTTATTGCATTGCTCGTCAGGAACCGCGGCCTGCTCGACCGCCTGGAGACCGGGCCCGCACGCCTGGGGGCCACCGCGCTGCGGGCCTGGGAGGCCTCCCGACACAACACCCGCGCGGGCAGCCGGCGCAACGTCGCGGCGCATTACGATCTCGGCAACGATTTCTTCAGCCTCTTCCTGTCGCAGGACCTGATGTACTCCGCCGCGCTCTGGAGCGGCCGCGGCGACACGCTGGAGGCGGCCTCGAGCCGCAAGCTCGATGCCATCTGCCGGCAGCTGCAGCTGACCTCCGCCGACCATGTAGTGGAGATAGGCACCGGCTGGGGAGGATTTGCCCTCCATGCGGCACGCCACTATGGCTGCCGGGTCACGACGACGACGATCTCCCGCGAGCAACACGCGCTGGCAAGCTGCCGGGTCGCGGCAGCGGGTCTCGCGGACCGCATCGAAGTCCGCCTGGACGACTACCGTGATCTCACCGGCCGGTATGACAAGCTGGTCTCGATCGAGATGATCGAAGCCATCGGAGCATCCTACCTCGACGCCTACTTTCACACGCTCGATCGGCTGTTGAAGCCGGACGGGCTCGCGCTCGTACAGGCCATCACGATCGAGGATCACCGCTACCGCCAGGCGCTGCGGTCGGTCGACTTCATCAAGCGCTACATTTTCCCCGGCAGCTTCATTCCCTCGGTGAGCGCGATGCTCTCGGCCAAGACCCGCGCCAGTGGCCTGGCACTCATCGAGCTGCGGGATTTCGGCGACTCCTACGCGCGTACCCTCGAGGCCTGGCGGCATCGCTTCATGGCGCGCCTGAGCGAGGCGCGCGCCCAGGGATTCGACGAGCGCTTCATCCGCATGTGGGAGTTCTACCTGGCCTACTGCGAGGGCGGGTTTCGCGAGCGCTCGATCGGCGTCGCGCACCTTCTCTTCGCCAAGCCTGGCTGGCGGCAGCCCACGCTGATGCGTGAAGGGGAGTCGGCCGGATGAGGTTCTGGACGACGTTCATCGCCTACGAGGCGGCCTGGTTCGCCGCCGTAATAGGCGCGGGACACGGCCTGGCATGGCCGGGTGTTGCGGCCACGACGCTGTTCGCCGCCTGGAGAGTCGCCGGATCGCCTCACCGCGAGGTGGAGCTGAAGCTCCTCGCGGCGGCTCTCCTGCTCGGATTCGTATTGGAAGAAGTCTGGGTCGGCTTCGGGCTCATCCGCTATGCCGCTCCCTGGCCGATGCCCACGCACCCGGCGTGGCTCCTGGCTCTGTGGGCCGCTTTCGGGCTGACGATAGTGCCGCTTTTCCGTTACCTCCACGGGAGGCCCTGGCTGGCGGCGCTCTTTGGCGGCATCGGCGGCCCGCTCGCCTACCTCGGTGCCGCGCGCGGCTGGAACGCGGTCTGGCTGCCCGCACGCTCGGGGCCGAGCCTGCTGGCGCTGGCAGCCGGCTGGGGCGCGGCCTTTCCCTGCCTGACCCTCCTCGCGCGGCACTGGCTGACTGCCGCGGGTCCGGGCGCGAGCCGCGTGTCATGAGCGGCTGGCACGCCCTCATTCTGGTCTGGCTCGTGGCCGCCGTGACGATGCTGGCCGGATGGCGCTGGCAGCGGCGCCACGGCAACGCCGGCATCGTCGATGTTCTCTGGGCGGCCTGTCTGGGCTTCGGCGCGCTGCTGTTGGCGGTACTCGGCCGTGGCTCGGCGGCGCCACGGATACTGCTCGCCATTCTGGCGGGCGGATGGGGCCTGCGCCTGGTCCATCACCTGCGCAAAAGACTGCGGCGGGAGGGTGAGGACGGCCGTTACCGCGAGTTGCGCGCACATTGGCACGGTGCCGAGTGGCACTGGCTGGCTTTCTTCCAGCTGCAGGCATTGTCGGTCGTCATTCTGGCCCTTCCCTTTCTCGCGGTCGCGGCCAATCGGAATGCAACAGCGCCTTGGCTCGCCCTCGGCATCCTGATCTGGCTTCTGGCGATGATCGGCGAGGCGGCTGCGGACGCCCAGCTCGCGCGCTTTCGCGCCGATCCCGCGCACGGGGTGCAAGCGTGCCGCAGCGGACTCTGGCGCTACAGCCGCCATCCCAACTACTTCTTCGAGTGGCTGCACTGGTTCGCCTACGCCGCGCTCGCCGCGGGCTCGCCGCTGTGGGGCCTCGCCTGGATCGGGCCGATCGTGATGTGGGTCTTCCTGCGCTATCTGAGCGGCATTCCCTGGGCCGAAGCGCAGGCGCTGCGGACACGGGGAGACGACTACCGCGCCTATCAGCGCACGACTTCCATGCTGTTTCCCTGGTTTCCGAAAGAAAGGAAAACACGATGAACGTCACGGCGCTCGACACCGACGAGCTCGAGTCCGACCGTCCCGGCCCCGGCCTCCTGGGGCTTGCCGAGCGGGGCTGGCTCCCGGACGCCCTCGTCCGCCTCGGCATTCGCAGGCTGTGCGCGCGGCGCTTGCGGGATGAGCGCCGCGGCGGTCATGCCGGGCAGTCGGCCCGCTTCGCCCGCTGCCTCGCGGGGCTGCGCGACAGCCCCATCGCCATTCATACCGACGCTGCGAACGCGCAGCACTACGAGCTGCCGCCCGCTTTCTTCGAGCTCTGCCTCGGGCCGCGCTTGAAGTACTCCGCATGTTACTACCCGCGAGGGGATGAGACGTTGGCCGCAGCCGAGGATGCCATGCTGGCGCTCTACGCCGAGCGCGCCGAGCTCAACGACGGCCAGGACATCCTGGAGCTCGGCTGCGGCTGGGGATCACTGACCCTGTGGATGGCCGAGCGCTACCCGAAATCGCGCATCACCGCGGTCTCCAACTCCGCGGGCCAGCGCCTGCACATCGAGGCGCGCTGCCTGGCGCGAGGCATATCCAATGTCGCGGTGCTAACCCGTGACGTCAACAGTCTCACGCTGCCCGCCAACCGCTATGACCGCTGTGTCTCGGTGGAGATGTTCGAGCACCTGCGCAACCACGAGGCGCTGCTCGGCCGGATCGCCGGGTGGCTGAAGCCCGAGGGCAAGCTGTTCGTACACATCTTCGCGCATCGCACCCTGATGTATCCGTTCGAAACGGCGGGCAGCGACAATTGGCTGGGGCGGCATTTCTTTACCGGCGGCCTGATGCCGTCGGCGGACGCGCTGCTGCATTTTCAGCGCGACCTGAGCCTCGAGGCCCGATGGCTGCTCGACGGCACCCATTATCGCAACACGGCGAACGACTGGCTCGACCGTCAGGACCGGAGCCGGGAGGCGGTGATGGCCGTGTTGCGGCAGGCGTACGGACGGAGCGCGCAGCTCTGGTATCGCCGCTGGCGCCTGTTCTGGATGGCTTGCGCGGAGCTTTTCGGCCACGCCGGCGGTCAGGAATGGCTGGTCGCGCACTACCGCTTCGCCCCCGCAGCCGGCCGCAGCGGCGGCGCGGCTCCCAATGATGGTGTCACAGCATGAAGATCTCCAAGCTTCTCGCCGCAGCCTTCACGACCGCCTCGCTCGCCGCCTGCCACGGAGCCAGCGCCGGGAAACCGATTCCCCCGGTGAGCCACGTGAACCTCGCCCGCTACATGGGCAGTTGGTATGTCATCGCCTCCATACCGACGCGCTTCGAGCGCAACGAATACGACCCGGTGGAAACCTACCGCCTGCAGCCCGACGGCTCGATCTGCACCTCGTTCCGCTTCCGCGACGGGGCCTTCAACGGCCCGTTGAAGAAGATTCATTCGGTGGCCACGACCCTGGCGGGAAGCGGCAACGCCGAATGGCGCGTTCATCTCTTCTGGATCGTCCGCGCGCAGTACATCGTCGCTTGGCTGGCGCCGGACTACGGCGCGGTCATCGTCGCCCGCGACGCGCGCGATTACGCCTGGCTCATGGCGCGCACACCACGGATCTGCGCAGCCGAATACCGCCTGATGCTGGCGCGGCTGAAAGCGATGGGTTATGACCTGTCGAAGGTCCGCAAGGCGCCGCAGAGCTGGCCCGATGCCAGGCTCGACCGCTCATCGTTCGGGTCGTCCTGCCGCTGAGAGGGCCGAAGGTTGGCGCAGTCAGGGGTTTGACCGGGCCCGCTTTCCGAGCGCCGCAACCGCTTCGATCGCCGCAGCGATTGCCAACGTGCGGCGATCGCCGCCATGAGTACCCATGACCATCAGGCCAACGGGGGCGCTCCCGTCCTCATGGCACGGAATCGAAACCGCGCACCGGTCCAGAAAGTTCGTCACCGCCGTATTGCGCAGGGCGAGCGCATTGGTGCGCAGGTAGGCCTCATCCGACTCCAGGTCCTTCAGCAACGGAGCAATGATCGCCGTCGTCGGCAGTAGTGCCGCGTCGAATTCCGCAAGCTGCCTGTCGACGCGGCGCTGCAGGTCGGCGCGTGCGTGGATCAGGTCGATATAGTCCGCGGCGCTCTGCTCCTGCCCGCGCCGCAGGCGCACCAGCACACGCGGGTCGTATTGCGCTCCCTGGGACTCCATGCGCCCGCGATGCAGCGCATAAGCCTCCGGGCCCGCAAAACCGCCCTTGCGATTGATGGCAGGCAGCTCATCGAGCTCCGCCAGCGGAATCTCCTCGACCTGCGCCCCGGCGCTTCTCAAGTCACGGATGGCGCGCTCGAAGCTTCGCGCCACGTGCGCGTCGAGAGAGTCGAGAGCGTAGCGCGTCGGCACCGCGAATCGCCGGCCCCGCAATCCTGTTACCTCCAGCGCGGCGGTAGCCTCGTCCGCGAGTATTGCATCGAGCACAGCACAACAGTCGACACTCGCGGCGAGTGGCCCCACGGAGTCCAGAGTCCGGGAAAGGGGAAACACCCCCGACACGGGAACTCTACGGGCCGTCGGCTTGAACCCCACGATGCCGCAAAACGCCGCGGGAATCCTGCACGAGCCGCCGGTATCGGTTCCCAACGCCGCGTACGACATCTGCTCCGCGACCGACACCGCCGCGCCCGATGAGGACCCTCCCGGCGCACGTTCGCGCTGCCTCTCGAAGGGATTGAGCGGCGTACCGTAGTGCGGGTTCAGACCCAGCCCGGAGTAGGCGAACTCCGTCATGTTCGTCCGCCCGATGGGGATAAACCCCGCAGCGCGCACACGCGCCACGGCGGCGCAGTCCGCTGCAGCCGGTGGCTGCCCGCGCAACACTTTTGAGCCTGCCGTCGTCACGTCCCCCGCCATGTCGAACAGATCCTTGATCGATACGGGAATACCCGCCCAGGGACTGAGTGACACGCCGTGCGTGCGAAGCTGATCGTAGTAGTCCGCTGCGGTGCGGGCCGCCTCAGCATGCACCTTGAGGAACGTGCGCGACCCCTCGCCCCGGGGGTCGGCGATCCGGGCCAGACACTCCTCCACCAGCCGGCGACTCGTGGCTGCGCCGGCTGCGAGGTCGCGCGCGAGCTCAGCGAGGGTCTTCATTCGCGCTCTCCAGTGGAGCTCACGGCGCGGTCTGTGCCTCTTCGAGCCCGGCCAGCGGGTCGGAGCCGCTCGATGCCAGAGTCTTCATGAGATCCGCAGTGGCCTGTGCCTCGGGTGCGCTCCGCCCGGCCTTCAGGGCGAGGCTCAGGATCACCAGGCTGAAGACCGCGAGAATCCCCATCCCGGTGAAGAAGCCCACCTCTCCGCGGCCGCCCATGTCCGTCGGACCGAAATAGCTCACGATCCAGATCCCGGCCAGATACGGTGCAACCCACCATGCCTGCCGCCATTGCAGCTCCCGCGCCGGCCGGCGGCTCACGACGAAATACCACGCAAGATAGACGGCAACGTAGGCACCCACCGCGCCCAACATCCACTCGACCACCTCATAACCGGTCCAATAGACGATCCAGTTGGACGTGATGAATGCTACGGGCGCCAGCAGGCCTGCCGCGCGCAGGCGAAAGGGGCGCGGCGCATCCGGCAAAACCCTGCGCAGGTGGAGCAGAGTCACCGGCGCCATGCCGTAGGCCAGCACCATGATGAGCGAGTCCGCCGAAACGAGCTTCTGCCACGAAGGGAACGGGAAGAAGAAAACCACGCCGACGACATAGGTGATGACGAGACCCACCCAGGGCACTCCATTGCGGTTCAGTTGCACGACCTGCTCCGGCGCGCTACCCATCTCTCCCGCCGCCATGATGATGCGCGGACTCGCCGTGACGTAGATGAACGCCGTGCCAAGGGGCGAGATGAAGGCGTCGGCATACAGCACGACGGCCCACCAGACCGCCCCAACGCCGATGGCGATGGCGGCGAGCGGTCCGAACATGCCGGTGAAGTGCAGCTGCTGCCAGCCGCCGCTGATGTCCCGCGGATCGAGCGCCGTGATGAAGGCGGCCTGCAGACCCACATAGATCAGCATGCCGATGAGCACCGAGCCGATGAGAGCCAGCGGTATGTTGCGGCTGGGATTGCGGCTCTCCCCCGCGAGCGAGATGGCCTGCTGGAAGCCCAGGAAGCTGAACACGATGCCGGCCGTGGCCACGGCCGTGAAAACCCCGCTCGCCGGCACGCTGGCCGCATGCGCCGTCATGTTGCCCGGATGGAACGAGTAGGCCATCAGGACGAAGATCGTGGCAATGGGGATGACCAGCTTCCACCAAGTGGCCACGCTGTTGATGGCGAGCACCCAACGCACCGCGAGGAAATTGACGATGACCACCGCCGCCAGCATCAGCACGGCCCAGACCATGCCGACATTCGTCAGCAGACCCGTGTTCGGGTAAATCAGTCCCGGCAGGTACGCATTGGTGTACGTGAGGACCGCGGTCACCTCCACGGGAGGCACCAACACGAAGGCGAGAAACAGGATCCACGCCCAGACCCTGCCGACCAGATCGCCATGACTGACGTGCGTCATGTGGACCATCGCCCCGGAATTGGGGAACATGGTCGACAGTTCGGCGAACACGAAGGCCAGCAGCAGGACGGCCGCCGCCCCGATCACCCACGAAAACACGCTCCACGGCCCCGCCAGCACCGCGGCATGCAGCGCGCCGAACAGCCATCCGGAGCCGATGATGCTGCCGAGGCTGGCATACAGCAGCCCGATCGCGCCCGCATCCCGCCTGAGTTTCGCCGGTCCCGCCATCTGCCGCCCCCTATGTGATTCATTGGAATCCAGGCGGGGCCACGGTCCGAGTGGCCCACCTGGTCGGAAAGAATACAATAAGAGAGGTATGACTATGACGGCGCCTCAGCGCCGTCACTGCAGGTCGTAGCCACGCCCTTCGAGGCATGCAGCCTGAGCGCGTGAATACTCGGCATCACTCCGCGCCACTTCGGCAGGCGGGACGCCCCGGTCCATCGCGAGCGGATCGAACCCGGTCTCCGTGAGGGCATAGCGATAACACTCGTAGCGATCGATGGCCTGCCGGTCCTCGCTCTGGCCCTTACGCGGTGAAATGGCTATCCCGGTCGGATTGGCCGAAGGCGACCAGTCGCTCGAGGGGACAGCGGCTGCCGAAGTTGGCGCAGGAGCATCGTTCTCCGGCTGCTCGGGCGGCTGCTCGGGCGGCTGCGCCGGTGGCTGGGGCGGGACCGGTGACGCGGACGCCATGCGACCAGGCGCTGCGTCGGCGGGTTCCTGCGACGGGTCGGGGGCACCATCCTCCGGATCGTTCACGACCTCGTAGCCGCCACGGTCGGGCAGGGCGCGGTAGAAAACGTCGTTGGCATAAAGGTAGGAATTACCGCCGCTGTCGAAGCTCGTCGCAAACGCGGGCAACCGCGGCACCGTGACGCCGATCGGCGGCTCGACCACCAGGTAGGCGGGTCCCAACTGCTGGTACCAGACGCCTCCCGCAAAGCGGTAAGTGAGTCCGGCGTAAGTGAGGGCCGCGGCCCGCTTCGGCACATCGCGTATCACGGCGCCGCGGTCCGGGTACACGTGATCGTTCCCGTGGCGCCTGTCCACGTGGGTGGCGTAAGGGAGTGTCTCATCCTGCGCGCGAGCGCAGGTCATTCCGAGAAAAGCGGCGCCCAAGGTTATGGAAAGTACGAGCCATCGCATCGCAGCCCTCCCCCACCGCCTGGCATCGCCGGCGCATGGTGTCAACGAGCTTTCTAACGGGAGGAAGTGTCGCCGGTTGACGGCCACGTCGCTCAGGGCTGGAAGTAGTAGCTCCCCTTGAGGAAAAACGTGCGCTGCTGGGGCACGAGCTGGCCGTCGTCGGACTCCTGATATCCCTCGGAGCTGCCGGCGTAGAAGACCGTCCAGGGATTGATCTGATAGCCGATCAGCCACTGCGTGGCCACGGTGCCGGTGCGCTGCAGGGTGCCGGGAGCGTAGAGCGCCGTGTTGTTACGCACCTCCTGTCCTTGGCCGATGACGTCCGCGAACAGACGCGAGGTGAAATACCAGGCGAAGCGCAGATCGAAGACGTTCGCCGTGAAGAGCCGCTGGCCTGAAAGAGTCAGCTGCTCGTAGTCGTCGACGATGTTGATCTTGAGATGCCTGCCGGGCTGGATATAAAGAGTGGTGTTGACGGACAGGAGCCCGGCCTTGCGTATGCCGGTGTAATCCACGCCGTCGCCGCCGGTGACATCGACCTCGCCGTTGATCCAGCTGAGCGGCTGGATGGTGGTGTCCATTTCAACCTGGTGCAGCGTGAAGGTCTGGCCGTGGTAGTACTGCTCGTCCTGCGTCCCGTAAAGGTAGACCTGCGCCTGGTAATTGGCGTGCAGGACGGTGTAGAGCTTGACCTTGCGGTCGAGGTTGACCCCGCCATCCGTCGCCCGGGTCCAGTTGGAAATGGTGCCGAAGCCGTAGTTCTGCCACCAGTCATCGTCGCCCGGGGCGTAGAAGTCGTATTCACCCAGGAAGGCGCCCTGGTCGTATCCCACCTGCGGCAGATATCCCAGGTCAGCCCGGAAGCCTTCATCCACGTGGCTCAGGTTGAGATCGAAGTTGTAGTTGCGCCGCGTGCGGGAATAGTCCAGGTCCCAGAGATCACCGTTGACCGTGCCCGGGTCGATGCCGAAGGCGCTCGCCACCGTATCCGGATAGTCCGTATTCGAGGAGCCGGCTAGAGCGGTCACCACATCGCTCGGGTCGATCTGCCAGTCGCCATCGGCCGCGTAGAGTCCACTGTGGTAGCCCCCACCGTCACGGTCGGAAGCGTACACCCCGACGCCCGAGTTACCGACATCGTACCGGTAGCGCAGCAGGTCATCCTGGGTGTTGAAACCGAACGATTGGGCCATCGAGCCCTGAGGGCCGGGAACCACGATGGTCGTGGCGGTATCCTCGGTGGACAGGGCTCCGATCTGATTGGCGCCCACCTGACCGACGAGCTTGGTGGCGTAGTGCGGGTCGGTGATCGCCAGCGTGTCGATCAGCGTTCCCGACGGATTGAAGGTGTCCGTGCTGAAGCGCAGGCTCGGTGTGTTGAAGACCTGCGTGCCCTGCTCGAAGAACGGTCGGTTCTCCTGATAGAAGACCGCGAACTGCTTGTTGGCGCTCAACTGCAGGACATCGGGCGCCACCTGGGAGAAATTGGGATTGATGGTCGCCGACCATTCGAGGTCGGGCCGCAGGACCCAGCGTGCATCGAGGCTGGCCTGCAGGTCCGGCGACCCCTGCTTCAATCCCCCGGCCGCGCCCCTCGAGTCGGTGCGGATCAAGGTGGCCGAGGGGATCAGCTGGAAATCGGCCGGGCTCGCCCTGATGGGCGCGGCCGTGCTCAGGGGCACCATGCTGCACAGGGTGCAGTTGCTGTTGTAGTTCAATGGCTGGCTGAAGAGCTGGTGGCGGATGTTACGCGGCCAGTTGCGGAAGAAGATGAACCCCCACTTTTGCGGGCCCGCGCTGTGCGGGAATTTGAAGGAGGCGAGCGGGATTTTCATCACCACCTGATAACCGGTGGCGGTGCGCGAGGCGGTGCAGCCCCACACCGCGTCCCACGATCCGTATTCGTTGTTCTGCTGCCGGAACGCGTCCCATTCGGTGCCGCCGGCCGTACAGAAGAATTCGTAGGCCCATTGCGTGTCATCGAAGGGGCTCAGCATCACGCCCACAAAATCGTCGGCGTAGCTCGCCATGTCATCGTGCTCGCGGTAGCGCAGGCCGATGTCGTTCGGATGCGGATCCTGGGCCTGGAAGCGCAGCCAGAGCGCGTCCGCGGTGTAGCCGGCATCGACCTGGGTCGAAACCGGTGCCGGCGTGTTGTGCCCCGGATTGATTTCATAGGGTATGGAGAAGTGCGCGGCGTGACTCCATACCGCCTCCCCCGGCCTGGCATCCTTCCGCAGCCAGGGACTGAGATCGGGAATGACGGGGGGTGCGATGGTCTTGGCGGGAGCCGCCGGCGCCGGCTGGACTCCCCCGGCGAGCATCATCGAAAGACCGAGGAGCGCGAGCTTGCAGAGGGGTCGCGCGAGCGTCACAGCTTCACCAGAGTTCACTCCCATCGTTCTGAGTATTAGAGTTCTCCGCCACTGCATCGGTTTAAAAGGGGGGGTCTTCCATGGTTCGTGCAGCAGCCTTGTCGCTCGCTCTGGCGCTCGCGCCATTCGTATCGGGCGCGACCACGGCACCGCCCGCGCAGGCGCAGGTCGGCCCTGGCTACGACATCGAGATGAGCCGGATGGTCCCGATGAGGGACGGCGTCGAGCTGGAAGCGTGGATTTTCAAGCCCTCGCATCCCGGAAGCAAGGCCCCGACGGTGCTGGAGCTCACCCAGTACGACATCGACGGCGGCCGCGATCAGGACTTCAGGACATTCGTGCAGCGCGGCTACGTGTTCGTGCAGATGGAGGTGCGAGGACGCGGGCGCTCGGGCGGCGAGAAGAGCGACAATATCGGCCTGCAGGTCAGCCGCGACGGGCACGATGCGGTGGAATGGATTGCCCGCCAGCCCTGGAGCGACGGACACGTCTTCATGTACGGCGGCTCGTTCGTGGGCATGACGCAGTGGCACACGGCATCGCAGCTTCCGCCGCATCTGACGGGCATCGCTCCGTACGTGCCGATCTATCCCGGCTGGGACGTCCCCAATACGAACGGCATTCCCCAAGCCTGGTCCGCCGTGATCCTCGGCTACGTCTCAGGGCGCACGCTGAACGACGATTACATCCGCAGCGACTACTGGCAGAAAAAGATGCTGGAGCACTACGCACGGCAGGCTCCCTTCGCCACGCTGGATGAGGACATCGGCATCGCCCAGGACGACTGGTGGATGGAAGACAGCCGGGGCAGGAAGCTCTCGTTCATGAAGATGTGGCTCGATCACGTCGGCGACAGGGCCTTCAACCTCGCCGCCGAGCCGAAGCCCGCGGAATTCGCGCGGATGCGCTTTCCGGTGCTCACCGCCACCGGCTTCTTCGATGACGATCAGCCGGGCGCGCTGCATTACTACCGGCGATTCCTCCGCTACGCCTCGCCGCAGGAGGCCGCCAACATCCTGCTCGTCATCGGACCGTGGGATCATCTCGGCACGCAGCATCCGCAGAAGATGATCGAGGGCCTCACCATTCCGGATTCCGCCGTGCTGGACATGAACGCGCTTCATGCCGACTGGTACGATTGGGTGCTGGGCCGCGGTCCCAGGCCGGCGCTGCTGCGCGATCGCGTGACCTACTACATGATGGGCGCCAACGAATGGCGCCATGCGCACTCGCTGGACGGCGCCTCGTCCGGGGAAAGCCTCGATCTCTATCTCGAAGATCCGGCCGGCACGCCCAGGAATCTATTCCAGTCCGGCGCACTGTCACCGTCGAAGCCCGGGACCGAGCCCCCCGCCGAGATCGTCGACGATCCGCGCACGCTGCCCGAGCTCGCCGTCGCGCAATATGCCGCCGATGAAGATCTGCTCAGCCAGTTCCGCGCGTATGAGAAAGACGCCCTGGTATTTCATTCCGCACCGTTGCCGCACTGCGTGGAGGTGGCCGGGCAGATGCACCTCAACCTGGTCGTGCAGGCGGATACACCCGACTTCGACCTATGGGCGCAGGTGCAGATGGTGAAGCCCGACGGCTCCGCGGTAACGCTCGGGCAGGACATCCGCCGCGCGCGCTTTCGCGACGGCTTCTTCAGGCAGGAGCTGCTGAAGCCGGATCAGGTGGTCACGATTCCGTTCACCTTCAACTGGATGGCGTGGCGGATTCCGGCCGGCGCGCGCCTCCGGCTCGTTCTCATGCCGCTCAACTCGCCCGACTACCAGAAGAATTACAACACCGGCGGCCGCATCGGTTACGAGGACCCGAAGAGCGCGCGGGTGGCGCACATCACCCTCTTCCACGACGCGAGCCGCCCCAGCGCCCTCCTGCTGCCTTTGGCCGCGTCCCCCTGAGAGTCAGCGGTACCCACGGCGCCCAGCTCAGGCACATCGAGAGTACACATGCTCCTGGAACGCATCCACTATTTCGCCGGCATCGTATTCATAGCGGTCGCGGCTCTGCTGCCGATCATAGATCCCTTCGCCGGCGCGCCGATCTACCTCGCCATGACCTCTGACCTGACGCGCGAGGAGCGGGCACGCACGGCCAAGCTGGTCGCATTCAACAGCTTCGTCCTGCTGCTCGCCTCGGTCCTGATCGGCGCCTACGTCCTCGATTTCTTCGGGGTCTCCATTCCCGCGGTCCAGGTCGCGGGCGGCATCGTGGTATGCGCCTTCGCCTGGTCGCTGCTCAATGGCCCGACGACTCCGGAGGTTTCTCCATCCAGCCGCAGCGCCACTCCGGACAGCCTCACGCAACGCGCGTTCTATCCGCTCACCATGCCGCTGACCGTCGGTCCCGGATCGATATCGGTCGCGGTCACGCTCGGCGCCAATCCGCCGCGAGGCCTGCGGGCGTTGCTGATCACGACGCTGGCGCACGTCGTCGGGGTGCTGATCACGGCCCTCGCAATCTACCTCTGCTATCGCTATGCGGACCGGCTGATCAGACGGCTCGGAACGACCGGGACCGACATCATGATCCGGCTGACGGCTTTCATCCTGTTGGCCATTGGCACGCAGATCGTGTGGAACGGTGCGCGCACGATGCTCGATGGCGTGGTGCATTCAGGCCCGGTTGCGGCACCGGCCGCGCACGCGCCTGCGTCGGCCACACACTAGGGCCCGGTCTTCATGCCCCCCGGCGGCGGCTTGTCGCGCCGCGACATCTCCGTGTGATAGCTCAGTTGGATACCGGCATCTTCCGCGATGGTCGAGAAGTCCAGATCCTCGTCGCCCGTCATCGCCGCGGCGGAGGATGAGACGTCAGTCGCGAAGTCGGCGAACTGGAAGTCGTCCAGGTTGGTCACGGCAACGGCCAGCACACGGGAGCCGGTTCCGATGATGAAAAACGACAGGCGCCCGGGACCCTGGAACGATCTCTCGAATCGACCCTCGAGGTCACCAGGCGCAAGCGTCGCGCGCGCCTGCGGACCCAGGGGCGCCAGCAGAGCCGCAAGCGCACTCGAATCGGACACGGCGGCAATCGCCTTGTACATGCGATTGCCGGAGCCATTGGCCTCGGCAGCCGGTATCCACGAATCGGCCGTCGTTGCGTCGCATTCGAGCCAACTCCGCCCGTAATCGGTCTTCTGCGTCCTGTCCGGGCGTTTCGGCAGCTGGTGCCTGCATTGCCCCGGGTTGAAAAACACCTGCGACTCGACGCACTGGGTCTTGCCCGCCTGGGGAACATGCTTGCCGGCAAAGTGCACGCAGGCGTAGAGCACGTATAGATGAAGCATGTTCCCCCCCGGCCGTGTCGATCAGGCACTCTCGAGGTGAGCCATGCCGGCGGGGGTATAGCGATCGCCGGCCACGGCGGCGGGATCGAACAGCTCATCGAGGGCGGCGATCTCCGCGGCGCTCAGCCTGATGTCCGCCGCGGCGGCATTCTCGATGACGTAGCGCGGACGCTTCGTGCCCGGTATCGGCACGACATCGGAGTGTTTGGACAGGAGCCAGGCGAGCGCGATCTGCCCGCCGGTCGCGCCGCGCCGGTCGGCGAAGTCGGCGAGACCCTGGACGAGACGGAGGTTGGTCTGCAGGGCATCGCCCTGGAAGCGGGGATTGCTGCGGCGAAAATCCCCTGGCGCCAGCGACTCCGCGTTCTTCACCGCGCCCGTGAGGATCGCGCGGCCGAGCGGACTGTAGGCGACGAAGGTCACGCCGAGCTCACGGCACGTGGCCAGCATCTGCTGCTCCGGCCCGCGCGTCGACAGGGAGTATTCGGACTGGATCGCGGCGATGGGATGCACCGCGTGCGCCCGCCGCAGGGTGTCCGGCGACACTTCCGACAGGCCGAGGTAGCGCACCTTTCCGGCCTTCACCAGCCCCGCCATCGCGCCGACGGTATCCTCGATGGGCACGGATCTGTCACGCCGGTGGGCGTAGTAGAGATCTATCGTGTCGACGCTCAAGCGGCGCAGCGAGGCCTCGCAGGCCTGGCGGATGTATTGCGGCGAGTTGTCGATGCGGCGGGCCGCCGGTGCGTCAGGATCGCGCACGATGCCGAATTTCGTGGCGACCACCATCCGCTCCCGCCGGCCCTTGAGGAAACGCCCGAGCAGCTCCTCATTGTGACCGAGGCCGTACATGTCCGCGGTGTCGACGAAATCGATGCCCTGCTGCAACGCGATCGCCAGCGTCTCGAGCGACTGCTGGTCATCGCCGGGCCCGTAAAACTCCGACATTCCCATGCAGCCGAGGCCGATGGCCGAAACGGTGGTGCCGGTCTTTCCCAGGGGACGTCGCAACATGATGTCTCTCCTTTGCGGGCCTTTTGCAGGGGGCTGATTATGATGCATGATTCGGGGCCGCGCCATTTTGCGACGACCCGAGCGCGCGATGCGGTGGTTCGGAGCGCCCACGAAGTAAACTAGGCTGGCCCCGTCCGGGAGGTTTGCGCACATGTCACTGATCAGTCGTAGGATCTTCTTGGGTTTGACCTGCCTGTCGTTGAGCTGTCTCGTCGCCGGCGCCGCCGTGCCGGAGCCTGCGATGACTCCGACCGGATCGGACATGCTGGGCTTCACGTCCACGGGCGCGGCACAGGAGCGCGATCTGGAGCGGCGCTTCGACGCCCAGCTGAGCGCCGGCGACATGCGCGATTGGCTGCGGACGCTGTCGTCGCAGCCCAACCAGGTGGGCTCGCCGCACGACAAGGCCAACGCGGAATTCCTGCTGGCGCTGTTCAGGAAATGGGGCTGGGACGCGCGCATCGAGACCTTCGACGTGCTCTACCCGACACCGAAGCAGGAACTGGTGGAGCTCACCGCACCGACGACTTTCAAGGCCGCGTTGCAGGAGCCGCCGGTGCAAGGCGACCGTACGTCGGCTCTCGGCGGCGCCCTGCCGCCGTACAACGCCTACGGCGCCGATGGCGATGTAACCGGACCGCTGGTGTACGTCAACTACGGAATGCCTGATGACTACAAGGAGCTCGCGCGCTACGGCATCAGCGTCAAGGGCAAGATCGTGATCGTGCGTTACGGCGGCGGCTGGCGCGGCCTGAAGCCGGAGCTGGCGTACGAGCACGGCGCGGTGGGGTGCCTGATCTATTCCGATCCGGCCGACGACGGCTACGGGCGGGGTGACTCGTATCCCAAGGGCGGCTGGCGGCCGCCGGAGGGCGTGCAGCGCGGGTCGGTCATGAATATGGAGTGGTATCCGGGTGATCCGACGACACCGGGGTACGGCTCCGTGCCGGGCGCGAAACACATTCCCATCAAGGAAGCCAAGACGATTCTCAAGATCCCGGTGCTGCCGATCTCCTACGCCGATGCGACGCCTCTGCTGCAGGCGCTGGGCGGACCGGTTGCTCCGGCGAGCTGGCACGGGGCGCTGCCGATGACCTACCACATCGGCGCCGGACCTGCGCAGGTGCACCTGCTGGTGAAATCCAACTGGACCCTGAAGCCGATCTACGACGTGATCGCGGTGCTGAAGGGCTCGACGGACGCCAATCAATGGGTGCTCCGCGGCAACCATCATGACGGTTGGGTGTTCGGCGCGTGGGATCCGCTCGCGGGCACCATCGCCCTCATGGGCGAGGTCAAGGCGCTCGGCGCCCTGCACCGGCAGGGCTGGCGTCCCCGGCGGACCCTCGTCTACGCGAGCTGGGACGGAGAGGAGCCGGCGCTTCTCGGCTCCACGGAGTGGGCGGAGACCCACGCCCGGGAGCTGCAGCAGAAGGCGGTGTTGTATGTCAACTCCGATACCAACGCGCGCGGATTTCTCTCCGTCGACGGCAGCGCTCCCCTGCAGCACATGGTCAACCAGGTGGCCTCCGGTGTGACCGATCCCGAGATGAAAGTGAGCGTGCAGCAGCGCGAGCGCGCCTTCATCGAGGTCCGGGGAACCGAGCCGAGTGCCGACCCCATGGCCCGGGAGCGTGCCCGGCTCGTCGCCGCGGGCGGGGATATTCCGCTCGGACCCCTGGGCTCGGGATCGGATTACAGCTCATTCCTCGATCATCTCGGCATCGCCTCGCTCAATGTCGAGTTTGGCGGTGAGGACGATGACGCCGGCATCTATCATTCGCGTTACGACTCGTTCGACCATTTCATCCGCTTCGGCGATCCCACGTTCGAGTACGAAGTCGCCCTCGCGGAAGTGGCCGGCCACATCGCGATGCGCACCGCCGATGCGCAGGTGCTGCCCATGCGATTCGCCGATTTCAGCGCCACCCTGGACCGTTACGTCACGGAGCTGCACAAGGAAGTGGCCGGGGAGCGCAAGGCCGCCGAGCAGCAGCACAAGCTGCTCGATGCGGACGCCTACCGGCTCGTAACCGATCCGACTCGCCCGGTGGCGCCGCCGGAGCGTCTGTCGGACGTCCCGGACATCGATCTCGGGCCGCTCGATCAGGCGGCGCAAAGGCTGCAGCAGAGCGCTCAGGCGTATGAGTCGGCTTACGACGCGCGCGCCGCCGCCGGCCTCTCCATTCCCGAACGCCGGCTGCGCGAGATCAACGGGCTGATGGGCAACATGGAGCAGCATCTGCTCGATGAGGCGGGCCTGCCGGGACGCGCGTGGTACAAGAACCTGATGATGGCGCCGGGCAACCTGACCGGCTACGCGCCCAAGACGATTCCCGCGGTGCGTGAATCCCTGGAGGCGCGCGACTGGAGCCTGGCCGGCCAATACACCACCGTCACCGCCAAGGTGCTCGACGACTACCGCGCGCAGCTCGATCGGATCACCGCGCTGCTCAGCCAATAGGAAGAACGGCGGGACGACCCGCGGCGCGGCGGCTCAGGCCAGCGCGCGCGTGCGGGCGGTGGTGGCTCGGGCGCCGGCAGGGCCGGCAGCTGAAGCGGCGGCCGCCCGGCCGAGGCGATAGCGGCCGATCTGGTTCATCATGTGGGTGGCCTGCTCGCTCAGCGCCTGCGCGGCGGCCGTGGCCTGTTCCACCAGCGCGGCGTTCTGCTGCGTGCCGGAATCCATCGACGAGACCGCCCGGTTCACCTGCTCGATTCCCGAGGCCTGCTCACGGCTGGAGTCGGCGATCTCCGCCATGACGTCGGTTACCTTCTTCACCCGCATCACGATCTCACCGAGCACCTTCCCGGACTCGTCGACCAGCTTGGTCCCTTCGTTCACCTTGCCCACCGAATCCTGAATGAGCGCCTTGATCTCCTTGGCGGCCCCGGCGCTGCGGGATGCGAGATTGCGCACCTCGGATGCAACCACCGCGAAACCTCGGCCCTGCTCGCCGGCACGTGCCGCCTCCACCGCCGCATTCAGCGCCAGCAGATTCGTCTGGAAGGCGATCTCATCGATCACGCCGATGATCTCCGCGATCCGGCGGCTTGCCGAGCTGATCTCGCTCATCGCCGCCACGGCGGAGCCGACGACGCTGCCGCCCCGCTCGGCCTGCTCGCGCGCCGCCATCGCCAGGTGATTGGCCTGTACGGCGTTCTCCGCGTTATTCCTCACCGTCGAGGTCATCTGCTCCATCGAGGAGCTCGTTTCCTCCAGGCTCGAGGCCTGTTCCTCGGTCCGCTTGCTCAGATCCAGGTTGCCGCGCGAGATCTCCTCGGCGCCGGATTGAACCGCGCGACAGGTCCTGGTGAGACCCGCGACGACATCCCGCATCGCCTGGACCATTGAGTTGACCGAGGTGGCGAGCGCCTTGAAGTCTCCGGATCTGTCATCGACACTCATTCTGGATGTGAGGTCGCCCTCCACGGCGAGACCAACGACCCGCACGGTTTCCGCGACGGTGGCCGAAAGGCTGTCGATCAGCTCATTGACGCTCTGCGCGAGAAGGAGCAGGTTGCCGCTCTTGCCGTGCATGGCGATGCGCCTATCGCTCGCGCCGGCGAGCACCGCCTGGATGGTTTCCCGCGATTCGCGCACGGCGCCATCGAGCGCCCGCGCCTCCACGACCCGCTGCGTGATGTCCCGGCCTATGCCCACCAGCCCGGTCACCCTGCCGTTCGCATCGCGCAACGGTATCTTCGTCGTCTCCAGGTGCATGAGGTTGCCGCCCGGATCGCGGCACTCCTCCTCACGCGCCAGCAGCGGCTTGCCGGAGCGGATCACGGCCTGCTCGTCCTCGTGATAGAGAGTCGCCAACTCGCGGGCGTGGAAGTCGAAGTCGTTCTTGCCGAGCAGCTCGTCCGGGCTGGACGCGCCCATGACGCGCGCGACCGCCACGTTGGCCAGGAGGAAGCGCCCGTCGACATCCTTCACATAGATGAGGTCCGGAAGGTTGTCGATCAGCGTTCGGAGCATCGCCCCGTCGCCGCTGCCTTCGGTGCGCACGCCGGCGCGCCATCCGTGGGCAAAGAGATAGGCGGCGACCCCGGCGGCCGCGCCAATTGCGATGCTGGCTGTCAGAAGCACGTAAGCAGTCATCGGGTTTCCCCCGATCCCCCTGATCCGAGGGGTCCAGGATTCCCGATCCCATACCAATTGACCGCGACCGGTATCACTGGAAACCGCCGCATTCCGTGATCCAGATCAAGGCCGTGCGGCCCGGCGGCCGCCCAGGAGCTGCCGCTCCGGCTCCGGCGACGGCTACGCTGCCCTCAGTGCACAGCCACGACGGCAACGGATTTCGGCGGCAACCGGAAAATCAGCCGGCCGCCTTTGCGCACCCCCCGGAAAGGAGTAGGCGCGATCGAGTCGGGCCGTTCGAATGTGTTATGGGCGTCCATCGTCGCCGCGGTGAGCACCATCCCGCTCGCCGAATGCATCGCGGCGCCGTCGATCTGTGCCGACACCGTCGCTTCATGGCGCGGATCGAGGTTCACGAGCGCCAGATGGATCGTCCCGGAGGTGTCGCGGGCGGCGGTCGCATCGACGGCCGGCAGCACGATCGCCCCGTATCGATAGGACGGCGTATCGATCCTGACGGGCAGATACGTTGCATCCTGGAACGGCACGTACATTCGAAAGACGTGATAGGTCGGGGTGAGGACCATCCTGTCTGCGCGCGTGAGGATCATGGCCTGCAGGACGTTGATCATCTGCGCGATGTTGGCCATGCGCACGCGATCGGCGTGACGCTCGAAGATGTTCAGCGAGATCGCCGCGACCAGGGCGTCCCGCAGCGAGTTCTGCTGGTAGAGGAACCCCGGGTTGGTGCCCGGCTCGGGGTCATACCAGGTGCCCCACTCATCGACGAAGAGCGCCACCCGCTTGCGCGGATCGTACTTGTCCATGATGGCCGAGTGACGGGTGATGAGCTCGTCGATCCGGGACGCCGCCTTCAGCGTCGCTGCCCACTGGTCTTCGCCAAACCCGTAAGCCGCCCCCTTGTGCTTCCAATTGCCCGTGGGAATTGTGTAGTAGTGCAGTGACAACGCGTCGGCGAGGTCGCCTGCGCGGGCCATGACGACATCCGTCCAGTGATAGTCGTCATCGTGCGCGCCGCTTGCGACCAGCGTGATGCCTTCGGGGCCATGATCCCGGACGAACGTCGCGTAGCGGCGGAAGAGGTCCGCGTAGTACTCCGGCCTCATGTTGCCGCCGCAGCCCCAGGCTTCGTTGCCGATGCCGAAGAAAGGCAGCGGCCACGGCCGGTCCCGGCCGTTCGCACGCCGGAGCTGCGCGAGCGTGCTGTGCGAGTCGGATGTGATGTATTCGACCCAGTCCGCCATCTCCCGCGGGGTGCCGGACCCGACGTTCCCGGTCAGGTAAGCATCGCTGCCGATCATCGCGGCGAAATCGAGGAACTCGTGGGTGCCGAAGGAGTTCGGCTCCATGACGTTGCCCCAGTGGGTGTTGATCCGCACCGGGCGCTGCGCGCGCCGACCGATCCCGTCGCGCCAGTGGTAATCGTCGGCGAAGCAGCCGCCGGGCCAGCGGATCACCGGGACATGGAGTGCTTTCAGTGCCGCGAGCACATCGTTGCGATAGCCCTCGGTGTTGGGAATGGAAGAGCCCGGCCCCACCCAGATGCCCCCATAGATGCCGCGGCCGAGGTGCTCCGAAAACTGGCCGAAGATGTGGCGGTCGATCCTCGGCCCGGGCGCATCGGCCTTCACCACGATGGCGGCCGCCGCCCCGGCTGCCGCGGCCGCCGGCGCGATGCCGATGACGCAGCAGACCATCAGCGCCCAGGCGCTGAACGCCATCAGCCGGCTCGGCTTCAACACAGCGTTCTCCCGGGTGTCGATCTGGTTGGTAGCGCTACCTATCGATCGGCAGTATTGTCTTAGTTATTCGGGGTGTCAAGGCAGGCTCGGGGGCGTCGCCCGCGAGCAGGTCCTGAGTCTCGGGATGCCGTTGCATGTATTGCGCGACGAACGAACAGCGCGGCACGACCTTCTCGCCCCGCTCGCGCACCAGCGCCAGGGCGCCCTTCACCAACGCCGATCCGACACCGCCGCCGCGCAGCGCGATCGGCACTTCGGCATGCGTCATGATGACCCTGCGGCCATCGCGCCGATAGTCGATGAAGGCCAGTGCACCCTCCAGGTCGAGCTCGTAGCGCCGGCGCGCGGTCTCGTCGCGGACCGCATCGACCGTGGGACCTCTGTCGTCTCCGTTCACCAATCGAAGATAGACCGGCAGCCGCCCGGAGTCCAGGCGGCTGCCGGGATCCGCGGTCACTCGCTGATCGCAACACCGCTGAAGGCGGAGACTCCGACCGGGCTCGAAGTGGCTTCCGGCGTCAGGTCGCCATACCGGTCGATCGAGAACACGGCCACGTAGCCGTTGCCATTCGCCGAGTAGATGACGGCCAGCCACTTGCGATCCCTGGAGACCGTGAGGTCGGTGGGCACACCGGGCAGCGGCACCGACTTGTAGAACACCCCGCCCTTGCCGTCGCTGAAGAATATCGAGACCGCATGGCCGGGGCTGTTGCCGGTGTACCAGACGTTGCCGGGTCCCTTGGCGATCCAGCAAGGCGCGTTGGTGGGATAGGAAGGCATCGGTCCCGCGACCGGAAAGACGTCGCGCTGCGCATCGACGAGCGCGAAGCTGTCGGGGCTGTGGGCCGGATTGAAACCCAGGATGTCGCCCCAGAATGCCGCGCCGAGCGGCGTGTTGTTCGCGCTGCCCGGGAGCGGGACGGGAGTGAAGGAGCCGCTCAACGATCCCCAGCCCGTCAAGCCCACCTGCGCCACCGCGCCGGAAGTGAACGTCACCGCGCCCCAGGTCCTGCCGACTGCGACCTGCGCGGCCGATGGATCGGTGAGATGAACGACCGCGCCGTCGATGGCTCCCGAGGGCCACGCGTGGCTCTCGATGCAGGTCGCGCCGGCGACGAAGAGTTGCGCGCGGGTGAGCGCCACGGAGTCAGGCTTCGAGCAGCCGGACGCGAGCCTGATCTGTCCCCTGACCTGGATGAAATCCCCCTCCCTCAGGAGCTCACTGACACTGTTCGATCCGTAATTCGCCACTGCTCCGAAATCATCCTGCATCTGCAGGATGCCGGCGTTGCCGCTCGCGCCGCCGCGGCCGCCCGTCGGCAGCGTCTGCGCCAGCGTGAGTGCGGGCGCGCCATACGTATCCAACTGATATACCAGCACCTGGTTGGTATTGGAGTCGTTCGTGCTCGTGAGCACCAGGACGCCGTGGTCCGGCTCACCGGCCGCGGCCACGCCGGCCAGGAGGAGCGCTGCGGCGGCGGCCACGCCGGCGCGGCCGCTCATCGATCGAGTCATGTTTCGCAAGGGCATGGGGATCTCCGTTCTTGGGGTTCGTTGGGGAGGTCGGACATCGGCAGGGGTTCGTATCGGCTTACTTCGCGCCGGCCCGGGGAGCGTTACAGCGCGGTGTGAAGAATCCTTCGCGGTTTGTGGTTGCGGACCTCGGGCATTAGAATCACGCCGCTCGCACGCCGCGAGAGAGTCGACCTCCAGTGCCGCACCAGGACGAGACCGAAAAGCGCCTCCGGCCGCTGATGATCCGCAGCCTCGAGGGGGATTCGGGCGCGCACCGTGAGCTCCTCGGCGCTCTCGGACGCTATCTGCGCGGGTACTTCGCACGCCGCGTCGGGACCGGCGCGGCTGATGTCGAGGACCTCGTCCAGGAGACACTGCTCGCAGTGCATTTGAAGTGCGACAGCTACGATCGGTCACTGCCCTTCACGCCCTGGGCATATGCCCTCGCCCGTTACAAGCTCATCGATCACTTCCGCCGCCGGAACCGGTCCATTCAGGTCCCGCTGGAGGACGCCGAGGCGCTCTTCGCCGCCGACAACCCCGAGGAAGGCGCGCTGCGCACCGATCTCGACCGTTTGTTGCAACGTTTGCCCGACCGCCAGCGAAGTCTCATCGAAGACGTGAAGCTGCAGGGCCTGTCCGTCGAGGAAGCCGCGAAGAAGCGCGGAGTTACGGCCGTGTCCGCGCGCGTCATGCTGCACCGAACCCTCAAATGGCTGAACCAGGCTCTACGCGATGAGAACGGCTGACCTCATAGAGCTGCTCGCGCGCGATACGCGGACGATCCCGCCAGGCGTCGTCAATCGGAAGCTGTGGGCCGCTCTGGCCGCCGGCGGTGCCGTCACGCTCGCCATCGTCGCGCTCGGGCTGCACTGTCAACCGCTCCTCGTGGCTGCACAGCAGCCGTGGTTCTGGATGAAGGCCGCCTACACCGGCCTCCTGACGGTAACCGGCGCGATAATGGTGCGGCGCTTGTCGGTGCCCGGCGCAACGGTCGGCGCACCGCCAATCGTCGCGGGCCTGGTCATCGCCGGCATGATCGCCCTGGGGGCGGCGCAGATGCTCGGCGCTGCGCCGGCGGGCCGCGTGGCCCTCTGGCTGGGCCACTCCTGGAAGGTCTGCTCGCCCCTCATTCTGCTGCTCGCCATCCCGATCTATGCCTGCCTCATCGCGGTGGTCCGCAGTCTGGCGCCCACGCGGCCGGCAGTGACGGGCGCCGCCGCCGGGTTCGCCGCCAGCGCCCTCGCGGCGACGGTCTATGGCCTACACTGTCCGGAGCAGGCCGCCGCTTTCGTCGTCACCTGGTATACGCTTGGAATCGCCGCCGCAACGGCCCTCGGCGCCCTGGCCGGGCGACGCCTGCTGCGCTGGTGAGCAGGCCCGCTCGACCCGCCGTAACGGCGCGCGATCGGCTGCGAAATAGGTGAGAACATGTCGACCCCTGCCGCCGAAGCCGTAGCCGATACCCGCGATCGCCGCCCTCCCCCGCGGCGAGAAATCATTCGCCGGCATTCCTGGCCGGTCCGCCTGACCCACTGGGTCAATGCGCTGACCATCTTCATCATGGTCGGCAGCGGGCTCGACATCCTCAACGCCCACCCGCGGCTCTACTGGGGAAAGGCGGGAGATGATTTCGACAAGCCGTTCCTGGCTCTGCACGCCTGGCCGCGCTGGATCACCATCCCCAGCTACCCCGACCTCGCGGATGCGCGGCACTGGCATTTCTTCTTCGCCTGGATACTGGTCGCCAACGGCGCGCTCTACCTCGCGTGGAGCTTCGGCAGCCGGCACATCCAGCGTGACATCTGGCCTCGTATCAGCGACCTGCGCGCCATTCCGCGCTCGATCGTCGATCACGTCAGGCTGCGGCATCCGAAGGGCGATGAGGCGAAGCGATACAACGTCCTGCAGCGGCTGGCTTATCTCGGACTCCTGGCGCTCGCGGCCGGGATGGTGCTGACGGGGCTTTGCATGTCGCCGGGCTTCGACGCGTTTGCGCCCTGGCTGGTCGACGTGCTGGGGGGCCGCCAGAGCGCTCGTACCCTGCACTTCCTCTTCGCCTCCGCGATCGTCCTCTTCATCGCCGTCCATCTCATCGAGGTGGTGCTCGCGGGGCCCATCAACGAAGTGCGCTCGATGATCACCGGCCGCTATGCCGTTCCGCCCGAGGACGATTGAAATGAAGATCATTACCCGACGGCAGGCGTTGTTCACCGGGCTCGCGGGCAGCGGCCTGTTCCTCACCGGCTGCAGCAAGATCTTCCAGGCCGACGCCCTGACGGACAGTCCGAGCTTCCAACGCGTGCTCGCGGCCGCTCAAAGCTGGACACGGGCGACGCAGCGCCTGCTGCTCTCGGGCGGCCAGATGGCGCAGGAGTACAAGCCGTCGGACATCTCACGCAATTTCAGAGCCAACGGCACGTACAACCCCGGTGGCGCCGACTACAACCGCCACGTTGCCGAAGGTTTCGTCAACTGGCGGCTGCAGATCGACGGTCTGGTCGCTCATCCCCTGTCGTTGAGCGTCGCCGACCTTCGCCGGCTCCCCTCGCGAAGTCAGATCACACGGCACGACTGCGTCGAAGGCTGGAGCGCCATCGGCGGCTGGACCGGCGTGCCGCTCGCCCTGCTGCTCAGAGCGGCCCGCCTGCGGGCCGGCGCGAAGTACGTCGTCTTCTATTGCGCCGACAGCCTGGGCGGCGATCCTGACAAAGGCGGTGACCAGAGTCCCGGCCGCTATTACGAAAGCATAGGTCTCGCCGACGCAACGCATCCGCAGACGCTCATCGCCTACGACATGAACGGCAAGCCGCTCGACGTGCCGCACGGCGCGCCGCTGCGGCTGCGGGTGGAGCGGCAGCTCGGTTACAAGATGGCCAAGTACGTCCGCCACATCCAGGTCGTCAGCGACTTCCGCCACATCGCCGGCGGCCAGGGCGGCTACTGGGAGGACCGCGGCTACGACTGGTACGCCGGAATCTAGGACTTTGGAACCGCACCGATGACCGTGGTCCAGGCCCTTGGATCGTCTGACCGGGCTCGTCTTCCCCGGCTTCGGAGTGAAGCTGGCGCTCGTCCGGCAGCGCTAGGCCTCGCTATTGATCCTCGAGGCGGAACGTGATGCGGAACGCGTAGCACGAGCTCACCGGGCGACCGTTCTCGGTCGTGGGCCGGTAATGGCCCGAGCCCGCTCTCGCCAGCCGCAGCGCGCCGCCATCGAGCAACCCGAAGCCGGATGATGCGACGAGCGTCGGGGCCGCCGTAAGTCTGCCCCCAGCGTCGACGCAGACGCTGACGACCGAGGAGCCCGCCTCGTCCCCTCGCCGCGCGGCAGGGGGATAGTAGTCCCCCGTGTTGGGAAATCCCACGCCCGGACCTCCCATTTCGCGATCCACCGGTCTGGCGGGCGACACCTGCGCGGGCACGGCGGGTTGCAGCGGGCGAGGCATGATGGCCGTCGGACCTGCCGGAAATCTCGGCAGCGGCAGGGGCACGGGCACGTCATCCACGATCGTCCGTGTGATCCTCGGCGGCAGGAGCGGTGTCGGGGGAATGAGCTCGTGCGGCCGGAAGATGAAGTAGCCCTTCGTGTCGGGCGCGCTTACCGCATTGGCGTGTGTGATACCCGTCAGATACAGGTAGAAAATCCCGGCATGCAGGAAGACGATCACGATGATTGCGGTCGTGCGGCGCGAGAACCCGGAGAAGTCGAAGCCGCCATACCCCACCAATAGCCGCTCCCCGGAAGCGGAGCTGCTGCCGCCCGTCGCCGCGGCAGCGGCCGCGCCGAACTCGCGTGCGATGATACGCGTTGCCCAACAACATCCGAGGGCGAAGCGGATGCGGGAAAATGCGCCGCGCCGGACCGCCAGGTCGGCGAGCCACTCCTCCTCCAGGCGTTCCGCCAGGCCGGGCGGAGCCTTGCGCGCCGCATGACCCACCAGAGAACGCGCCAGCCACAGATCCCGCGGAAGTTGACCGCTCATGCCGGAACTCCTCTGCCGAAGCTCGCGAAGATCTCACTCGCCCGCGCGAGACCGTTGGGTGTCAGGCGATAGAGGCGGCGGCGGGGCCGGCCGGCGCTGACGGGATCGATGGCTTCCCAGCGGCTGACGAACCAGCCCGCGGACTCCAGCCGCAGGAGAATCGGATACAGCGTCCCCGAGGCGAGCCCGCTTCGCTTCTGCACGTCCGCGCCGGACAGCTCGTCGGAGGGATTCTCCAGGAAGGCCTCCAGAGCCCGCAGCGTCTGGAGGGAGATCCGCACATCGGTCCGCTTACCCATGGTTGCAAGTCTACATAGGGGGGCGCCGAAATACAAGCCCGCGCATCCCGGGGCGGGCAGAGGCTTGCGGCTATGCGCGCAGGCTCACGCCAGGACGGCGTGGTAGAGCTGCAGCAACTTCCCCCAGGCGCGCTCGGCGTCGGGCCTGTTGTAGAT
>Ga0335075_10000666_pt1 | contig 58901 bp, 55 predicted proteins | sample Lox_Sample_24_FD_206723 | JGI IMG/M metagenome (GOLD analysis project Ga0335075, IMG submission 206723) | Soil microbial communities from Loxahatchee National Wildlife Refuge, Florida, United States - Lox_Sample_2.4 | ecosystem: Environmental > Terrestrial > Soil > Wetlands | place: USA...
ATGCCGCAATGACTGACTCACTGGCGGCCGAGCGGTAGGTCGATCGCCAGGATCGTGCCAGCGCCGGGCGGGCTGTGCAGCCGCAGGTGGCCGCCGAGCGCCTCGGCCCGGTCCTTGAGCCCGAACAGGCCAGAACCGTGGCCGAAGTCTGCTCCGCCGCGGCCGTCGTCACGGACGCACACATGCACGACGCCGTTGCTTTCCGCCACCTCGATCTCGGCCGCTGTGGCGTGAGCGTGCTTGGCGGCGTTGGTCAGTGCCTCCGAGACGGTGTAGTAGGCGGCGATCTCGACCGGCTCCGGCAGCCGCCCCGTTACCTGGATGTCTAGGTGCACCGGAACGGCGGAGCGGCGGGCCAGTGTCTTCAGTGCCGGGCGCAGCCCGCCGTCGGCCAAGATCGCCGGGTGCAGGCCGCGGGCGATCTCGCGCAGCTCTTCCAGGGCGCTATCCAGTCCCGTGGCCAGGTGGTCCAGACGCTGAACTAGTTCGCCAGCCTCGGGCGGGGCAGCTGCCTGCGCTGCGCGCAGTTCCAGCGCGAGCGCGACCAGACGCTGCTGCGCGCCGTCATGCAGGCTGCGCTCGATGCGCTGACGGGTGGCGTCCGCGGCGGCCACGACCCGTGCCCTGGATGCGGTAAGAGCGGCCTGAGCCTCGGCGTTGGCGATCGCGGTGGCCGCGAGTTCGGTGAACCCGGCGAGCCGGGCTTCGGCGTCTGCGGGCAACGGGCCTAGCCGGGAGGCGACGATCATAACCCCCCACAGCTGCCCTTCAACGCTCACCGGTACGCCCACGGCGGCCCGAAGGCCAAACTCGCGGACGGCCTCCGCGACCAGGCCCGAGGCGCAGGCATAGTCGTCGATCCGCGCCGGCCCACTTGTCTGGAAGACCATCGTGTGCACGTCTTGCCCGCCGAGCTCTTCCAGAGCGCCGACGGGAACAGCGGGCCCGCTGCTGGTCCAGGTGGCAACCACGCTCACTGTGCCGTCGGAACAGTACCGCTTCATAGTCGCGCGATCAGCATGAAGCAACCGCCCGGCTTCCTCGGTCACGGTGGTGAGCACTTGTGCCGGAGGCGCCCCGCTGGCCACCAGCGTCGCCACCCGCCGCAGCGCCGCCTGTTCCCGGGTGATCAGGTCATCGCCAGCTCGCCCCGGCAAGGCTGCCATCCTCCGGAGTCTATCTGGGCCGAGATTGCGCCTGGTCAGCGGCGAGTTTGGTGGTCTGCAATGGTGACAAGCTGAGATGAGCAGGCCACGATGCCGCAGGCGCGCACGATGCCAACGAAACCCTAACGACATTGCGGCCGATTATGCCCGTGCACGTGGCATCCTGTAAGCGCTATGCACACGTACGGTGGCGCAGTCCCGGCACAGCTGGCCGTGTCTCACCTGGCTCTCGGCGGCGGGGGGATCGGCGGCTTGATCATCCACCTCTTCATCTGGCATGCGATCTGGCGCCTGATGTTCTACCTGTGGCATATCCACACCTTCGGCCCGTTTATCTTCTTCGCGATAATCGCGGCCTTCATCGGCTACGGCATCTGGCGCCGCAAGGGCGGCCCTCGCCGCCGCGGCGGATCCGTCGGCTACGGCACGGGCTCCGGTCCGCGCGACTGGTGAGCCCGCGCCCTGCCGCGGGAGATCTTAAACGCGCGGCGCGGCGCCGCCCAGACGGCTTGGCCCTTGCCTGCCGTTTCGTCGTGGTGCGGTCAGGTGTAACCTTCCGGCTGGCTGGCCGCGGCGCCTTCCGCTCGGCAGGCTGCTGACCGCCGTGCGCTATGTCGTATTCGTGAATGATGCTGCCCGGCAATCGGCCATGCTCAGCAACGGAAAATCCCTGCTGCTCGGCCCAGGCACGTATCTCCCGGCTGCGCTCCCGGCTAGCTGCCGTTCTGGCTCTGGTGCGCGACCGCTGCGGGCGCACCCGGCGTGCACGGTCCACAAACGGTGCGAGCAGGCGGCGGAACTCGGCGGCATGCCGGGTGCTCAAGTCCACCTCGTAGTCCATGCCATCCAAGCCGAACTTCACCGTCTCATCGGCGGGACCGCCAGTGAGATCATCCTCCAGGCGTACTTCGACCCGTTGCATCGCTTCCCCCCGAAGTACGTGTTACGTCTGCTGCCAGCCGGAACGTATTACGTCTCCTGCCAGCCGGACCACAGTGACCTACCAATTCAGCGTCATTCCCTTCCCGGCGGGGATCTATCGCGGATTGACGGATGCCGGGCGAGTGTCAGCGCTTTGTTAGTGCTCCCACCAAGGTCTTCTGCGTCTGCTTGGGGCCGACGCGCTATGGGCGTGCTGGCCCACCGTCGTTGCCGTGGGGTGTCTGGCTTCCGCTCCGTTGCCGTTCCCGGCCGCCGATCCGACTGCGTGCCGAGCCGGCAGCCCATGCAGGTGAGCCGACAATCCGCCAGCCTCAAGATGCAGGTCGCCTCGAGATCCGACCTTGGCGTAGCCCAGGAAAAGAATCCCGCTGACTACGACGACAACGATCCACAACGGATGCCCGTTAACCCGGCTCCAGTCGTTAAGCCCATGCAGGATGGCGGCGGCGGCGACCCCGATCCAGGCAACCTGGTACCACTTGTACCGGCCGGTCACTGCGAGCCCGATGAAGTAGCCGGTCAGGCCAGACCAGCAGGCATGAGTGATCGAGTCGGTGAGGAACCGCCAGACGAAATCGAGCACGAAGTACAGCACCGGGCCGATCAGCACGGCGAATACCGAGCTCGATGTGGAGTGCCCAGTGCCGATCAGCTGCCGGATGCGTGGAGAGGACGACTGCACGGTCGAATAGAACGTATCGATTCCATTCACGGTGAAGTAATGGACGACCTCGCTTGCCCCGAAAACAAGGCCACTGACTGCGCCGAGGAACAGGTAGTCGCCTGGCACAAGGTCTCGGCGCCGCCGCCAGTAGATCAGTGCTACCGCCACTATCGGCAGGGCCTTGGCGAGTTCTTCCGGTAGGCCGACGGTGAAGATGCTCAGGCCTAGGCTGGTGTTGCTGCTATGCAGCGCGGTCTCAAGCGTGAGCGCGAGTGGCACCTGCGTTACCAGTGCGATCACCGTCAGCACGATCAGCATCGGTCTGGTGACGTGTTCCGGGCGGATGATCACGCCGAGCAGCAGCAGCCACGCGATCGCGAAAAAAGCGGCGAAGATCCAGGCAACCACATCGAAGGTGCGGATGCTCGGCCTCGCGCCCGAGATGACGAGCGCGATCGACGGCACGCAGATCAACACCAAGAACAGCAGCACCGGCCAGCTGCGCAGAGAGTGATGCCGGAGCCAATCACCCAGCGGCAGGATTTCATTGACCTGCGCATCGCGAGGCTCCGGTGGCGGAATCGGCGCGTTACCTTCCATTACGTGGTCGTCTCCCTGGCGCTCGGGTCTCCTACCACTCAAACACGCGCTGCTGACGTGGCCGCCACCCGGCATGACGGTCTCCGAAATCAGCCGTCATGAGGCATAGGTACCGGGAAGTGCCGGACCGCAACGACGTCACCGCCGCTGCGCGGTTCATGAAATGACCGGCGAATCCCCACTAGACTTTCCGTCGTCTCGGCGGCTTTCCGCCCAGGCGCGCAGCCAGGCATCGTGGAACCAGCGCCCGAACAACTGGCCGCCAAAGACTGCCCAGCCGGCGCCAATCAGCCATGACTGCACGATGAGCACGGTGCCCAGCGCACCGTAGCTGACCGCGTTGGTGACGATGAGCGGCTCGAAAACGAGGCTGGAGAAGACGCGCAAGCCACCCAGGCACACGATCGTGGCCGCTGCGCCCGGCATCGCCGCCAGATAGCTCACCCGGCCGCCGACCAGGAAGCAAAGCCCCCACCAGAAGAAGGCAATGCCGAGCAGGACCGCCACCGCCACCCGGCCCAAGGTCTCGGCCGCTCCCCCGTGGGTTACGGTGCCCACCGTGGCCTCCGCGGAAATGTAGGCGATGAGGGCGGCCAGCCATACCGCCTGCCGCCAGATCTTGTGCCACGGCCCGACGGGAAGGCCCCAGATCCTCTCGAACCCGGCCTGCACGCTTCCGGCGAACGTCACCCCCGCGACTGCGAGCAAGAGGGCGCTGAACACGCTCGTCGTGCCCAGCACCCGGGCAGGCGCCGAGAACAGCCGTGTCACCGCTTCGGCGGAAGAGCCGGTCAGGCCCATGCCGTAGACCACCCACCCGGCAACGCCGTGGTGCGGCGCAGGGCTGGCAGCAGCAACGACGATGAGCAGCGGGATCACGGTCAGGATGGCCAGGGCGGCAAAACCAATGGCCCGGTGCATGAGCTCGAACTCCTTGGCGCTCCGGTGGAGATCCTTGAGCCGGAGGTCGTGCCAGAATCGCTCGGCGGTCCGGAGCATGGCGCCGTGCACGGCCCGGTATGGGCTCTGGCCTGTCCGCAGGCGGAAACGGCCGTCGCGCCACCACCGCATCACGCTCTCGCCTGACCAGACAGCGCCGTAGACCGCGACGGCCGCCCCTGCAGCAACATGCTCGTGGCGTTCCCCTGCAGCCTGCTATGACACACAGGAAGGCGACGCCTCGAGCGTTCTAGCCACGCGCTAACCGCTGGCGCGCGCCGCCAAGCCACCGAACGATCACGCAGGAGCGGTACGGTAGCCGAGGCCCAGCTGGTCGAAGAGGAATGCGTGCCAGTCCGTTGTCTCGTCGATGGTCTGGTCGAGTGACCCGGCCAGGTGGCCTTTCGCCTCCAGCCGCAGCAGGACCGGCCGGTCAGATGACGTCGCCTCCTGAAGCCGAGCCGTCATCTTCTTGGCGTGCCAGGCATCCACCCGGGCGTCGTTCTCTCCGGCGGTCAGCAACACCGCCGGGTAGGCGGTCCCGTCAACGACGTTGTGATAGGGCGAGTAGGCGAGCAGCGCCGTAAACAACTCCGGATCCTCGACGGTGCCGAACTCGGGCGTATTGAACCTCCCGTTGGTGGTGGTCTCGGATCGCAGGGAATCCATCACGGGCACTGCCGCAACGACGGCGCGGGCGATCTCTGGCCGCTGGGTGAGAACGGCGCCCATCAGCAGCCCCCCGTTCGAACCGCCTATGATCCCCAGCCGATCGGGACTGGTGATCCGGCTGCTGAGCAGCTGGCCCGCGCAGGCAATGAAGTCGTCGAAGCAGTTCTGCTTGGTGGCGAGTCGGCCTGCCTGGTGCCACTCCTCGCCGAACTCGCCGCCGCCGCGAATGTTGGCCACCACGTACACGCCGCCCTGCTCGAGCCACAGCAGCAGCTCGGGATCGAACCGAGGGGCCAGTGAGATGTTGTAACCGCCGTAAGCGGTCAGCAGCGCCGGCGCCGTTCCGTCCCGCGGGGTGCCGGGTGCGGCAATAACGTTGAGCGGAACTCGTGTTCCGTCTTTCGACGTCGCGAACTCGCGCGTCACCTCGTACTGAGACAGATCGACCGGGGTGGTCGTTCTCAGCCCGGTCGGGCGGGGTGCTTCGCCGTCGGCTGCCACCCACCAGGTGGCTGGCTCGGTGAAGGACTCGCACGACCACGCGATCCGATCTCGGCCAACGGCCGAGAGACGGGCGAAGTACGACGACACCGAGCTGATCGGCGGGATCTCCACCGGGGGCAGCGGCCGCCCGCTGGTATCGAAGGCCCGCACTTGCTGCGGCCCGCCGTCGATGTGCACCAGCCAGACGGTGCCGCGAGTCACCGCGAGATCCTCGATGGCCAGGTCGCCTGCCGGAATGATCTCGGCGGCGTCGGCGACCCAGCACCATCGATCAGCGGCAGGCGGAGCACCTTGCCGTTCGGGGCGTCCTGGCGGGACAGCAGGTAGAGCTCGTCGGTGCCGAACACTGCATATACGCACTTGTCGGCGATGCCCGCAACCTGCCACCACGAGCCGTTGGCGCCCTGGCTACGGACGAAGACCTGCCACTCACCGCCGTCACCTTTCTGCACCCGGTCCATCACCCAGCGGCCATCGGGAGAGGCGGAAAGATAGTGCTCGGCGATCCTCTCGTCGGCAAAGCCGCCAGCGAGATCAAGGTGGTCCGGCGCGCCGCCGAGCTCGCGGAACCACACCTGCTGGCGAAAGCCCGCAGGGTCAGCGCACAGGGTGTACCAGAACCCTGCGCCGTCCTGACGCCAGGCCACGGAGCCGCCCATCAGGTTCACATGCGGGATCGGCTCGTCGACGACCTTCCCGCTGTCGGCGTCATATACGTACAACGACCCGTCCTCGGAACCATGCTCCGAGAGCGAGACGGCGACCTGCCTGCCGTCCGGGGATGGAACAAAGAAGTCGATGCTGGTCTCGCCGGACGGGTCGATGGCATCCGGATCCACGACAACTCGCTCGGTCGCAGGATCGTCAAGGTCGGTCAGAGCAACCAGGAACGGCCGCTGCCGAGGCGTCTGCACCTTGAGGGAGAAGAACGTGCTTCCGCCGGACAGCAGGCGCCTGTACGTTGTCCTCTCCGCCCTTAGCAACTGCTCGACACGGCCCCGCAGCGCGTCTCGCCAAGAGATCCCGTCGAAGTAGGCGCGGGTGCGCTGCTGCTGAGCCTTCGTCCAGGCCATCGTCTCGTAGGCGGAAGCGTCCTCGAGCCATCGGTAGTTTTCGCTGACGTTGATGCCGTGGTAGGTGTCAGTCACCGGGATCCGCGCTGCCCGCACCAGGGGAATGTCAGTCATGTGACCAGTCAACTACCCAGGCGCGCAACGCACCACAGAACACGTGACGCGGGTGTGTTCACGACCTCGCTGCCTCAGCCCGGTCAGCCAGGGCACGGATCTGGCCGGCGATATGCGGGTACACCGCGTCCGGCAGGTAGTGCCCGACCCCGGGCAGGATCTCGAGCTGCGCGTCACCTATCGCGGCAGCGGCGTGGCGAGCAGCAGCCGGACGCAGCAGTGGGTCCTTCCCGCCGTGCAGGACCAGCGCTCTGACTCGGATGGCCGACATGGGGCCACCGTGCCACTTAGCGCCGGCCTGGCGGCTTTGCGCGGCGGTGTCGCGCGCACCGCTGACCTCGTCCAGCTCGGCCATCTGGCGCACCGCTGCCTCGTTGACGGGGTAATCCGGGGAGGCGACAGCCCGGATGACGGCGAGGGCCAGTGCGATGTCGCCATCTTTGTCTTCGGGGAACTTCAGCCGGGCCAGCCGGGCGACCGTGCCAAGGCGGACGTAGCGCGCCGCCTGAAGGGGGCCGGCGCCACCCGGCAGTGAGGCTGAGGAGGTGACGCTGCGCACCCGGCCTGGGTGACGCGCGGCGGTGCGCTGGGCCAGTTGCCCGCCCATCGAGTGGCCGAACAAGTGGGCCGAATCCCAGCCGAGCGCGTTCAGAACCGCGACCGCGTCGTCGGTCATGTCCTCTGCGGTGTACGCCGGGGAGGACCGGCGCAGCACCGCGGCGATCGGGCTGGCTGACCCGGCATCCGGGAAATGAGTCGACTGCCCGGCGTCGCGCTGGTCGTAAGAGGCGACGTGAAAGCCGCGCCCGATGAGTTCCTCGATCAGCGCGTCAGGCCACCAGAACCGCGACACCGCCAGGCCCATAATCAGCAACAGGGGCTCACCCCCGGCACCGCCAAGCTCCTCGAAAGCGATCCGCACGTCGCCGTTATGCGCGTAGCGGACCTGCCGGCGAACTGCAGCACCCATGATTCCTCCGGTTACTTCGCAAACATCGTTCGCAAAGTAGGATAGCGGTTCAGGAACGCTGTTCGCAATCGGAGCGGGGACTCATGACCGAGGAAGCTAGCCACGTCATCTGGATGCGCAGGCAACGAGCCGCGACCGGCCGCCCGCCTCAGCACTCCCGAGCGGAGATCACGACGGCGGCTATCACCATCGCGGACCGAGAGGGACTGGATGCGGTGTCCATGCGCCGGGTCGCTGCCGACCTACGGACCGGCGCGGCCTCGCTGTACCGCTACATCGACAACCGCGAGGACCTGCTCGACCTGATGAGCGATGCGACCGGCGGCGAGTACGTCTACGGTGTGCCCACCGGAGACTGGCTCGCCGATCTCCTCTGCCTCGGCGAGCAGGCACGCACGATCATTCGGCACCACCCGTGGCTGCCACCACTGATTCTCGCCAGGCCGGTCCTCGGCCCGAACGGCCTGGTCCTGCTCGAACACGTCCTGGAAATACTCGCCCTCCACCCGGCCAGCAGCACGACCAAACTCGAAGCCTTCGCCATCTTCACCGCGACGACCGCGTTGTTCGTCCATAACGAGCTCACCGGAGGCGCAGCCCGACAGCAGCGCAACGCCGCCTACCTGCACTATGCCCTGGCCACTGGCCGACACGGCCGGCTGGCCGAACTCCTGGAGCCGCCCGCGCAAACTGCTCCCGCCGCAGTTCCCGACCGAGGGGATCGCTACCGCGACATCCTCGCCAGGATCCTGATAGGGCTCCTCTCCCCAGATCAGCGCGCTGCCAAGCCTGGCGGGCCGGCACAGTAGCTCGGCAGCTGGCGGTTGTCAGGTCGCGGTCGGGTGGAAGCGGAGAACCGTGAGTGGTGTCGCGCCGGTCAGGAGGCAGCGGCGATCCTGCGGCAGTACGGTGCGGGTTGGGGGGCAGCGGAGATGGATACCGGTGGGTGCGCATAGCGTCCTCCTCGGGACTGGCGCCGGTGATAGACCGGGCAAACTAGCTGGTGCCGTTCACCACGGAATAACTATCGTGTTACGATATTTAATCTACACCCAATATTGGAGACCGGCGTCAAGCCCCGGCGCCGGCGACCAACTCGTCGAGGATCGAGGCGAGGCTGGGAATGCCTTTCGCCTATGACCGCGACAGGGACGCTGGCCCGTTTGTCCTGGGCAGCTTCTCGATGGTGATGGCCACCGGCATCGTGGCGGCGGCCCTGCGGCGGGACGGGCTGACGCTGCCCGCCGACGTCGTGCTCGCGGTAGCGGCAGCCGGGCTCGTGGTCCTGGCGGTCGCAGCAAGCTGGCGCGTTGGCAGGCAGCCGGCCGCTTACCGGGCCGAACTGCTCCGCCCGCGCCGGGCGTTCGCAGCCTTTACGTTGCCAGCTGCCTGCGCCGTTGTCGGCATGGGCCTGGCAACATCCGGCCTGCCCGTGGCCGGCGCGGTGCTAGCCGTAGCCGGAGTCGCGGCGTGGCTGGCAATGACCGCGCTGATCCCGGCCCGGATGGCCGTTTCGCGCCGGGCACGGCCCGTCCTCACGGACGTCAACGGCACTTGGTACCTGTTGACCGTGGCCACCCAGTCGCTGGCGGTAATGGCTGCCGTCCTACTCGCCGCGGGCGCGCTGGCAGTCGGATCTGCCGCCGCTGTCGCAATGACGGCCTGGCTGGCACTGCGTTCTCGGCGGCGGCCACGGTACGACCCGTCAGCCTGGATGCTGGTGTTCCCCGTCGGCATGTACGCAACAGCAAGCCAGCAGCTGGGCACTACCGCCAGCCTGTATCCGGTCCGTCTGGTTGGCGAGATCTTCACCTGGCCCGCAGCAGTGGCGTGGCTGGCCGTCCTGGCCGCGATGGCCACAGCACGGCTCGCGCCAATAGCCCGCCAGCAGGATGCCGAGGAACAAAGATCTGCGAGCGCACGGCGCGGCAACCGCCGGGATTTTCGCGCCTGCACGCCGCAGGACCGGCACAAGCGCTGAGAGCGTGACCTGGCCGCCAGCCCAGCACGGCCGTTCCCGCGCAAATCTCGCGCGGGAGGTCACGTTCTGGCCGGCTCGGCACTCTAACTAACGACGCGCCGCGGCGGCGCGCGTCCTCGCGTCGTTGGAGGAACTCGTCGTGCACGCGGTCCGTTTGCCGAGGACCTGCGCCATGTGGGGTACGGGTCAAGCCGGAATCTGACGGGGCGGACAGATGCGGAGGCAATGTGGTTACCGTGACCGTCGGCCCTGAGGCGGGCGCATTGCCCGCGGGCTCTGGCGGGCTGCGGAACGCAGAGTTTGCCGAGTTCTTCCGCGCCGAGCACAAGAAACTGATCAGGTTCATGATGGCAATCGGCGCCGGCGGCGAGGAGGCAGCAGAGATCGCGCAGCTGACGTTCGTCAAGGCGTACGAGGGCTGGGATGCGATCCGGGCGCCGCGCGCATGGATCCGCCGGGTAGCAGTGAACGAGCTGACCGCCGCCCGGCAGGCTCTACGCCGGGAGACACCGCAGGCGACGCTCCCGGACGCACCGGTGCCTATGTCGACGGCCCTGGCGGTGGAGCTGACTGAAGAAGCTAGGCAGGTGCTGGCGGCTCTGCAGGAACTGCCGCCCAGACAGCGCCAGGTCATGGCGTGGATCATCGACGGCTTCGCCGCCGCCGAGATCGCCAGCGAGCTCGGAGTCAGCCCGGAGTCAGTGAGACAGAGCCACGCCAAGGCCCGCAAGAACCTCGGCCGGATCTACGGACGGGGGGAGAAGCGATGATCGGGCGACTGCGCAATGATTCTCGTGGCGGTACCAACGTCGAGGCCGCCCACGGCGCCATCAGCCGCGGCATGGCGGACGTGCTGGCCGCGCTCGACAACGTGATTGACGACGACGCGGCGCTTGGGCACGTCTACGCCGGCCTCGCGAGGAATCTCCCTGAAGCGGCGTGCTGCAGTGGCGCCACGCAAGTCGTCGACGAGTGCGCGCCGATCGACATGCTCGGATCGGCCGTCACCACGCCCCGCGCAAGCCGGCCTGCAACATCCAGGCACAAGCTGGCAGTACGTTCCGTGGCGGCAGCGATGGTAGCGGCCCTAGCCGCAGGCGCCAGTGCCGTGGCGCTGCGGGCTGCTGGGGCACCCGGCGTAGATCACGACGGCACCGATGGGCCCGCCGACCGTGGCTCTTATGTGGTGAAGCGCGTCAGCAGCGCCCTGCGCATCGCAGAAACCGGCGAGATTGCGCAGATGACGGTAACCACCGACGGCGCCGCCCTACCCGGCGGAAGGACCGCGACGACCACTTCCGAGGAGTGGTCCCGTGGTGAACAGTGGCGCTCGGTCACGGGCTCGCCGGCCGGTCATCTGGCCTACGACGAAGGCTCCAGCGCCACATCGCTCTACACCCTGGTCAGCTACCCGACACGGGCATGGGCACGCGAGCCTGGATTGGGTCGCCCGGCTGCGCCAGCATCAGATCCGGGCAGCTGCAAGTCGGCCGTAGCAGCCCACCCGCTGCTGTTCCAGCCCGGGCCGCCGGGTAGCGGCTTCTCTGCTGGTTCGGCGCTGACTGTGGCCAGCAACTTGCGCGCCGCGGTCTCCTGCGGAACCCTCGCGCCGGCTGGCCGACAGCGCGTGGACGGGCTCGAAGCGATCCAGCTGATGAGCAGACCGGACAGCCTGATCTCCGAGACCGTCTGGGTTAGCCCACGCACCTACTTGCCGGTCCGCGTAGTCATCCGCCCGCCTCATACCAAGCGCGAGTCCTTGACGGCTGACATCACCTGGCTACCGGTCACTGCCCAGAACCTGGCGAAACTTACTGTGCCCGTTCCCAGCGGATTCCGCCACGTCCGGCTCGTCGAGGATGTCACCCCGGTCTTGCAGCACACCCCAGGCTGACGTGAGATTCCGTGTTGGCGGCAGCATGCTGAGCGCATTCACCCAGGCCTTCCGAACGCCCGACCTGCGCAAAAAGCTGCTCTTCAGCATCTTCATCATCGCGGTCTTCCGGCTCGGCCAGCAGCTTCCCACGCCGGGCGTCTCGCAGAAGGCCGTCCAGACCTGCCTCGCCGTTTCGACGAAGAGCAACCTGTTCCAGCTGCTCAACCTGTTCAGCGGCAACGGCATCACCAAGCTGACAGTCTTCGCGCTCGGCATCATGCCCTACATCACGGCCAGCATCATCCTGCAGCTGCTCGCCACGGTGATCCCGCGGCTGGAAACACTGCGCAAGGAGGGCCAGACCGGCCAGGCCAAGATCACCCAGTACACCCGCTATCTCACGGTGGGGCTGGCGATCCTGATGTCGACTGGCATCATCGAGGCCGCTAGATCCAACAAGCTGATCACTGGCTGTACCGCGACGCTTATCCCTGACCCGAAGATCTTCACCATCGCCACGATGGTCATCATCATGACGGCGGGCACTGCGGTAATCATGTGGCTCGGCGAGCTGATCACCGACAAGGGCGTCGGCAACGGCATGTCCGTCATGATCTTCACCCAGATCATCGCCGTCGTCCCCGGCCAGCTGCGGCAGATCTATGAGATGAAGCCCAAGTACGTCTTCGTGCTTGTGCTGATCATGGCAGTGGCCGTTATCGCGTTCGTCGCGCTGATGGAACAGGCGCAGCGCCGCATCCCCATCCAGTACGCCAAGCGGATGGTCGGCCGCCGGATGTACGGCGGCACATCCACCTATATCCCGCTCAAAATCAATCAGGCCGGCGTGATCCCGGTCATCTTCGCCTCGTCCCTGCTGTACATACCGCAGCTGGCGGCCCAGCTGTTCGGGCAGAAGCTGAACGGACAGGTCGTGACGACTGGCTGGGCCGGCTGGGTGGAGACCAACCTCGCATTCAGCGACCACCAAGCGTACGTGGTGTCGTACTTCCTGCTGATCGTGTTCTTCACATACTTCTACGTGTCGATCACCTTTCCGCCGGACGAGGTGGCCGACAACATGAAGAAGAGCGGCGGGTTCATCCCTGGCATCAGGCCTGGCGGCCCGACGGCGGGTTATCTCACCTACGTGGTCAGCAGGCTCACAGCGGCCGGCTCGCTGTACCTCGGGGCCATTGCGCTCATTACCGTGGTCGCCACCGGCCTGCTGCAGGCTACAGCGCAGTTCCCGTTAGGCGGTACCAGCATCCTGATCATGGTGGGCGTGGGCCTGGATACCGTGAAGCAGATCGAGGCCCAGCTGCAGCAGCGTAACTATGAGGGCTTCCTGCGATAGGGCCCCGCCTTGCTTCTGGCCGGTCACGCCCGGCGCACGGTTACCCCTCGTGCCCGCTCGCGTCTAGCTGTGCTTGTCGCGGAGGACGGTAGCACTCAGGCAGACGCGCGGCCGTCCGGTGGGGATCGTGGTGCGCGGCATCAAGCTTCCCGTGCTGCTCCTGACAAGCCGAGTCCCGCGCCGCGCTGCGCGGCGAACGTGTTTCCCTCCCATGCTCAGGCCCTCCCCAGCCTCAGTAGCGGCAGGTTAAGCCCATTGGGGATCCTTTGTCTGCCAGTCCTATGACGACATTCGGCCTTGGTGCTGTTAGCTGGCACGGAAAGTGAATAGCCGGTCGCGAGGCGGTCCGGAAGCCACTGCATACCTGAGCCGGTGAACGCCGACGCCGACCAAAGTGCCGGGTCCGGGTGCGTCGAAGGCGATCTCCTGGAAGCCGCTACCGGCGAACCATGCCCGTATCTGCGGTGTCAGGTCGGGCGGGCGCCGGTGCCGAGTCCAGATGACCGTCGCTCCATTACGGCAGAGGGTGCCTGCGGCCTGAACGGTGCGCTGGATGTCGCGATCGCTGACATTGCCGAAGATGCCGCACATCAGCAGTACGTCGGCAGGCAGCGCGTCGGCGAATCCGTCGACCAGGCTTGCGTCTGCATGGCGGACCTCTACCTGAGACAGACCCATTCCGGCAGCCGACTTCCGGGCCAGCGCGACGTTGCGCGCGTCAGATTCGACCAGGACAGCCCGGACCTCGCCGCAGCGCGGATGGCGCGCCAGTGTTCCGAGGACGTCGCGACCCTGCCCGGCGCACAGGCTGACCAGTTGCACCCGGTCCGCGGCAGCGTGGTCGATGGCATCCGACAGGCGCGATTGGACGCACCGCAGCCGGATGCTCAACAGCGACGAGGGATCGTCATAGCCTGCGTGCCAGGTCACCCAGTCCTTCACTCCAGCATCGTGGCCTCTCCGGCGCGGCAGCCGCTAGTGAGCAGCGTCGGTTACCTTCCCGGTCCTCCGATAGTGGGCAAGGGTCTTGCGGACCTGCCGACGGATCCCCACGTCCGGGTCGTTGTGGCGGGACTCAAGGGCCAGGACCACCGCCGGGACCCGGGGCGCGGGCGTGCTGTCCGTAATGGCATGGATCACGTCGCCCCGGACCCGCGGATCAGGATCCCCGACGAGCTCGAGCAACCTGATCCACACCCGGTCATCGTCGGCCCGGACGTGGCAGGTGCACAGGTTCTTGCACGCGAGCTGGCGAACCCGGCTCTCCGCGCTCCGGGACAGCTCCAGGAGCCCATCGAGAGCGTCCTCGGCTACGCGCCCGTCGGCGGGCGGCAAACCGACCCCGACCCTCTTGGCGACCCTGTTCCACCGTCCCACAACCCAGACGATAGTCGCGCCCAGATGGCCGGACCACGGCTTATCTCGCCCGCTGGGCTCCTACATCGGCTGGGCCGGGCCTGCTACGGCAGCGACGCGAGTGACCGGAGCGATCGAGTTCCCTTTTATGCTCAACTGTGCAACGGTCACGGATCGCTATCGCAGCGGCACTTGCCGCAGCGTGCCTCGGGGTGTCGCTCCTGGTAGCGCTCGTGCCGTCCTTTCCCGCCGTCGCGGGCTCCACCGCTTGTCCATGGGTCGGCTCGCCAGCGCCTATCCGGCAGCGGGTGAGCGAGCTACTGGCCAGGATGACGGTGGCCCAGAAGGTCTCCCTGCTCACCGGCGCACCTGGCTCGCGCTATGTCGGATTTATCCCGGCTATTCGCTCGTTGTGCATCCCGGCGCTGAAGCTGGAGGATGGCCCGGCGGGGGTCGGCGACGGAATGACGGGCGTGACCCAGCTGCCGGCGCCGGTAGACGTGGCGGCGACCTGGGACACCTCGGCCGAGCGGACATACGGTCTGGTGATCGGCTCCGAGCAGGCGGCAAAGGGTACGAACGTGGACCTCGGGCCCACTATCAATATCGTGCGCGACCCGCGCTGGGGGCGGGCGTTCGAATCGGTCGGCGAGGATCCCTACCTGACAGGCACGATGAGTGCCGCCGACATCCGCGGCGTGCAGTCCACCGGTGTGATGGCAATGGTCAAGCACTTCGCCGTCTACAACCAGGAGACGAACCGGAACACCCCGGCCGACGACGCGGTCGTCAGCACCCAGGCCATGCAGGAGATCTACCTGCCCGCCTTCAAGGCAGCCGTGCAGCAGGGCGCCGCCTCGTCGGTGATGTGCTCCTACAGCTATATCAACGGCACGGCCGCATGCCAGAACCCGAACACGCTCAGCACTGTGCTGCGGCACCAGTACGGCTTCGGTGGTTTCGTCACCTCTGACTGGGGCGCGACTCATTCCACTGCAGCGTCGGCCGACGCAGGTCTGGACATGGACATGCCAGGCGGCGACGGCTACTTCGGCAGTGCGCTGCGGTCCGCCGTTTCCTCCGGATCGGTGCGCACGGCCACTTTCAACTCCTTGGTTTCTCGTGTGCTCACCCAGATGTTCGCCTTCGGTCTGCTCGACAAGCCGGCCACCGGGTCGCCAGCCAAGACCGCCACGAACGCCGCCCATCGGGCCATCGCCACAGCGCTGGCCGAGGAAGGAACGGTGCTGCTGAAGAACAGAGGGAACGTGCTGCCGCTCAGCTCGGCAGATCGTTCGGTCGCGGTCATCGGCGCAGATGCGTCGTCCCGTCCGCAGACCGTGGGGGGCGGCAGCGCCGGGGTCACCTCGAGCGGCACCGTCACCCCGCTGCAGGGCATCACCGCTGCAGCGCCCAGCGGAGTGCGGGTGAGGTACAACAGCGGCTCGTCGGACCGCTCGGCCGCGGCCCTGGCCGCATCCTCCAACGTCGCGATCGTGTTCGCCGGCTATCCCGAGTCAGAAGGCAGCGACCTGACCAGCATCGATCTGGGAAACGCACAAGACTCGCTCATTTCCGCGGCGGCGGCCGCCAACCCGCACACGATCGTGGTACTCAACACCGGCTCAGCGGTCACGATGCCGTGGCTATCGTCGGTCGCCGGAGTGCTCGAGGCCTGGTATCCAGGCCAGGAGGATGGCACAGCCATCGCCTCGGTCCTGTTCGGCCACAGCGATCCATCCGGCCACCTGCCAGTGACCTTCCCGACCTCGCTGGCCCAGGTTCCCGCCAGCACTGCGGCTCAGTGGCCGGGTATAGCCGGCAAGGTCGACTACTCCGAGGGAATCGACGTCGGCTACCGCTGGTATCAGGCCAACCATCTGACTCCGCTGTTCCCGTTCGGCTACGGCCTGTCCTACACCAGGTTCTCGTTCACCAAGCTGAGGGTGGGCTCGCTGACAGCGGGCGGAGCCGCGACGGTCACAGCGACCGTTACCAATACCGGCTCACGCGCCGGCGCTGACGTGGCCCAGCTTTACGTCCATGATCCGGCCGCCTCCGGGCAGCCTCCCGAGCAGCTCGAGGGCTTCCAGCGGGTGTACCTGCAGCCCCGAGCCAGCCAGCAGGTGACCTTCCATCTCACCCAGCAGAACCTGCAGTGCTGGAACACCAGGACCAACAGCTGGGCGACCAGCACCGGCAGCTACGGGATCGGGGTTGGCGATTCGTCGGCGAACCTGCCGCTGTCGGGCACCCTGTCGGTCTCCTCCGTGCAGCTCGGCCAGCCGGTCACAATCACCAGCCCCGGTCCGCAGGAAGGCATCGCAGGAACGCCAGTCTCGGTCCCCGTCTCGGCCACGGACCGTAACCCTCGCCAGTCCCTGTCCTATTCGGCCACCGGGCTCCCGGTTGGGCTGTCGGTCTCACCGGCATCCGGAACAATCACCGGCTTGCCGACGACGCCGGGAACCAGCACGGTGACGCTGACCGCTCGCGACCGCACTGGCGCCTTCACCACCACGACGTTCACCTGGACCGTGGTATCCGGCCTTGGCACGGGCATCGCCGGGCCGGGTCAGCTCTCCGGTCCAGCCCCGCTAGCGCCACTCACCAGTCCCGTCGTCGCGGCCGTTAGAGGCTCTTCGCCATAGCTTCGCGGGGCCATTCGTCGAAGCCGAGGTCACGCTCGTGTCGCCGTGCTGCGGCTAGTTCGGGCGGCAGGTCAGCCTCGCGCACCGTGCTCCAACCGAGCCGGGTGTAGTACGGGCCGTTGCTCGACGTGCGGATCGCCGTCGAGCATCTCGAGCCGGATGAAGGCGAGCGGAGTATCTCGCCCGTCCACGGCGACCAGGAGCCGGCCGTCGGCGAGAGCGGGCCGGTAGGCGTCCGGTTCTTGCGCTGGCGCGTCCGCCGCGCGGTCTATGGCTCCCCGGCACTCTGGCCGCGCCACGACTCAAGACGATCTATCGCAGTGCGAGTGGTCAGGTCCGGTTACCGCGATGAGCGTCAGGACGTGTTGCCCGCGGTTAGCGCGCGGGACGACTGCCGGAACATTCCGATCCTGAGGCGCGTTGAGACGAGCGACACGACATATCGTGTTTCCTTTACGGTAGGCCTGGGTCATTGACGGGCTCTGGGTCTTGCGAGGTGAGCGTAATGACCGGTTGGTACGCAGAGCGGACGCCGGGTAGGTCGGCCAGGGCCGTGATCGCCCTGACGGTGCTAGCGCTGCTGCTGGTGGCGGCGGTGCCGATAGCCCTGTTTGCCGCAGTGGTCATGATGATTCTGGGACACGTCGTCGTCGGGCTCGCTGTGTTCGGCGGCTCGGTCCTCGCCGCGATTCTGGCCGTCGCGGTCGCAGGCATGACCGGGATGCAGCACCTGCGCAAGCTGCTCTTCAGGGGCAGCTTCAACGTCGTGCAGCTGGACCCCAGACAGTACACCGACGCCGCCGAGCCGGAGGCCAGCGGTTACACCGACGTTGTACAGCTGGACCGTAGCGACTACAGCGAAGTTCGGTGACCTCGCCCTCTCGGGATCATGCGTCGGACAGCGTATCGATCGCGTCGAGGTCTCGAACGGCGTATCGGTGATGCTCCCACTCCTCGCGGAGGATCACGTGCAGGCAAGACAAAACGGTCTCGGGGTATTCGTGAGTCCACGGGTTCTTCCGGGTAGCGGTCAGGTCGTCTGAGGTGACGGTGGCGATGAAGTCGCGCACCATGGCGACACGGCCCGCCCGGACCTCGAGCACTTCGGCGTACGAGGGTGCGAGCGTCGCGAAGACCGACATGTCGTTGCCGTCGGTCTCGTATTCGACGTTGGGCTGACCGATCGGGTGGAACGGCTGCTTAATGTCCAGGATCGCCCGGCCCAGCCACGCGTCCGTGGCCATGACCAGGTGCCGCAGCGTCTGCGCGAACGACCACTCGCCGCCCACCGAAACATCGACCGTGCCAGCCGGCATCGTCGAGACTCGCTCGCGGGTGCTCGCCCACGTCCGCTCGAGCGCCGCCCACGCCGCGCGCAGGCCAGCCGGGTCTGCGGCGCGCCGGTCGGCACCGTCAATCCTGCGGAACCGTGCACGATGCAGGTTCGCGTCGACGAACTCGGCTGTCGCCGCGCCCCTCCGGCCGGGCAGATGATTCGCTGATCCAGCGACAACCTTCCCTGGCTTACTAGTGAAATTTGCCAGTGACCTCGCCCGCGAAGTGACCACACGTTGTTACTCACGGAACGGATCGCAATGCTCCAGATCACCTTAGGTCGCATGCGCTATCAGCCCGACGACCGTGACGACAACTTCCTGCCGCGCACGCTTGCGGGCTGGGACAAGACAATGACCGAGATCCAGGTATATGACGCCGCTCGCGGATGGTGGCGACTAAATGTGGACCGTGCGCGCAGCGAGCGCTTCGCGGTTGTTGTTCCTGCGGGACGTGTGCGCCAGATCATAGAGATCAACCCGGACGATTGGACCTACGCGCCCAACATCGCCAGGTGGGCCTTCAGCGGTACCGTCCTGCAGGCCGGTCACCCCGTCTACGAGCGGTATACGGGCCAGACCCTACCTTCGTCGGGGCAAAACCCCATCCGGTACCTCCGAGACTAAGAAGCCGCATGGGCCGTCGAGAAGCCGCCGCTGGACCGGGCTAGCCTTCGGGTTATGGCGTTGCGACCCGACGAGTTGTACAACCATGCTCTGGCCGCTGCTGACGGCGAGCACCGGCTCCCGCTCGCCCGCATGACCGGGTGGGATATCAGTCCCTTCGAACCCGGCGGCCTGCGCGTCGCGCCGCTGCGCCCCCCGGTCCTGCCCGAGCCAGCCCGGGCCGGTGAGGACCCGGCGGACTGCCACGCCTGCACCGCCAGGAACGAAGGGATCTGGCTCGACGAGACCTGGCGGCTCACACGGATCCGCAACACCGGCGTGCCGCTGGTGCTGATGCTGCACTCACGCGATCACTACGACCTGGCGGACCTGCCCGACGAGCGGGCCGCCGAACTGGGGGTACTCACTAGTCACATCGCCCGCCACATACAGGCCCTGCCGAACATCTCCCGGGCCCATGTGTACCGCATCGGAGACGGCGCCGCGCACCTGCACGTCTGGTTCTTCGCCCGGCCCGAGGGACAGGCCCAGCTCTATGGATCATGGCTTGTCGTATGGGACGACCTGCTCCCCGAATACCCCGAGAGCGTTGCCGAGGTAGACGCGGCCACAGTCGCAGCGGCGCTAGCCGCCTCCTATGGCGGGCACCACTCCGCCAACGGCGAACCGCGCCCCTGACCGAGCGAGACAGTGGGCTCGAATATCACTTGGCTGACGAGGGCCGCTCCATCCACCGCTCGGGGCTGATGAGCTCGCCAAAGCCCAGCCGCCGGTACAAGCTGCGTCCCGGCTCGGCCATCAGCACCGTCCGCAGTCCCGCCACGTGAGGATGGCCAAGCGCCGCCTGGACCAGGAACGTGCCCACCCCGTTGTCGCGGTGCGCCGCGTCGACGAAGACATCGCACAGCCAGCAGAACGTGGCGTAATCGGTAACGACGCGAGCGAAGCCGACCTGACCACCACCGTCGGGCGCGTACAGCCCGACGCACAGCGAGTGCTCGATTGGGCGCTCCGTCACCTCGCGGGTTCGGCCAGACGCCCAGTAACTCTCGCGGCTCATCCAGCCGTGCACCCGGCCCGTGTCGAGCAGCGCCTTGTCGTCGCTCACCCAGTAACCGCCAGGGCCGGCACCCGTCCATGCCACGGTCAACATGTAGCACGCTCAGCCCACGCGCCGATGCCGTAGTCGCGCTGGATGAGACGCGTGTCAGCTGGCCCCACGAGGCCAGTGTTCACTGACAGCGGCCGGGCACGCGAGAATGAGACCACCAGCTGACGGCGAACTTCGCCGGATCGTGCCGCATGGAGGCTGCCAACATGAGCTATAAGGTCACCAACCCGGCTACGGGGAAGGTCGAGAGCGAGTACCCAACCGCCAGCGATGCCGAGATCAGCGACCTGCTGGCCAGGGCAGCACGCAGCTACGGGTCCTGGAAGACCACCGACATGGCCCACCGGTCCGAGATTGTGGGCCGCGTCGGTCAACTGCATGCGGAACGAGCTGACGAGCTAGGCGCCATCATCACCAGGGAGATGGGAAAGCCGACCCGACAGGCCAAGGGCGAGGTGCTGTTCACCGCGTCGATATACAAGTACTACGCAGACAATGCGGGCGAGCTTCTCAGCGACCAGCCGCTGCAGTCCAACACGCCAGGCACTGCGGTGGTGCGCAAGAACTCGATCGGCCCGATCCTCGGCATCATGCCGTGGAATTATCCGTACTACCAGGTGGCCAGGTTCGCAGCCCCCAACCTGATGATCGGGAACACGGTGGTGCTCAAGCACGCGCCGCAGTGCCCGGAGTCGGCCTTGGCTATTCAGCAGATCTTCCGCGACGCCGGGCTGCCTGCCGACGCCTACATCAACGTCTTTGCCACCAACGAGCAGGTTGCCACGATGGTGGCCGACCCGCGTATCTGCGGCGTTTCGGTGACCGGCAGCGAACGGGCTGGCTCGGCGGTGGCCGCTGCGGCCGGGCAGAACCTCAAGAAGGTCGTGCTGGAGATGGGCGGCTCGGACCCATTCATCGTGCTGGACGCGCCCGACATCGCCGCGGTGGCGAAGGCCGCAGTCATCGCCCGGATGTCCAACGCCGGCCAGGCCTGCAACGCCGCCAAGCGGATGATCGTGGCGGACGCGGTCTACGACGACTTCATGAAGGCGTTCGTGCATCTGATGGCCGCCCAGGTCACCGGCGATCCAACTGACCCCGGCATCACCTACGGGCCGATGTCCTCCGAGCAGGCCGCGGTAACGCTGATGAGCCAGATCGAGGACGCGGTCAGCAAGGGCGCGACCGTGCACACCGGAGGGCACCGTGTCGACCGGCCGGGCGCATTCGTGGAGGCGACGGTCCTGTCGGCGGTTACCCCAGAGATGCGAGCGTTCAGCGAGGAACTGTTCGGCCCCGCGGCCGTGGTGTACCGGGTCAAGGATGCCGACGAGGCCGTCGCGCTGGCCAACGCCAGCTCCTTCGGGCTTGGCGGCTCGGTCTGGACGGCGGACGAGGCCCTGGCCGCGCAGGTGGCCGACCAGCTCGAAGTCGGCATGGTCTGGATTAACCGAACCGAAGGCGGCGGTGCCGAGCTGCCATTCGGCGGGACCAAGCGCTCCGGGGTGGGCCGCGAACTCGGGCCGCTCGGCATCGAGGAGTTCGTGAACAAGAAGCTCATTCACACCAAGCCCGCGGAAGCTTCATAAAGAAGCTTCATAAATGAGACGGCGTGCGCCTTACGACAGGCGCCTAGTCTCCTCGGCATGCCAGGAGAGCTCCATTTCCTCGAATCGCTTGAGCGCCTGCTGAATCAGTGCCTGATCGCTACGCGCGATGCCGAGCGCGCGTAGCGCGAATGGCTCGGCGAACGTTCCCTGGTGCAGCCATTTCGGTGCTTCGGCCTCGATGCGCTCGAAGTCGCCGAGCGCGGCGAGTGCGTCCAGGAACGTCGACACCGGCTCCCATTCCCAGTCGAAGTCGGCCGGAGCGAGTTCGGCGAGTTGACCGGTCTCGCGCCGGGTCATGGCCAGGCGGATCCTCGGCGGCTCGAACCAGCCCTGATAAAACCGGCCGCCGGCCATCCCAAACCCGTCCGCCTTCGCCTCCAGCCGCCGGGCCTCCTCATCGTCGCCTGCATGAGCGCGGCCGACAGCGCAGTTCAGCAGGATGGCCACGTCCAGGGCGCAGGGTGTGCCCGCGGCCCGGTTGGCGTCCACTGCCTGCTCGGCCTCGCCCGCCCGGGCACGGAGCTCGTCCCAGCGACCGGTCACGCTGGCCAGCAGCATCTGCCAGGCCGCGCCGTGCACGCGGTGGTGCGGAGTTAGCCCGGCTGCGATCTCGACGGCCTGCTCGCTGGCTGCCGCCGCTAGCTCTAGGCGGCCCGATTTCAGGTACACGAAGACTGCGACCATGAGCGCCGTGGCGCAGACGTCGGGGTCGGGCACCGCGGGAAGCAGTGCCATCACTTGATCCATCACGGCGGCGGCCCGGTCGAGGTCCCTTTCCACCATGGCCAAGCCCGCGATGACATGCAGCGCTATGCAGCGAAGTTCACGGTTGCCCAGCAGTTCGGCGATTGCCAGGGCCGAGCGGGCGGCGGCTTCGTCGCTGTCGAAATCTGCCAGGGCGGCGAGCGCGTTCCCCTGGGCGAGGGAGCCTTCCGGCGCGAGTTCCAGAGCCTGCTGGATCCACCCTCCGACGAGAGTCCACTCCGGGTCCGGCTGCTGGACCCACATCCCGGCCCGTTGGCCCGTCTGCAGGGCGAGGTCGGCGTAGACCTCGGCGGAGGGCCCGCCGATCTCCAGCGCTTTCGCCATGGCCTGCCAGAACCCTTCGCCGTCATACTTGAGGGCGCAGGCCTGGCCGATGCGCTGCCAGATCCCGGCCTGCTCCTGCGGGTCGCGTTCGAGGCTGAGCGCGCGGTGGAGCAGGGCGAGGCCCTGGTCGATCTCGTAGCGGCCGATGGCCAGGTCCGCGGCTCGCCGTGACCACAGCACCGCCTTGGCGCGCAGCGCCTCGGCGTGTTCTTCCCTGCCGAGCCAGGCCAGGTCAAGGTTTTCTGGGCGAACGGCCTCGGCGTAATGGTGCGCGAGCAGCGGAGCGTGCTCAGCCTCACCTCTGCCGTTCCGCTCAAGCCACTCGGCGAAGCCGGCGTGCAGCGGTGCCCGTTTCGCCTTGAGCAGGCTTTCGTAGGCGACCTCACGGGTCAGCGCATGCCTGATTAGCCACTCCCGCTGACCCTCGATAGACGAGCGAGAGTGCGGGAGCACGAAGTCCCGCTCCTGCAGCAGGCTGAACTCCGGATCCGCTCCCTCGGCAAGCTCGCGCACCGGATCGCTCCAGAAAACTCGCCCGATCACCGAAGCCGTCTGCAGCGCCGGTTTCTCCGCCCTGGGGAGCATGTCGATGCGCGCCGCGAGCACGGCCTGGACGGTGTCCGGCACGAAGAAATCCGGCGGGAGCTCACCGAATGACCAGCCGTCGTTCTCGCGGACGAGCACCCCGCGGTCGGCCAGCGTCGCGATCACTTCCTCGACGAAAAACGGGTTCCCCTCTGCCCGCTGCGCGATCAGCTGCCGGATCGCTGCAGGGCAGTCGCTCCCCAGCAGGCCGCCGACCAGTTGCTGCGCCTCCGCCGCCGGCAGCGCCTCGAGCCGCACCAGCAAACCGCCGACCGGCCAGCCCGGCCGCTGATCGAACAGCTCGGGCCGTGCGGTCACGACCAGCAGGAACGGGCCGGCCACCCGCTCGGCGAGCATCTGGAGCAAGTCGCACAGCTCATCACCGGCCCAGTGCAGATCCTCAACCAGCACCACGGTCGGCCGCTCGCTGGCCAGGTCCTGCAGGAAACCGACCCACGATGTTTGCAGCCGGTCCCGCACGGTCAGCGGGTGCATGCCGTGCGGCGGCGCCAGGCCTAGCGAGAAACCCAGCCCCTCGCGGCCCGCGAGCCGCTCGGCCACTACTTCCGGCGGATCGCTGTCCCGAATCCCGAAGTGTTCCTTCAGCACCTCACCGAGCGGCCAGTACGTGATCCCGTGTCCGTACGACAGACATCGGCCCGTGCGCAGCAGCGGCTGACGCGGATCCCCGCCCAGCCACTGCCAGAATTCACGGACCAGCCGCGTCTTGCCCACCCCAGCATCGCCGACGACTGTGACCAGGTGCGGTTGGCCGGTACTGACCACGCGCTCGTAAGCCTGCTGCAGGTCCGCCAGTTCGCCGGCGCGGCCCACGAACACCGGCTGAAGACCGGCGATCCCCCGCGGGCGCATCAGCGACAGGGCGCGGACCAGTCTGCGGCAGACGACCCCGCCGGGCTTGCCCTTCGCCTGCACCGTCATCGGCTCGGCGAACTCGAACGCGCCCCGCGCGGCCGCAACCGTCCGCTCGCCCACCAAGATCTCCCCTGCGCCCGCCGCCTGCTCCAGCCGCGCGCACACATTGACAGCATCCCCGGTAACGAACGAACTGCCCTCCCGAGGATGCCCCACTACAACATCGCCGGTATTCACGCCAACGCGAAGCGCCAGCCGCCCGCCGAACAACTCCCCCATCCGCCGCTGCATCCCCAGCGCCACATGCAGGGCCCGCTCCGCGTCATCCTCGTGTGCCGCGGGCGCACCGAAGGCCGCCATCACCGCGTCGCCAACGAACTTCTCGACGGTCCCCCCCGCCCGCTCGACCTCCTCCTCCATCGCGTCGTAGAACCGATCGAGTACCGCGCGGACGCGCTCAGGATCCTGGTCCCCTGCGAATTGAGTCGATCCGACCAAATCCGCGAAAAGGACGGTCGCCAGCTTCCGCTCCTCAGCCGACATGCAAACTTCCCCACCCCGCCGTCAGACGGCCCGTCAGCCTCACATTCGCAGTCACCCTGAACGAAGCGCCTGCGGCCCACCATCCTGCACAGATCTCGATGCCTCTTCGTGCCGGTGACCGGCGGCCAGCTCCTCCAGCGCACCTGGGGCGAGCTGGCTGGCGGGCACCGCAGCCACCCGGCAGGGCGTCACAGCGACCAGCGACGAGGTACGAACGCCGCCTTCCAGCCACGCCCGTTCGCCCAGCAGCGCTCCCGGTCCGTACTCGGCCAGGCGCTCGCCATCCCGCTCCACCCGGATAACGCCATCCAGCAGCAGGTAGACGTCGTCTCCTGGCTGTCCCTGCCCGACTAGAGTCGCGCCGGCGGCAACACGCTCGATCCTTGGCTTGCGCCCGCCGTGCATCAGCTGCACCGACAAGGACCGCTCCAGCGCGGTCTCGACCGCCATCGCCAGCGCAGAGGAATCCACATCGCCCCACGGGCTGTGACGGCCGAACGACGTCCGGTACCAGTCCTGAAAGTCGGTCAGCCCGGACTTGAGCGCAACGCGGCCGACATCGTCATACACCCAGTGCCGGGGGAACCGGCTCGCCCCCGCTATCGAGAAATCAGCCCGCCCGTCGGTGTGCAGAGTCAGCGACAGGGTCGTCCACACAAGAGGCGGTTGCCATTGAACGAACGGCTTGCGCCGTACCCGCCTGGGCGCGGGCAGGCCGGTCCGCCCGCCGACTGTCTGGCGGAACCGGACCCGGCCTTCGGCCACCTCAGGATCGCGCTGGATGAGGGGAAGCTGAACCGCCTGGAATGTGAACGGCAGCGCGCCCACCCGCACAGTCGTCGACCCGATCAGACCGCCGCCGGAGTACCCGGCTGCCGTGACCCGACCCGAATCATCGACGTCAATCCACGCGCGCAGCACGTTGGCAAACCTGAACCGGTCCGCCAGCCGCAACTCCTCCACGTCGCCAAGTTCGGCCGGCGGCGGAAGATCATAGTGTGTCAGCCCATAGTCGAAGGCAGTCCTGGCAGCACCGGTCACCGCCTCCGACGGGATCCACGATAACGAGGTAACACAGCTTTCGTACCGCATGGACACATCGTGACTGCGGCGGCAGCTTAACCGCAATGGTCTGATGGATTAATGATGGAACAGCCGGCCGTGGCGAGCGGCCTCGTCGATATTGTCGCGAAACGAAAGGAAGCCGTCGGACGCAAGTGCGAGATCCGTCAGCTGACGGCGCCATCGCGATCGCAGATCCGTTACATCGACCGGACGGTGATCCGGAAATGCAGAGACCGCACCTGCTCGTGGCGCGCCGCAGCCACCAGGTATCCACCTTCGCTCCGGCAAGCTTGGTGCAGTCGACTCGTGACTCCTGCCCGGCGGTGGTTGGCCCACCTGCGCCAGTCGCGTGCACCACACCCTACGCCCGGCCATCACTGCCGGCGATTGCCAGTGAGAGGAACGGCCTGCCATGATCGACGGCACCGGCAATATCTGCTGAGGCTGGGGGTATCTCAATGGGATTGATCGGGTTGATCATCACAGTCCTCTTGTGGATCGTCGGCCTCGTCATCCTCTACTGGGTGATCCGCATGGCTGTGCGCGACGGGATCAAGGATGCCTGGAGGATCCGCAAGCGGACCGACAGGGAGGCCGCTGGCTGGGATCCGCTGTCGGGTCGAGACGGATTCAGCTAAGGGCCAGGCTCGCCTTGGGCTACCCAGGTGGCCCTGTGGTACCTGAATCCTCGCCTGAGCGTCCAATCAGGTCGTTCATCTGCGCGGCGATATCGGGCGGAAGGAGCTGCATCGTATTCCGGGCGGCCTGCTTCGCTTGATCGAAGGTCATGTTGCCGTCGCCAAGCAGGCTCGTCGTAGATATTGGCTCACCCGCATTTGAGTACTGCGGAGTCCACTTCAGCCACCAACTGCCGTCCCACCAGCCGATCGTCGGGAGATCACGCAACTGTTCAGAGTCGCTGGTCATTATCACGAGTGCCGGGTACGCGCTGTAGTCCATTACGTAGACCATAGAAGCCTCCATTCGCACCGGAACCCGTGCTCCGATCGAATGATCGCCGTCGACAAGCACCTCGTTACGGCCACTGGACCGGCAATACTGGAACAACACCGCGGCAATCACGGTTTGCCGCAATCGGTTGACGGCCCGGACCGCGCCTGTTCTACTGCTCTTCTGCTCTAAGCCTGCTGAAAGGTTGCTCATGCCTTGGTCCTTGCAGTCCCCGCGCCTGCTCATCGGGATAGCAATAGTCGGCTCGGCGCTGGCGGCAGGCTGCTCGACCAGCACGCCCACAGCGGCGCCCACGGTGACTGTTACGGCGACCTCGGCCGGGTCGGCAAGCGCGAGTTCTAGCAGCGCACCGGCGGCCACGACGACGCCAGCCGGCCCACCGCCCTGCCAGTCCAGCGAGCTCAAGGTCACCCTGGGACACAGCGACGCCGCGGCGGGCACGACGTTCTACGAGATCCTGTTCACGAACGACTCCAGTACCACGTGCACTCTGTATGGCTTCCCTGGCGTTTCCTTCACCGGCGAGACGTATGCCGTTCAGGTCGGCCCAGCGGCGACCCGGAATCACGCACTCCAGCCGAGCCTGGTGACGATAGCGCCGAGTGCAGTCGCCAGCGCCGAAATCAGCGTCGTGGATGCCCAGAACTACCCGCCGGGCCCATGCGGCCTGACGACCGCTAGCGGAATCCTGGTGTATCCGCCGAACCTGACTACCTCGGTCGGCCTGCCATTCAACGGCTACACCTGCGTACATGCGAGGGATCACGTCCTGTCTGTTGACCCCGTCGTCGCGGGAACAGGCTCCGGCTGAGCAACTGCCCAGCGCTCGGCATTGCCGCTATCCCCAACGGGATCAGGATCGCCACGATCAAATCTGCAGTTCTGTAGTGCGAAATATTCAGGCCGGAGATTCTGTCTCGCCCCGCTAAACTGGCCCAGATTGCTCAGCGCAGGGGGAGGGCGGAATGAGCGATCCTGTTGCGCCGACAGTGCGATTCGAGGTACTCGGGCCCCTCCGCTCTTGGCGCGGGGACATTGCCATTGATCTTGGACCCGTGCAACAGCAGGAGGTTTTGGCGGTACTGCTCCTCCAGCAAAATCGCGCCATTGCCCCGCAGCAGGTCATCAACGCGGTATGGGGTGACGCAGAGCCGAGCTCGGCCGCGACCCTAGTACAGCGGCACATCTCCAAGCTGCGCCAAGTGCTCGGACTGAGTCGGTATCCCATCGCGGAGTCCGGGTACCTTGCTTGGACTCAGGCGGGCTATGTGCTGAGCGTGCAGACTGGCGGCCTCGACCTAGACGCCTTCGAAAGTGACGTCGAGGCGGCGCGAAAGGCCCGGGCCGCGGGCGATTTGGCGTCCGCTGCCGAGATGCTGCGCTCGGCGCTCGCACTCTGGCGCGGGCCGCTCTGCGATGGCCTGACAAGCCCATTCCTGGATGCCCAACGCGATCGTCTGGAAGAACGGCGCATCGGCATCATCGAGGAACGCACCGAGCTGGACCTGGCCGTCGGTGATCGCGGCGATTTGGTCGCCGAGTTGCGGCAGCTGGTAAGCGAGCACCCATTCCGGGAACGCATGCATGGTCTGCTCATGCTTGCGCTGTACCGCTCGGGGCGTCGAGCGGACGCGCTCGCTGCTTTCCGCGAGGCGCGCCGCCTGCTGCGCGAAGAACTCGGCGTCGAGCCTGCCGCGGCACTTCAGCGACTTCACCAGCAGATCTTGAATGCCGACCCAGAGCTCGGTTCAAGGGCTTATCAACCTGTTCTTTCGGCGGGCAGCTCACCAGTTGGGAATCAGCTACCAGCGCCGGCTCAGCTGCCGCACAGCGTGGCGGGCTTTTCGGGTCGCCAGGCAGAGATTGAATGGCTGAATGGGCTCCTGCCCGACGAATCGGACGCCTCGGCCGAGACGGTGGTAATCACAGCGCTCGCCGGTACGGCTGGAGTAGGCAAGACCGCGTTGGCCGTGCACTGGGCGCACCAGATCCGCGACCGGTTTCCTGATGGGCAGCTGTACGTCAACTTGCGCGGGTTCGACCCCGCGGGGTCTGCGATGGAGCCAGCGGATGCAATCCGAGCGTTCCTGGATGCGCTTGCGGTGCCGCCGGACCGGATTCCCGTAGACCTGGATGCACAGGCCGCGCTCTACCGCACCATGCTGGCCGGCCGGCGGAGCCTGATCGTCTTGGATAACGCCCGCGACACCGCTCAGGTGCGGCCGCTGCTTCCTGGCACGCCATCGAGCCTCGTGTTGGTGACCAGCCGGAACCAGCTGCTGGGCCTGGTCGCTGCCGACGGGGCGAAGCTACTTGAGCTCGATCTACTACCGGCAGACGACGCCCGATCCCTGCTTGCGCGCCGCGTCGGCGAGCAGCGGGTGGCGGCGGAACGCGCCGCCGTGGACGAGATGGTCGATGCGTGCGCAGGGCTTCCGCTCGCCCTTTCCATCGTCAGCGCGCATGCTGCGGTGCATCCTCGGTTGTCCCTTGCAGACCTGGCCGGCGAACTGCGCGAGACACGCGGCGGTCTGGACGGACTTAATGCCGGGGACAAACAGACGGACCTCCGGGACGTGTTCTCCTGGTCGTATCGCGCGCTCAGTGCGCCGGCCGGACGACTGTTCCGGCTGATGGGGCTGCATGAAGGCCCGGAGATCGGAGCACCGGCGGCAGCCAGCCTGGCGGGCGTCCCCCTGACTCAGGCGCGTGCGTTGCTGGCTGAGCTCACGAGTGCGTGCCTGCTAGCGGATCGGGCCCGTGGACGCTTTGGCTTCCACGACCTGCTGCGGGCATATGCGAGGGAACTCGCCGATGAGCACGACTCGCCAGAGGACAGGCGCGCGGCCGTCCACCGGGTCCTAGACCACTACCTATGGACGGCCTACCGCGCCAACGAACTCCTCGTTCCAAGCCGCGACGACGCCATCTCCGTTGCGTCCGCAAGCCCACTCGTGACACCCGAAAAGTTGGCTGACTACCGGGAAGCGCTGGCGTGGTTCAGTACGGAGTACCAGGTCCTGCTGGCAGCCCTCCGGCAGGCAGTGAACGACGGGTTCGATGTCCACGCCTGGCAGCTGGCCTGGGCGATGGCGTCATTCCTCGAGCGGCGCGGTCACTGGCACGACGCGGCCACTGCCCAGCAATTCGCGCTGGTCGCTGCCAGCCGCTTGGGCGACCCCTACGCGCAGGCGAAAAGCCATGCATCTCTCGCCCACGCCTACGTGCCGCTGCGCCGTTACGCCGAGGCTCAGGACCACCTAATGCAGGCCCTTGCGTTGTACCAGGGACTTGGCGATCACACCGATCAGGCGCAAACCCACCGGAGCCTCGCGCTGGTCCTTGACCGCCAGGATCGCTACGCAGAGGCGCTCGACCATGCTCAGCAGGCATTTGAGCTGTTCCAGACCGCGGGCCATCGGATCGGGCAGGCCCGAACCATGAATGCAGTTGGCTGGTTTCACATCCAGTTGGGCCGCCACGAAAGAGGGCTTTCTTACTGCCGGCAAGCTCTTGATCTGCAACGGGAGATAGCCGACCAGTACGGCCAGGCGGACACGCATGACAGCATCGCCGCCGCCTACAGGGCCCTTGGCAACGACGAAGGTGCTATCGCCCATTACCAGCAGGCGGTTCTTCTATTTCGAGAATTCGGGCACCGTCACAGCGAGGCCCATACCCTCGCTTACCTTGGCGATATGCACCTCGCTAGCGGCAGGCCCGCTGAGGCTCGCGAGGCTTGGCAAGGGGCGCTCGCCATCCTCGATGAACTCGGCCATCCCGAGGCTTCGCAGGTGCGCGAAAAGCTAGAGAACCTGGCGAGTGCGCAAAGCGGCGCAATTCGTCTCGGTGCCCTCAGTGATGAACTCTCGCAATCGCAGAGACACCACCGTAGGTCTTGACAAGTGGCTATGCGACACGCGATCTTACCCTCTGACGAGCTAGCGCGCCTCCCGCCTATTGCCCGCTAAGCAGTCGATCTGGCATGGGTCATATAACAAGCCTGGGAGGTCGCGATGGCAGGCTCGGTGTTCAGCCGGGGGGAAGTCGAAGCTCTGGCGCGGAAGCTGGATTCACTCCAACATGAGCTCTCGCCAGATGAACGGGCGCTCTTGGTAGATATCTTCTCGGCGGCCAGGCGTTCTGTCATCCGCATCCAACCGAAAGGCCCGCCCGGGCCAGAGCCGACATCAGCTGACCTCAAAGAACAGCTCGTCAACGCTTTTCTTCCTGCCGATGTTGACCAATTTATCATGGGCTACACCAGCGGGATTACTGGCGAACCCGGCCCGCTCGCCTAACCATCCCCTCTTTCAATCCGGTCACGCCCTCCGGACCGCAAAGTTCCCGACTCATGAGTTCCACTTGGCGACGACATGCTGGATAGAGAGACGCGAACGCCAAGTAGGCCGTCAGTGGTTCTTGTCTCTATGCCATTCATGGATGCTCACCGTCCCTCCATTCAGATCGGGTTGCTCAAATCTATTGCCGTAGCTCACGGCTTTCCTGTCCGCACAATGCACGCCTATCTCAGCTTCGCGGCAGCAATAGGCGTGGATTACTACCAGTTGCTCGCTCAGCATCGGGGCCCCATGGTAGGCGAATGGCTGTTCTCACTCGACGCATTCCGGGAGGCCGCGCCGGACCCTGACTCGGACATGCTGGCGGATCTAGCCGACGGACTCTCGTACTTCGCCATGCCGCCAGCAGAGTTGCGGAGACGCCTGACGACAATACGCCATGAAACCGTTCCTGCGTATCTTGACTCGCTCATCGATGCACTTCCCTGGCACGAGGTGGCGATTGCCGGCTTCAGCTCGACATTTCAGCAGAATACCGCCTCACTTGCATTTGCCCGCCGGCTGAAGGAACGTCACCCCCATATCTTCACCATTTTTGGCGGCGCGAATTTCGATGGAGACATGGGTCCTGAGCTTGTCCGCGCATTTGATTGCATCGACGCTGCCATCATCGGCGAGGCTGACGAGGCCTTTCCCCGGCTGCTGAGAGCGCTTGCAGACGGCAAGGACCTGGATGACGTTCCTGGCCTTGCGCGGCGCGTGGATGGAGAGGTCAGCCTCACACCGCCGCTGCCACCGAACTTGCAACTTGATGACCTACCAGTACCGGATTACGAGGACTACTTCGAGCAAGCGGAGAGTCTGGGCATACTGTCGCAGGCTCGGCGCCGGATGATTTCACTTCCGATCGAGACGGCCAGGGGGTGCTGGTGGGGGGAAAAGCATCACTGCACATTCTGCGGGCTGAATGCGACGACGATGCGGTTCCGCTCGAAGTCAGCCGGCCGTGTGCTCCGAGAACTCGAGCAGCAGTCGCGGCGTTATCGAACCTTCAATTTCGAAGCGGTCGACAACGTGCTCGAGCTGTCCTACCTGAATGAGCTGTTTCCTAAGCTCAGAGAGATTGAGTCGGGTTACGAGCTCTTCTATGAGGTAAAGGCCAACCTGAGCCGTGAGCAGCTGAGACTACTGGCTGAGGCCGGTGTCGCTCACATTCAGCCTGGTCTTGAGTCGCTGAGCTCAAACGTACTACGCCTTATGCGCAAAGGGGTCCGCGCTGGTCAGAATGTCAACCTGCTTCGCTGGTCTCAGTACTACGGGATTAGCGTTTCGTGGAACCTGCTGTGGGGCTTTCCCGGCGAGACGGAGCAGGACTACGTCGGTCAGGCGGCAGCGATACCGCATTTGCTGCACCTTCCGCCTCCTGCCAGCGCGAGCCGAATCTGGCTAGAACGATTCAGTCCGCTCTTTACCGAGCAGGACACCGGCGGGCTTCGGTACAAGACACCGGAGCGCAGTTATCAGTACGTTTACCCGGCTGACGTCGATCTCGAGAAAGCTGCTTATTTCTTCGACTACCTGGTTGAGGGCAGCGTGCCGGAGACCGCCTATGCGGCGGTGCGCGACGCAGCCAAGGCGTGGTCCAGCGCCTGGCAGGCCGAGCAGCCGCCGATGCTGACGCACCGATCCGCCCCTCGTTTCGTGCAGATCCGCGATCAGCGGCATCAAGGGCACGACGGCACCTACACGTTCGAGGACACGCTCGCGGATCTGTACCTGGCCTGTGGCAACAGGCCAACGACGGCTGCCGCCGTGCGCCGGAAGCTAGGCCTGCGCTTGTCCGAGGAAGCCATTCATGAGGTCTTCCAGGAGTTCCAGCAGAGGGGCCTGATGTTCATCGACGGGCAATTGGCCCTCGCCCTCTCGTTGCCTGCCGTCAAATCGCGCTGAAAGCCCGGATCATCCGGGAATGGTTGCCTCAAGCGGCGGCTGATTCTTCCCGCGCGCATGTCGCGGTGCGGTGGCTAGTGCAGTGCGCGCTGCAGCGAACGCTGTAGCGCCCACCGTCACCATCTCTAGCAGCACATGCGAGAGGAGGTGAGTCACATGATTCCAATGCATCCGCTGATCATTAGCCAGTTGGCTGCCGAAAAGCGTCGGGACATGCTGGCGCAAGCTGAGCGGGACCGCCGGGCGAGCCAACTCGCAGCGCTGGCCCGCGCATCGCGCCGGGCCGAGCGGGCACAGCGCCAGATGCAGAAGGCAAGGCGCCTGGTCCTCCGACTGCGTTCGGAGCTCGGCCAATGAAAGTCCCGGTCAATCCCTTCGATTTTCAGGCGCGTGCGGTCATCGCGGGGGCATTCGCACGACGACCGCCTAAGCCACTGATGTCAACCGAGACAGAGAGGACACTTCAATGACCATCAGCATGCAGACCCTCCATGACGCACTAGTCGCGCTTGTTACCACCGTTGGCATCGCAACGACCGCCTCGATTCTGTTCCTGGCGGCAGGCGCACTCTTCGAGCTCGAGCAGCGACGCACTGCCGGTACGCGCCGGCCAGGCGCTGGGCCGGCTCAGCACCCAACTCAAACTGACCAGGTCGGCGAGCTGCTGTTCCGGTAGCAGCCCGCTCATATCAAGCACAAGAGGGACGACGCCGTCGGGCATCGCCCCTCTTCGTGTCTCTTGACCTAGTGCGAATCAGCCCTCCGTGCACGCTGCTTCGGCGAAGAGCAAAGGCGCCATGGTTGATGATGGCGATATGAGGCCTGGGGAATTCACGAATGCGCATCCGGCGCTTACCGAGTTCTGGCATCCGGTGGCGCTGTCGCGCGAGGTCGGCCTAGACCCAGTGGGGGTCCGCCTGGCTGGCCAGGGCTGGGCGCTCGCCAGATTCGGCGGCGCTGTCGCCGGGTTCGCTGACGCGTGCCCGCATCGCCGGGCGCGGCTGTCGGCAGGGCAGATCATCGACGGCACCCTGCAGTGCACGTACCACGGATGGCGGTTCGATGCCGATGGCAGGTGCGTGGAAATTCCGGCCCTGGGGGATGCCGGATCGATCCCGGAGCGCGCGGAGCTGTGCCGCCCGGCGGAGATCGCCGAGCGCGATGGCCTGGTATGGCTCGCCCCGATGCCGCCCCGCGCGCCGCTGCCGGAACTGGCGCCGGGCACAGAGCTGGGCGGTGATGACATCGCGACCGTCTTCCTGCCGGTGGTGCGGGTGGAGGCCAACGCGGCGATCTTGCTGGACAACTTCCTCGATGAGGCGCACTTGCCGTTCGTGCACGCCGCCACAATCGGCGGGGCGGGCCCTGAACCCATTCCGCGCGCCGACGTCGCCAGGCAAGGTCTGTCGTTCACCGCGGTTCGCGAGCACACCTTCACCAATCTCACCGACCCGGCGGTACATGACGGCGTCCGGCCGGCCGTGCAGCGGCGGCGGATGACCTATCGGTATCAGGCGCCGCTGACTGCGACGCTGCTGCTCGAGTTCCTCGACGCCGGCGGCTGGCAGTTCCTGACGTTCACCGTTACACCCGAGGACGAACTCGCTTGCCGGGTGTACCAGAGCGTGACCGGTCCAGGCCTTGCCGACTCAGAGCAGGCCGACAGCGCCGCGAAGTACGAGATGTCGATCTTCGAGGAGGATCTGGATCTGCAGCGGCGGGCGCTGTCCGGCTTGGAGTTCCCGCTCGACCCCGCAGCCGAGCTGCACACACGAGCTGACCGGGTCTCGGTCGAGTTCCGCCGCGTGCTGGCCGCTGCGGTCGGCGACTGAGTCAGGACAACGGCAGGAGGGCGTGACAGGCCTCGATGTTGTGGAGCTGAATGTCGTTTCTGCGTCGCCGTTCCCAGGTGTCTCTGGTGAGTCGCCACCGGTTGAGCAGGGCGGGCTCGCCTTGCCGCGTCGCCCAGTCGGACCCGTTGGGGTCGTATCCGAGGCCTTGCGAGATCGCGTTGGAGCCGTGGTTATCGACGAAGGCGTCGCTGGCTGCTTCCTTCGCACCGAGACCATCGAATGCCAGGTGCAGGATCGCAGCCCGCATCTCGCGCCCGAGCCCACGGCCACGCTCATCGGCGGACAGCCACGAGAAGGTGGTGACCGTTCCGAGTGTGGAGAAATTCACTCCGGTCACCGTCTGCTCCCCTACGGGCCGGCTGTCGACCATGACCACGAAGTTGAGCCGCCAGGAATCAGGCTCGACGTTGCCGCGCCGCCGCCAGACCGCCCTGAGCCACTTGGCGACCCGCAGGTCAGGATCGGGCTCGTAGAACGACGCCGGGTCGTCGTACGGTGCCGGATCGGCGTGGGTCTTGCCTGCGCGCACGACCTCCGCGAGCTGATCCAACAGCTCGTCGGTGGCGCCGCGCAACTCCAGCGTCGGCGTGCTGACGCGCACACCGAGCAGGGGGTAATTCTTCATGGGGTTAGTCGCTCCTTGCGCTACTTACTGACTCTCACGCCCTCTGCTAAAGCTCCATTTCATGTCGTCTGGCCATGGTCGATGAGCACCTGACTGATCTGGCGGTGGGTGTTCATGGCGACGAGCGGGTTGGTGGCTGCGTAGGACGTGTAGGCGTTCAGGCCGGTGGTCAGCGCCCACCCCTGGGCCCGGTCCCAGGTGGCGTCATCGACCTGAAGAGCTGCCCGCAGCACCGGCCGGGTCTGCGGGGAAAGCAGATTCCACGCGATCACCAGGTCGCAGGCGGGGTCGCCGGCGCCAAGGCCAGCGAAGTCGATGACAGCGCTCAGCTGTCCTCCGCTGACCAGCAGGTTGCCGAGGTGAAGGTCACCGTGGAACCAGACCGGGGCGCGGTCCCAGGCTGGCGCTCGGAGCGCCGCGTCCCATACCGCGGTCATCGCCCGTGCGTCAAACGTGTCCTGCACTGCCGCTATTGCAACCCGCGTCGCATGGTCGCGCTTGGCCAGTGACACGCCGGTGACCTCGTCATGGGGATTCGGGGCGTCAGCCTGCACCGGCAGCGCATGCTGGAGCGCTGTCAAGAACCCTGCCAAGTCGATAGCGGTCCGGCGTGGGTCGCCGAGACCTTTCACTGTGGCAGTTTCACCGGGCAGCCACCTCGAGACGGACCAATCCCACGGATATCCGAAGGCGGGTTTGCCTACTGCGAGCGGGACCGGGATTGGCAGCGGCAGGCGGGGTGCAAGGCGAGGCAGCCAGTAATGTTCCTTCGCTGCCTGACCCGCGGCCCAGTCGCCGCGCGGTAGCCGGACGCTCATGTTCTCGCCGAGCCGGTAGATCACATTGTCTGACCCGGCGGGATGCAACCGCGTTAGCGACAGGTCCGCCCACTCCGGGAACTGCGACGTCAGAAGCCGCCTGACAAGACCAGGGCTGATGCTGCTCCCGTCCGCCTCGACTTCCTCAGCCGGCACGACTGACTTCACTCATGGGGTCTCCTCCCGCTTCGGGCACAGCAGCACACCCCACCATCCCAGGGAAGGAGTGTCAACGCAGTTTGCCTGTCGCGAGCGGCGTGACGAACGACCGCGTCGGCCGCGAGGCCCGTGACATAACGCGTGTCACAGTGGGATGAGGATCATGAGTATCTCATCGCGGTCATCACCGGGGGCAAGCCGGAGCGCACCGGGCCAGCGGCCAGTCACTGTCCAGCCGAGTCTGGCGTAGAAGTGCTCCAGCCCAGTCCCGCCCCGTATTGCCAGGCGAAGTTGCTCCAGGCCCATCTCTGCGCGAGCGACTTCCCTGGCGTGCACCATCAGTGCACTTCCGATCCCCTGGCCACGTGAAGAGGGAAGGCTCTGGAGGTGGCTGATGGTCCCCCAATGAGCGACGACCGGACTCGGATTGCGGTGAAGGTGCACCCAGCCGACCAGGGTATCGTCTGCCCGCGCGATGAGGAGCCTGCTGAATTCAGGACTAAGGCCAGCGAAGAGCTTGTCAGCGACCGGCGCGACGTGGGACATATCGACAGGAAGAAATGGGAACCCGGCCGCCCCTCCGGCATTGCTGACCAGGATCCAGCAGTCGATAAGTTCCCGTCTCAGGACAGGGGTGACCTGCTCCGGGCTGGATACCTGGCTCAGTTCAATACGCTCGCCCACCTAGAAAGTATGCCAGGGCGGCGAGGTCAGCCGCTCGCGCCATCAGGCTCGATCCCTATGCGATGCGGGAAGCGGTGCACCTCCTGTGGCCAGCCGACCGCGACCGCGATCCGGCCGGCCCAATACCGTGCCTCGGCATCGCCGGGGACATCGACGACCGTGAAACCGCCGAGGTGCTCCTTGGTCTCGACGAACGGCCCGTCGGTGAACACCGGCGAGCCGCTGCTCGCGTCGACGCTGCACACGACGGTCGACGCGTCCAGACCGCCGTCGCTGAAGACGAAGACACCGGCGGCCGTCATCTCCTCGATCAAGGCCATGCCAGACGCGCCCCTCTCGCGCAACTCCTCCAGCGTGAGGTCGGGCGCCCACTCGTCGTTGAAGGCGATCAGGTATCGCGCCATCCCATGCTCCTCCGCTCACGGGCAGCCCGGACGCTGCCACTCACCTTCACCACGAACGCACTCGCGTCGATCGACACCCCGGCGCTCGACGGCTCGTGAAGCGTCGTATGCGCGATGGCTCTCGCGGCCGTCGCGCCCTCTCTATCAGAATGCTGTGGGCGGGGCTCTCCTCTGGACGACGAAGGGATGCCTTATGGAGATCATCAATCTGGGTGAGGCGGATGGACTGCCGCCGGTGGATTGGGCCGCGGTCGTCGAGAAGCTCGCTGCGGGATCTGCGCCAGCTCCGGACGCTGCGAACTCGCGCACGACCTGGCTGGCCACCGTCAACGAGGATGGTAGCCCGCATGTCACTGCGGTCGGCGCCCTGTGGCTCGATGGCGCGTTCTGGTTCCAGACGGGCGCGGGCACGCGGAAACGACGCAATGTCACACGTGATCCGCGGTGTTCGATCGCGGTGTCGATCCGCGACGCGGACGTCGTCATCGAGGGCGCCGCTGCGTTAGTGACGGAGCCGGGCGCGGTGGCGCGTATCGCCAAGGCGTGGGCTGACAACGGTTGGCCGGCCGAACCCGACGACAGCGGGTCGGGCATCACTGCCCCGTTCAACGCACCGTCGCAAGGACCACCACCGTGGAACGTGTATCGCATCGAGCCACGCTCGGCAATCGTCACATTGGGGGCGGAGCCGGGCGGCCTGACTCGCTTCCGGTTCTGAGGCCGGATGTGCAGAGCCAGTCATCGCCTGGCCGGGCCGCCGGCGACCAGGAAGGCGTCGACGATAGCGTCGGTGAATGCGGGCGGCACGGGCTGCCCAGTGAGCAGTACCCGGTAGTACACCGGCCCGCTCAGCTGGTCGATAGCCAGGTCTATGTCGGTGCCAGGCGCAAGGTCGCCTCGGGCGCGCGCCCGCACGAGCAAAGCTCGATCGAGTGCGCGCTGCCGGGCGGTGAATTCCGCGGCAAACCGCGCTGCGACCGCAGGGTCGTGCTGCGCCTGGCCAGCCAGGGCGCGCACGACCGCGCCTGCATCTGTCGTGGTCAGGAACGTGGCCACCTCGCGGAGCCGGACGCGCAGGTCACTGCCGAGGTCGCCGGTGTCGGCGGAGGTGAAGAACTCCTCAGCGTCCTGGCTGAGCGCATCGAACAGGATGGCCGTCTTTGAATCCCACCAGCGGTAAATCGTCTGCTTGGCGACGCCGGCCCGCGCCGCGATGCCTTCGATCGTGACCCCGGCGAAGCCTCGCTCGGCCAGCAGGTCATCGGCCGCTTCGAGGACGGCGATCCGGGCTTCCTCACTGCGGCCGTGCCGGTTGCCGTGGTGGCGTTGCTCGCTGGTCGCGCGCGCGGTCATACCGGAAGGATATCCATTTCTTGACTAGACGGAACGTCTCGTCTAGTCTAGGCACATGACGAACTCACTCATGACAGCACAGGCCGACACGGTTCTCCGCCGCCTCCACGCAGCTGCCGACGACCAGGAGTCGGGGCGGGTGCTCGTCCCAATGCCACCGCCGCCGCCCGGCCTGGGGTCCTGGCACGAGGCGCCGGCGGCCGAGCGGGCCGATGCGTTCCAGGACCTCTACATCCCGATCTCGGCCGAAGCCGGCAGGCTGCTCTACGCACTCGTGCGCGCGATCCGGCCGCAGACCGTCGTGGAGTTCGGCACCTCCTTCGGCATCTCGACGATCTACCTCGCAGCGGCCGTCACGGACAACGGCACCGGCCACGTCTATAGCACCGAGCTCAGCAGCAAGAAGATCGCGACCGCACAGGCGAACCTCAAGGAAGCGGGCATCGCCGAGGCGGTCACGATCCTGGAAGGCGACGCGCTGCGCACGCTTGCGGATGTAGCTGGCCCGGTTGGCCTGGTTCTGCTGGACGGCTGGAAGGATCTGTGTCTGCCCGTGCTGCGCCTGCTGGAGCCCAAGCTCGCGCCGGGTGCGCTAGTGGCCGCCGATGACATCACCCATGCCGGCATGGCTGCATATCTCGACTTCATCCGCGACCCGGCCAGCGGCTACGTCAGCGTGCCGTTCCCGGTCGGGGACGGCATGGAGATCAGTTCCTGGACTGGCCGCTAACGGGGCGCGATGCGCGCGCAAGCGCTATCCCAGAACCTGGCTAATCACTGGGCCGGGTTCGCGCTTGCCCCTTCCTGAGCGCTTGCTAGCGCCAGCGCCAAGGTTCCCGCACTAAAGTGCGCGGTCGCCCGGGCGGCATGCAGAGCCTGCTCCTCCATGAGCACCGCAACCGGGAAGTTGAGCAGCTCGTTCCCCTTGCGGTAGTGATCCAGCGCGACCTCGAAACACTTCGCAGCATCCATGCCTGACCCCTTTGCTTCGCTCGCTGCTGTAATTGATTCTCAGCAACCCACAGCACCCAGCATGCCGGAAGGCCGCCGGGTCCTGCTCCAGCGCTGGCATCCGACAGCCGCGCTGGAGGCAGTTCCCGGTCCGCCGGACTGGGTATGGTCATCCCCGTCACGACGACGCGGATGCATAATGCCGGCCATTTCGGGCGTAACTAGCTACCGACGGCATGACCGTCTTCCCGAGAAGGGAAGCCATCGTGCGGTACCTACATCGTGATCTCAGCCGGGGCTATCTGAAGCCGGCTGCTGTGGTCGCACTCGCCGCGGTGGCCATGTTGGCGCTCCTTTTGCCGGGCGCAGCCGCGGCGGGCACGAAGACATCAGCGGGCGTGCCAAGCGAATCCGCGCTCATCCACCGACTGCGCACGTGCCTCGCCCCTGGTCAGGTTAAGCCAACGGTGGTCCTTGTTCATGGCGCCTGGGCGGACGCATCTAGCTGGCACGGTGAGGTCGCGACGCTGCAAGCTGCGGGCTACGATGCGCGGGCAATCGCCAATCCCGTGCAAGGCCTGACCACCGATTCGGAGTATGTCGCCGACTACCTCCGCGCCCTTCACGGTCCAGTGGTGCTTGTTGGGCATTCCTACGGCGGAGCCGTCATCACCAACGCGGCGGCCGGACTCGCGAACATCAAGGCACTGGTCTATGTCGATGCTGCGGCGCCCGCGCCCGGCCAGACCAACGGCCAGCTTTCCGGAGCTCGTTCCGTCATGAACCGGCTGAAGCCGTCTCAGCTGTTCTTCACCACTACTTACCCCGGTGCTCCCGGCGGCGCGTCCGAGCTGTATCTGAGGGAGAACATCTTCATCAAGTACTTCGCCAGCGACCTGCCCGTTAGCCAGGCGAGACTGCTGTGGGCCTCGCAGCGCGGCGCCGCCACGGCCGCCTTCACCGCTCCGTCCATGCGCGCGGCCTGGAAGACGATCCCGTCCTGGTACTTCATCAGCTCCGGTGATCAAATCATCACTGCCGCCTCAGAACTGCAAATGGCGCACCGCGCGCACTCGCACATCACCGTGTTTCACGGCGGATCGCACCTGACGCTCATCTCGCACCCGAACGCCGTCACTGCCGTGATCGCATCGGCAATCTGCTCCGTGCACTGATCGGCCGACGATGGGGCCTCGGCTGGTGCCGGGCGGCTCACCGGCTGCCGGTGACACCTCGGCTGCGGTGGCCAGCTCCGTGGCCGTGGCAGGATTGGGCTGGTGGCCAGCGTTGTGCAAGGAGACCTTGAGGCTGCGGTACGCGCGGCATGGGCGCTCGATACCTGTGACCCTGTTGATGCTAATGACTGGTCCGCGGCCAATCCCTCCCGCGGCCAGTGCGGGTCTACCGCGCTGATCATTCATGATCTGCTCGGCGGCGACTTGCTGATCGCTGAGGTCATCCGCAGCGATGGCAGCCGCCAGGGCGTCCACTACTGGAATCGGCTGCCCGACAGGACCGAGATAGACCTAACCCGCGAACAATTCGCCGACGACGAGGTGATCCAGCCGCCGCGCATCGTGCGGCGCCCCGCCGGAATGCCGCACCGCTGCGCTGAGCAGTATCTGACGTTGAGACACCGGGTCTTCGATGCTCTCGGCATTGCCGAGGAAGACGACACGAGCCGCCTGTAAACCATCCGGACACGCCGCTGTCGGGCCGCCGCAAGGCGCACGCGCCAACTCACCGAATGGCTCCCCGCCGGGATCCGCACCGAGGACGTCGCGCCTCGCGGACCACGTCGCAACGAGACCAACCGGCCAGCTCGGAGTGGCGGCGCTACCTGGGGCGCAATCGTGAGCCGGCGAGTTCCTCGATTAGGGCTAGGGCCATCAGTTCTCCGTCCACCGGCCCAAAGCGCGAGAGGGCGCGCTGGTGGACGCGAGTGACGACCTGGGATAGCTCGGAGGGCACTCCGAGAGCTTGAAACATGTCGGTCACCGCTTCGAGTTCCTCGGTGCAGCGGTCGAGGCCGAACAGCGGCATGTAGTCGCCGGAGAAGACGCGCTGCACGTCGTGACGGAGGAACTCGCTGCCAGCGGCACTGTCTGCCAGCAGGGCGCGGAGCGCCTCCGCGTCAAAACCCGCTGCCTGCCCAAGATGCATCGCCTCGGCAGTGGCGACCGCCTGACCGAACCAGAGGAGATTCACCAAGAGCTTGGCGGTGTACCCGAGGCCCAGGCCGCCGACCAGCGTGATGCGGCTCGGGTCCGCGACCGCTTCGAGAACCGGCAGCATGCGCCGGAAGGTCGTGGCATCGCCTCCGGCGTAGAGCTGCAGCGTACCGGCTTGCGCGGCGCCGGGGCCGCCACTCATCGGTGCTTCCAGGACTTCCACGCCACGGGCTAGGGCCTCGTCCTGGATCGGCTTCATCGCCAGTGGAGAACTGGTGGTGAGGTCAACCCAGGTGGTGTGGGCGGCAAGTGCCGGAAGCAGCGGGCTGTGGCCCGCCATCATTTCGAGGATCTCGGCCACGCCCGGGAGCACCGTGATCACGATGTCAGCACCGGCCACAGCAGCCGCGGCTGCAGGTTCCCAGCGTGCGCCTCGCGCCATCACCGCTCCGGCCACTTCTGGCCGGACGTCGGTCACTACGACGTCGTACCCGGCGGCCTTAAGGTTGCCGCTGATCGGCAGCCCCATGCGGCCGGCCCCGAAGACCGCGATCCGCGCACCGGGCGCGAATACGCCGCGGGCGGTCACGACCAGAATCCTTGAATTCCCGATCGCAGGCTTTGCCGCGAGCCGTCGGCGCGGGTGTCACCGAGCAGTTTCGCGGCCTGCTCCAGGGCCCGGACTGGGGCACGGGCGAGGTCGAATCCCTCCTTACGGTCGCCCGGCTTGGACGTGCCATCGATCCCCAGCTTGGTCACTGTGGAGTCGACCTGCAGCGGGTCAGAGCGGTCCGTCTTCGCGTTCGGTATGACCAAGATGTCTCGCTCCGGGCGCACCCGCGTCATGCGGGCCCATTCGACGGCCTTGGTGTTCCACACGTCGATGTCGTCATCGACCACCACGACTTGCTTAATCAGCGGCACGTCGGACATGCACGCCATGATTACCTGCTGTGCCTGGCCATGCCTGGCCTCTCGCAGTGCGACCACGGCCGAGAGGCGCCCCGCACCCGTGTCGGGCACCGCGACCGCCGCCACGTTCGGGATGCGGGTACGCAACCGGGCCTTGAGGCCGGCGGCGATGGCCACGCCACCAAGCAGGACGTGCTCGTGGTGCAGACCCGGAAGGATCACCTGGAACTTCGCGTCGCGACGGCGCGAGCACATGCCGAAGTGCGTACGGAAGCCCTTGCCGTACTCGTGATAGAAGCCATGGAACTCCGAGACCGGGCCTTCCTCGACCAGCTCAGAGCCATCGACCTCGGCCTCTAGCACGATCTCGCTCCCCGCTGGGACGGGGATGCGGTGAACGGGGCTCGGTGCCATCGCGAGCGGCTCGCCGAGCAGTGCGCCTGCGCTGGCCGCCTCGTCGTCGCCGAAGTTGAGGTAGAGACAAGCGGCCAGCATGACCGCCGGATGGTTGCCGAGCGCCACCGCGATCGGCAGCCGCCGGCCGGCCGAGGTAGCGCGCGCAACCATCTGGCCGAGATGGTGGTTCGGGGAAACCCCGAGCATCGCAGTGTCCTTGCCCAGCAGCTTGAAACGTGCGTAGGACATGTTGCGCTCGCCGGAAATGACGTCCTGGGCGAGGATCACGCCCGCGGTGATGTAGGGACCGGTCTCGCGTTCGAAGAAAGTGGGCACCGGCAGCTCACCGAAGTGGGTCGGTGCGGAGACTTCCTGCCACGGCGCCTGATCGCCGATCCTGGGCTGTATCGGGGCGGTGGTACTGGCGGCGATGGCGTCCTCGATGTCGGCGACGCCGAGCCCCAGGGCGGCAGCCATCCTCTCCCTGCTGTTCAGGATGTTGCCTACCACGGGGAGGTCCGAGCCGACCACGTCGGCAAACTGGAGTGCGGGCCCGTCATCGAGGATGCTGAGGCACGCTCCGAGCTCGAACTCCCGGCTCACCGGCTGACTCAGCGTCAGCAGTTCCCCAGCCTGGTCCAGGTGAGACAGGTGGTCGCGGAAGCTTTGGGCCGCCGGGTTCATGCGCGGACCGTCGACAGCACCGAGGGCCGGACGAACCGGCCGTGACCGAGCCCGGCCGCGATCACGCCGTTGGAGCAGACCCTGGTGCCGCGCACGAACGTCGCCGTGATCCGGCCGGGAATCTCGTACCCCTCGTACGGTGACCAGCCCGCGCTGCTGTGCGAGTCGGCCGCGGTGATCCGCGTCCGGGCCGAGGGGTCGTACGCGACAAGATCGGCGTCCAGGCCTACGGCCAGGGTGCCCTTGCTTGCGCCCAGGCCGAATCGGCGCGCAGGCGCGGTAGCCAGCATGCGCACCGTGTGCAGCAGACTGAGCTTGCCGCCGAGATAGCCCGTGCCCAGCATCAGCGGGCCGAGCAAGTCCACTCCGGGTGTTCCCGAGGCGTTGTCGAAGATGACCTCGGCGCTCTTGCGGCTCAGTGGCCAGGGCGCGTGGTCGGAGCTCACCATGTCTATGTCGCCAGCCTGGAGCCGCTCCCAGAGGCGGCTGCGCTCCTCGGCCGGGCGCAGCGGAGGGTTGATCTTGCCTCTGGCGCCTAGCTCTCGCATATCGGTGTCCTCCAGCAGGAGATAATGCGGGCACGTCTCGACGGAAACGTCGGCTCCTGCGGCTCGGTACGACTTCACCAGGTCGGTGGCTGACGCCAGGCTGGCGTGGTAGATATGCACCGCGCAGCCGGTGTCCCGGCCCAGCTGTAGCGCAGTCGCTGTGGCGACATTCTCCGCCACCGGGGGACGGCTGCGCGCGTGCGAGAGCGGGTCCGTGGGAGCGGCTGCACGCGCGCGCGCCACTGCCGCATCGATGATTTCGGTGTCTTCGGCGTGGAAGCCGACGACGGTTCCGCGCCGAGCGCAGATCTGGAGCAGCTCGAGCAGGTCGGCACTGGAGATCCGGGGGAAGCGGACCGGATCGGTCTCGAAGAGCGAGACCTTGAAGCCGCAGGCTCCTTCGTCGATCATTTCCTCTGCGAACCGCACGCCGTCCTGCCGCTGAATCGTGGCCAACAGTGCCACGTCGACCAGCGTGCTGCCAGGGATGCTCTCGCGTTTCTGGCGGAAACGGTCGGCGTGTACCACCGGAGCGGCGGCGTCGTACGGCATCTCGATGATCGTCGTAACGCCGCCGGCTGCCGCGCACAAACTTGACCGCTCCCATCCCTCGCCGGGGCCGCTGAAGCTGTGCACGTGGGCATCAACGAATCCTGGCAGCAGAAGACGACCAGCGAAGTCATATGTATCCGCTGCCGCGCTGCGTAGCAGCTCCACCTGGTCCGGCGTGCCGACGGCGACGATCTTCCCGCCCGCAGCTGCGACGACGCCGCCGTAGATCACCCGGTCCTCGGTGACGACGTCGCCGAGGAATACTGCGTCGATCGGTCCGTCCAGTGCGGGCAGGCTTCCATCTGGAAGTGAGGCTAGGGCCGGGTTCATGCCAATCCTCCAACTAGCTTCTCGAACTGGCCGAGCAGTGCCACGCTCGGATCACGCTCCGCGCAGCGCCCGTTCGAGCCGGCGTGCCGCCTCGATCACCTGGTCGGTGGCGTGCGCCACCTCGGCCTCGCCGAACCGCGCCGACGGCGCCACGACGCTCACGGCCGCCAGCGCCGGACGGGTCGGCGAGGTCAGTACCGGCGCCGCGATCGCCGTGACGCCCTGGTCGACCTCGCCATCCGAGATCGCGTAGCCGTGGCGCCGGATGTCCGCCAGCTTGGCCCGCATCTGAGCGGGATCGGTAACCGTCGCCGGGGAGTAACGCACCAGTTCGCTCGCGCAGACCTGATCGATAAGCCGGTCGCTCGAGTAGGCAAGGAGCACTGTCGACGACGCCCCGGCGTGCAGCGGCAGCAGGGCCCCCGGTTGGAATGAGGCGCGGATAATCTGGGTGCCTTCGACACGCAGCAGGCAGACGACATGGACGCCGCTGACCATGGTCAGCATGCTCGTCTCGGTCGTCTCGGCGGTGAGCGACTCCAGGACAGCCTGGCCTTCGGTGACGAGCGAACTCTGGCTCTCGGCGCGCACCACCGCGCGCAGCAAGCGGTTGCCGAGGCGGTACGTGTGCGGTCGCTCCAGCGTCAACCATTCGCGGTTGCGCATGGACCCCACGATCCGGTAGACGCTGCTCTGCGGGATGCCCAGCCTCTCGCTGATCTCGGCGATCGTCAGGCTGTCGGTTCTGTCGAGAAAGAGTTCGAGAATGCCCAGCCCGCGGTCGAGGGTGGCGTTGCGCCGGACATCCGGGTCGGCGTAGGTCCTAGGAGGCATCGAGCATCACGAGTCCCTGCAGTAGCGTCTCGATCCCTCGGCCGCAGTCGACAAGCGAAGTCTCCTCTTCCGGGCAATGACTGCGCCCCCCGACGGACGGGACGAAGACCATCCCGGCGGGAGCCAGCCGCGCGATCTGGACGGTATCGTGCCCCGCGCCGCTGTAGAGCCGAACGGCGTCGTGCCCGATCACGGAGGCGGCATCGGCCAGAACCTGGGACACCGAGTCGTCCATGGCCACCGGCGGCTCCGGTGGTCGCCATGTCACCGCCGACCGCGTCCCTCGTGCGGCGCTCTCCAGCCGGACGGCTTGCTCGAGCTGTCCCGTGACGTCGGCGAGCCAGGATGGAGCCGAGCTGCGGAACTCCCCGCAGAAGGAGGCGTAATCCGACACGACGTTCACCGCCTCGGGCGTTGCGAGAATGTCGCCGACCGTGCCGACGGTGCCGGCACCGGCGGCGGCGATCCGCTCTACTGCGAGTATGCACGCGGCTGCGCTGCACACTGCGTCCCGACGACGGCCCATCGGCATGGTCCCGGCGTGGTCGCGGCGGCCGAAGAGCTCCACGACGAAACGGTTTATCCCCGCGATTCCAGCGACGATGCCGATGCTGGCGTTCGCGGACTCGAGGACCGGGCCCTGCTCGATGTGCAACTCGACATAGGCGTCGACCTCGCTTGCATCCCAGGCGCACCCGGCGACCCCGGACGGGTCCCACCCCGCCCCGCGCAGCCGATCGGACAGCTCACGGCCGTCCGGGTCGGGCAGCGCGAGCATCTGGGGAGTGAGGTTGCCAGCGATCGCGCGGCTGCCGACGCAGCTGAGCCCATGCCGGTTCGGCTCCTCGTTGGAGAAGTCCACCACACGCAGCCGATGGCGCAGCCGGGTCCGGGATTCGCGAAGCAGGCGCACGCACTCGATGGCGCCGAGTACGCCCAGCACACCGTCGAACCTCCCCCCGCCGACGACGGTATCGGTGTGCGATCCAGTCACCAGCAGCCCCGCGTTGGGGTCGCTGCCGGGCAGGTCGCCGATGACGTTGCCGACGGCATCGATCGTCACCTCGAGGCCGACCGCGCTCATCATGGCGGCGACCGCGTGACGGGAGTGTGTGTCGGCCTCGCTGAATGCTTCCCGCGTCCAGCCCGGTGCAGCGGGATCGCGGTACTCCGACAACGACTGCCAGTCTGCTTGCATCCGGTCCAGCGCCGGACGCGGGATATCTGGAGGCAACCGCCCTCCTTCGCGTGACTCAGGGTGACAACTCGAGCGAGCGTCATCCAGGCATATCATCAGCCGGATTCTCAGAGAATGATTTACTATTCTCACTTTAAGCCAGCAGCATCCATACGGCGCAGTTTGTGAGCAGCAATGGTGCCTAGACCGATCGCAGGCGGGACGAGACCTTCTGCGAGCGGGGCCGGCCGGCGGGTGGTCGTCGGCATTAGTGGTGCGTCTGGCGCCATTTACGGAATCCGCGCCCTCGAGCTGCTTCACGGAGCAGCGGTCGAGACACACCTCGTTGTGACAGCGGGCGGGCGGAAGACGATCAGGTCCGAAACCGACTACTCGGTCAGCGACGTCTACGCCATGGCTGACTTCGTCTACCAGCCGGGCGACCTCAGCGCGGCGATCGCCAGCGGCTCGTTCCTCGTCGACGGCATGCTCGTCGCGCCCTGCAGCGTCAAGACTCTGTCGGCCATCGCCAACAGCTATGACAACAATCTGGTGGTACGCGCCGCCGACGTCATGCTCAAGGAACGGCGCCCGCTCGTGCTCATGGTCCGGGAGACGCCGCTGTCGTACACTCACCTGCGGCTGATGTCAGAGGCCACGCTGGCGGGCGCGATTATCGCTCCGCCCGTCCCGGCCTTCTACCACGGGTCGCACAACCTTGACGAGGTCGTCACGCAGTCTGTGGGCCGGGCCCTGGATGCCCTGAACGTGCCGGTCGCACAGACGAAGCGGTGGACCGGGCTGCCAGAACGTGACTTCTTGTGCTAGCCAGGCCTGGCACGGTCATGGGACCAAGACAAGCTTCCCGCGGACATGGCCGTCCTGGCTGATGCGGTAGGCATCAGCGGCGCGGGCGAACGGGAATGTCTGCACCTTGATCACCAGCTTGTTCTGGCGCAGCAGCTGGGCGACCAGTGCCAGAGCCTGCGCGGGACGACTGTCGGCACCGCCGCCGGTCACCCGGGCTCCGGACTGTCCGGCCGTGAAGTTGGCGATGCTTACCACCTGGGACGGCTGGGGTGCCAGGCTGACCAGCTCATCGATCGGAGTCTTGCCTGCAACGTCGAAGACGGCGTCGACCCGGCCGCCGGCAGCGTCCTGTACCCGGTCGGCAACGCCGTCGCCGTAGCGCACCGGGATCGCCCCGATCTCCCCGAGGTAGTCCAGGTTCGAGTCGCTCGCCGACGCGATGACCCTCGCGTCGCGGGCGACCGCCATCTGCACGGCAACTGTTCCCACACCGCCCGCGCCTCCGTCGACGAAAACCGCGTCGCCGGCGTTCACGTCGAGCAGACGAAGGCCCCGTTCCGCCGTCTCACCGGCGACGCCCGTCGCGGCCGCCACCGCCCAGTCCACCGGCGGTGGCTTAGCCGCCCAGGAATCCAGCACTGCGTACTCCGCCTGGGTGTTCCGGCCCTGGCCGAACACCTCATCGCCCACAGCTACGCCGGTGACCCCCTCGCCGACCTCGTCCACCACACCAGCGGCGTCGAATCCGAGGTAGCCAGTGCCATCCATCGGCTTGCCATCGGAGAACATCCCGGCAAGGGTTTTCCAGTCCGCCGGGTTCACACTGGCCGCACGGACCTCGATCCGAATCTGCCCCCGGCCTGGGTGCGGATCCGGAGCATCGGTCCACTCCAGGACATCCGGACCCCCGTACGACGTGAACCGAAGCGCTCGCATCCAACCATCCTTCAGTAAGGGCGCGCCAGCGGACGAGCCGTCGCTGTCAGGGCCCGCGACCGTCCGGCACGCCAGATGCGACCCCAGGGCCCTCGCTGCCAATCCCTACCCTCCAGGACGCCGACTAGGCTGCCGACGGCGAGGGTGTTCGGTGCTCGGTCAGCGACACTGTGACGTGCTTGTTCGGTATTGGCATACTCTCAGCCTCGGCATGAATCGCACGCCGGGTGGACGGCGCCAGCGGGCCGGCTGCCTTGATGTTGACGTTGCCGCCGCGTCGGCCCCATGCTCCCGCGAGCCGGCCGTCCACCACCAATCCGTGCGGGTGGAACCAGTCCTGCAGCGGCGAGCGTTCGTTCTGGCCCGGACCAACGAAGAGCTTGGCGCGGTCCTGGCCGAGCAGGCGCAGATCCGAGTTGACTAGTAGCCGGACGCCGCGCATCGGCTCGGCCGACCTGAGCGCGTATTCGTCGGCCGCGAGCACCCAGGCGTCGTGACCGGCCAGGTCGATCGGCATCAGCTCGCCGGCGACCAGGTCGAATGTCTTCCTGGCGTCCGGTGCCGATACACCGGACCACCAGGCGAAGGCGGCTGGAGTGGTGGGACCGAACGCGTGCACGTGCCGCCGGCACAGCTCGATCCGGGCCGTTTCCGGATCAATCGACGGGCGTTGGTGTTCCCGCGCATATACAGCGCTAGTCGTCCACCGGACTGCGATCCGGCCGGTCGCGCATGCTGCGCGCACGAGCCACGCCGACGCGCGCAACTCCTGTCCGCCTAGCGCAGCGCACATCAGGTCGGCCAGATCCTCGATAGCTTGGAGCTCCTCCGGGTCGCGCGGTAGGCGGCCGACTGTGAACACCCCGAAGTCGTCGGCAGGCAGGACATACACCGCATCGCGCGGGCTGTAGGTCTGTATCAGGCGCGGATGCTCCCAAGCGGACGGCTCGCACGCCGCTACCCGGGCGTGCAGGCCCAAAAGCGCGTCGCGGGGGGCAGTGTCCTGCAACCCGACGTACGCGGCCTCGACGTACGAGCCAGCCGGCAGGCGAGTCGAAAGGTTGTTGACAAGCAGCCGATAGTTCACCGCCAGCATGCGCGACACACGCAGCATGACCATCCTGTCTATCGGTAGAGCCAACATTGTGCCGATTGCGGTGGCCTGCCGTGAAGAGGAAGGCCGAGTCGAACTAGTTGGGAAAGCGCTCCCGTGCGCGTGAGCGGCTTCCGGACGGCTGCCCAGGACAGGCCCGGTGCAGACGCGCCGCACGCAGCCGGCGGCCAGATGGAATCGTCATGTTGACGATGCGGGTGACTCGCGCCGGGAAGATCCGCGAGCACGCAGCCATCGGGCGCGGCCCGTGGGTCTGCTCGGTTTAAAAGCCTTGACGATGTGAGCCGACCGCGAGCGCGGCACTGTGGCCGGAGTTGCGGACTGCGGAACGTGCCGCAGCGGACAAGGAGGAAGCATCATGCATCGTCTGAGGAAACGGGCGCTGGGCATTGCGCTGGGTAGCACAGCGCTCGGCGGGCTCGTGCTCGCCGGGGCGGCGAGCGCGTCAGCCGCAACGCTGCCACGTGCCGGGAACGCGCTCGGGTGGGTGTACACCAGCACCAACTCGGCCGCCGCGAATCAGGTCGAGGTCTTCGCCCGGACTGGCGACGGCACCCTGACGCTCGCGGGGACCTACAACACCGGCGGGGCCGGCACCACCGCCAATTACGGGCAGGGCTCCGTCACCCTGTCCCCGAACCACCAGACACTGCTGGTGGTGGACGCCGGCTCGAATCAGGTCTCCGACTTCGCGGTATTGCCTGGCGGCGGCCTGCGGCTGCGGAATACCGTGGCCAGCGGCGGTGCCACCCCGACCAGCGTCGCAATCAGGGGCGGCCTGGCAGAGGTGCTGAACTCTGGCGGCACGGCCAACGTGGCCGGCTTCTTCGCGACCCCCGCGGGCCTGGTGCCCATCCCCGGCGGCAGCCAGCCGCTGAGCGCGGGAGCGTCGAGCCCTGAGGACATCGCCATCAGCCCCGGGGACGGGCACGTGGTGGTGACTGAGAAGGTGTCTGACACGATCGACACCTTCGCGGTCCGGCCAGGCGGTGCACTGGCCCCGGCTGTGACTAGCCCGTCGGACTCGCCGCTGTCGTTCGCCGAGGTTTTCACCCGGTCCGGGCAGCTGCTGGTGGCCGACGACGGCGCGAACGACACCTCGGCGGTGTCCCCGTACCGGATCACGGCCAGCGGAACCCTCGACGCGACCCAGGCCGCCGTGTCCGACGGGCAAACCGCGGCGTGCTGGATCACGCTGGGCAGCAACGGCAAAGTGTTCGTCGACAACGCCGGCAGCGGATCGATCGCCAGCTACCAGCTCTCGCCCTGGGGCCAGCTGACCTTCCTGAGTAACACCAGCGCCGGGACCGGCGCGGGTCCGCTGGACAACAGCGTCTCCTCCGACGGCCGCAACCTGTACACCGTGATCGGCAACCAGGACCAGATCGCCGAGTTCAGCATCGGCCCCGACGGCCAGCTCACCGCCATCGGGACGCAGGCCCTGCCCGCCGGATCCGAGGGCATCGCCGCGAGTTGACGCTCGCTGGCAACGCACCATGTTGAGGCGCTGGCGGCTTCGCCGGGAACCACGCGAAGCCGCCAGCGCCGCTCAAGTCCCACACAGATGCCCTGTCCGATACCACGCCGCAGCCCCGGTCGACCCTGTCCTCGGCGAAACATCTATCCGGTCAGCAACATGACTCGCCAACCGCCTACTGGCACCCAGTCATGTGCTGAGGGCATGCTCTGCGAAGCAGCCACCAGCACCAGGATTTAGCCCGGCAATCCTCGCGGCCGAAGGCCAGTAAACCGCCGATGGCCAAGCCATGCCACGCCGCTTCTGTCCGGAACAATGACCCGTTGTTCATTCCCAACCCACAGCGCGGCTGCCCGGCGCCAGCGTGATCCTGGGGCCCGCTCCACGGAGCAGCTGGTCGAGACCGGGGAGGCGTTGCTGTCTTGCGGCGCCCGAGACTGGGTCATCCCCGCTGATCTCGCCGATGATGAACTGCGCAACCGCGCGACCGACTACGCTCGGCATAGCCCGCGTAGGGATCCTGGTAAACAACGCGGCCCGTATCGTCCGTCTGAGCGGAGATGACACCAGCGCCATCTGGGCGTCAGCACCGCCCTTGTCGGCGCCCGGCCTCGCCCAGACCTAGTCACGGCGGTCGCCAGGACCGCGTCCTTGTGTTCGGCTTTCCTGGTTTTGAGCCTGGCGTCCAGATGCTCGATGTCAGCGAGTTCCTCTGCCGCCATCCCCCGGCGAATGCTGCCTGCCGGATCGTGCGGCCGGACGCAGGAGAGCAGCGTCTTGTACTGGCTGGCGGACTTCTTCACCGGCGCCCCGCCGGGGACCAGTTCCAGGAACAGCCGGTGCATCCGGTTCAGCGCCGGCGCGCGGGCCCTGGAGAGCTCATCACGGCGGTCGCACAGCAACCGCAGGACCGTCAGTTCCGCGTCACCGCTGACCTCCCGTAATCCCTTGTCCCCGGATAAGAAGCCGGAGCCGAGACTTCCTCCGCGCAACTAACTCGACTAGGTCATCGCAGGACTAGCCAGAGCATGTTTGCCTGCAAACTAGCCACCTGATCGCCTCCACCGACCAGGCAACGCCGCGGAATTCTCGCATAGCTATGCACGACACACGCGGGCCCTACCGTCCTGTCTTGCCGCCGACCATATGAGCAGTGCCTAAGCGCGACCGCGCCGAACGCCGATTCCGTGCGCAGGGTGACAAGCTATGCCTGGTGCGCAGGCGCGTTCAGATCACCAGTCGGCGCGTTGAGGCGACAGCCTCGCGCGACTGCACAAGGGAGCGGTCTGTAAGACCGTCTCAACCGGCTCTGTCCCCTAGCTGTCCGTAGCCGCACCCGTTTAGATTTGCTGTAGTGCCCGTTAAATTTGCTGTAGTACTCGCTGTTTTGAGGAGCTAAACAATGCTTACGGAGGCGTTAGAAGCGCTGGCAGCGGCTGGTGGGACGGCGGTGGTTCAGGCCGCCGGGACCGACCTTTGGGCAACCTTCCGTGAACGAGTAGCCAAACTTCTTGGGCGTGGCCACCCGCGGCAAACCGAAGTAACTCTGGAGCAGTTGGATCAGGCAGCAGCGACGTTGGAAGTAATCGGTGGCGGCTCCGGCAATGAGATGGATGCGGAGCGAGTGCGAAGCCGCGTGGAGGTTAGTTGGCAGACCCGGTTCACAGATCTGCTCGAAGGCCTGGGCCCAGGGGAGCGCGAAGAAGCCGCAAAGGGACTGCGGGAACTCGTGACACTGGCCCAAAAGCAGGCGCAAGGGGGCGTGTCGGCCACCGGCGGTGCGATGGCTGTCGGCGGTGATGTCGCCATCCACGCCGAGGGTAGCTCCGTGGCTGCGGCCGTGATCCACGGCGGTGTGCGCATCGGAAACCCTCCGGAGCCGGGCGCGGATCAGCGCTGACCGCGCCCGGCGTTCGCGCGCCTGGTAGTGACTCACACATTTCGGCTTACGCTCACGACGGCGGGATTTCGGTCGGCTATGCCGAACGGGTGGAGTACTACACATTGCCCGTTCAAGTGTCGTGGCCCTATCGACTTGGCCTGATTCCGCGGCAGGCTGAGTGTTTTCAGCACCGAGATGCAGTCGACCGCCTAGACGAGGCGATGGTCACGGCGGGGACGAATGTGAGTTGTCAGGTTCTGGTCGGAACCGGCGGAGTGGGCAAGACTCAGCTCGCTGCGAATTACGCCCGTCGGATGTGGGATCGCGGCATGGTGGATCTGCTTGGCTGGGTGACGGCTGCGAATCGAGAGATGATCGTAACGTCGTACGCCAAGGCGGGAGCCGAGGTGACGGGCGCTGACTCTTCTGATCCACAGAAGGCGGCGGTTGCCTTCCTTGGGTGGCTGGGGACCACTGAGCGGCGGTGGTTGCTAGTGTTCGACGACTTGGCCGACCCGGCAGACCTGCGCGACCTTTGGCCGCCGCAAAGCGGTCAGGGTCGTGTAGTGATGACCACCCGTCGTCGAGATGCCGCGTTGAGCGGTGGGGCCCGTCGCATGATCAATATCAGCTTGTTCAAGCCGACCGAAGCCGCTGATTATCTCATCGCAAAGCTCACAGCTCATGACAGGCACGACGACCCGCATGAGATCGCGGGACTGGCCGCTGACCTGGGGTATCTGCCGTTGGCCCTCGCGCAGGCATCGGCATACCTGATCGATGTTGGACTAGATTGCTCCGCTTACCGGGCGCGCCTTGCAGATCGGCGGCGCAGCCTGCCTGAACTTGTCCCGGACGACAGTGGACTTCCGGATGACCATCGAACGACGGTGGCGGCGTCCTGGTCACTGTCGATTGAGGCAGCCGACCGGCTGCGTCCCGCGGGCCTGAGTCGGCCGATGCTGGAACTGGCCAGCGCGCTGGATCCCAATGGAATCCCCAGCGCTGTCCTCGTCAGTGGCCCCGCGCTGCAATATCTCGCAGAACATCGCACCACAGCGGCTAGCAACCGAGAAGAGAGCCGGGAAATCGAGGTCAATGACGCGGCCGATGCGCTGCGGTGCCTGCATCGGCTCAGTCTTGTCGACCATGCCCCTGACACTCCCAACCGGGCGGTGCGGGTTCACAACTTGATTCAGCGCGCTACCCGCGAGTCCCTCACCGCGGACCGCCGGGACCAGCTGGCGCGCGCCGTTGCGGACGCCCTGATCGCCGTGTGGCCAGAGATCGAGCGTGACACCGTCGTCAGCCAGGCCCTGCGAGCCAATGCCGATGCCCTCGCCGAGCACTCCGAAAAGGCCCTATGGCAGCCTGAACCGCATCCTGTGCTCCTTCGCACGGCCCGGAGCCTCGGGGAGACCGGTCTCCTCACAGCAGCCATCAATCACTGGCAGCACCTTTATGACGGTTCCCTTCACCATCTAGGCCCTGACCACCCCACCACCCTCGCGATCCGTTACGAGATCTCTTATTTGCAGGCCGATGCCGGAGACCCGGCAGGCGCTGTTGTCACAACGAAAGAAGTGCTAGCGGACTGCCTGCGGGTACTTGGCCCCGACCACCCAGACACCTTGAAGGTCCGGCTGGAACTCGCCCGATGGCAGGGAGAGACGGGGGATGTGGCCGCTGCTGCGGCCGCGATGGAGGAACTGCTACGTGATCGCCTGCGCGTGCTAGGTCCCGACCACGCCGACACCTTGAAGACCCGCCACGAACTCGCATACTGGCGCGGCCGGGCGGGGGATCCGGCAGGTGCGCTAGCCGCATCCGAAGAACTGGTGCGGGACCGGCTACGGGTGCAAGGTCCCGACCACCGCGAGACTTTGAGAGCTCGCCACAACCTGGCCTACCTGAGGGGGCAGTCAGGGGATCTGGCCGGTGCCACGGCAGAGATGCAGGAGGTGTTGCGTGACCGGCTGCGGGTCCTGGGTCCCGACCACCGCGAGGCTCTAATCAGTCGATACGAACTTGCCCGGTGGCGGGGGCAGGCAGGACAACCAGGTGGAGCAGCGGCCGAAATGGGAGAACTGGTGGCCGACTACATTCGGGTGTTTGGTCCCGACCACCCAGACACCTTGAAGGGTCGCCACGGACTGGCCTACTGGAAAGGGGAGTCAGGGGATCTGGCCGGCGCCACGGCTGAGATGCAGGAGGTGCTGCGTGACCGGCTTCGGGTCCTAGGCCCCGACCACCCGCGGACATTGATTACACGCACCAACCTGGCCAGGTGGCAAGGTGAAGCGGGCGACCCGGCCGGGGCTGCCGACGCCTTCCAAGAGCTCTTGGCAGACTATGAGCGGGTGCTAGGTCCAGATCACCCTTACACCGCGTCTACCCGCCGCCACTTCAATCATTGGACCGCTCAGACAAAAGGCGCGCCAACAGGCTAAGCACCTGGATTCGGCCACTCTTCAAGATCATCATGCAATAAGGGCGCAGTTAGTCCCGGCGACGATCCGTGTTTCAACGATGGCGCGGACACGAGCACCCGCAGTTCACGCCATACGAGCCTCGGAGCCGAACAGATTCGCCAGTTGGCGGCGCGGGATGACGGCGGCCGGGAAGCCGCCTACCCTCACTTCACCGAGTCCTGGAACCGCCCACCTCGCCTATGCGGAATGCGTGCCGAAGCGGGGCTAGAGCGGCGACGGTGCTGGCCAGGGCATGTTCGCGGGCGGTCTGTAAACCGCCACCTTAGCGGCACCGATGCTCGCGTCCCAGATCAGCCGATTTTTGCACGGACGGCAAGCTGATCCACTCTGCCTCCTGGCGTGCATTCGGCGCGGTTGTCAAGAACTCTCAGCACCGTCTACAGTCCTGACCGCGACCGAGCGGGCACCGGGCCAGACCGTATGTTTATGCATCGCTAGCGCTTTGTGCGAACATCCGGTCATGCCACGGGTGGTGCGTGAGTTCCGCGCTCGCCAACCGCCGAGGACAGTTATCTGGCGGGCTAGGCCGTCCCGTCACGGGTAGGTGCGAGTGCTGTGGCTGTAGCCGCCCTGCGGAAACCACCGGTGAACTGTCATCACGCCACGCTCGGTGTCCCATTCGACAAACATGGCCTGGTCGATGCCCAGGACGAACACGACCGCCTGTCCTACGGGCTGACCCGACCACCACCCACTGGCAGCCTCGCGGCGAAGGGCCGGGCTGGCTCTGGCAGCACGTCCGTGCAGCTTCAGCTCCCCCTCACCGCTGTCCGGGTTTGTAATCGCGCTGTGCAGCACGTACCGCGGGTCACGGCAGAGGTCCGCTGCCTTCCCCGACCAGGTCATCGCACCCACCAGCAGGCAACCGTTTGCCAGGCATGGCTCGACGGGACTGATGCGAGGCGATCCGTCCCGGCGCACAGTGCCCAGCATCGCTACCCGCGTCGCGTTCAAGCGCGTCATGCCCAGCCGCGCGATTTGCGGCGCGGCCACTTCCATGTGACGCCAGCCTGGCGCACCAGCAGCCATGTCAACGACATTACCGCGCAGGTCCGCGACCCAGCCGAGCCGACGGCGAACGTCCGATCATCAGCGTGAGTCGTTCTGCGTCAAGCTGTAGCCGGTGCCTCGTCCGTCGTCTGTCCCTGCATAGCGGTCATGGGGGTTGTCCCAGCAGCGCGTGATCGGGTTGAGGAACGACGGGCAGGGCTGCCCATGATGACCGTCGAGGTAACTGTGGTTCCTCTATGCCGCGGAGGGGGTCCTCCTGCTGCGTGGGACACCAAGCCCGAAGCGCATCAGGGGGACGCTCCTATGTCACGAACCGACACGCAGAACGTGTTTCTATGCCGCCGACCGGAAGGTTCGGGCTCAGCAAGGATGGAGCCATGAAACCCGTTCCAGCCAGTCATCTTCGTATCGCCCGGCCGAGTCGTGACCTGCGGGCCTCCGAGCGATTCTGGGTCGAGGGCCTCGGACTCGACGTTCTTTTCAGGACTGATGATTCCGCAGAGGGCGGCCATGGGCTGCTCATGGTCGGCTGGCCCGAGGCGGCGTGGCACCTTGAGCTCGTCGGCGACCCGGATGAGGAGACGCCAGCCGTGCCCACCGAGGAGGATCTGCTGGTTCTTTACGTGGGCGGACAGATCGATGAGGACCTGGTTCGCAGTCTGGTTGACGCGGGTGGCACCGAGGTCACCGCCCGCAATCCGTACTGGAATCAGTGGGGGTATCACGATCGCCGATCCGGATGGGTACCGGCTCGTTCTATCAAGCCGGTCGTGGCCCTGACCCAGCCTCGGGCCCGTCCGCTCTTGCCGCGCCTGGTGCGGGCGCCGGCTCGACGCGGCACGACCTGTCCGGTGACGTCGGCTACCGGGCCGTAGTCGCGATCAGGACCGCCGGTAGACAGAGACGTGCTGACCGCTGCCTGAATCGAACGGCCGACGGTCCCAGCCGCCGTAACGGTCAGCGAGGCGAAGGCCGGCCTGGCGGGCCATCAGGTCCAGTTCCCCCGGCCAGCTGTAGCGGATGGCCACCGGCCGCAAGTGAACGCCGTCCACGTCCAGCGTGACGACCTGGGTGGTGACGCGCTGCTGCACGGCATCATGACAAGAAAGCTCGAAGATCGCGGAATCCTCCGTCACCGCCAGCGCCTGGACTCGCTGGCCCCGGTCGAACCGGGTCAGGTCAGGGACGAAGCAGTCGATGACGAACATCCCGTCCGGGTCGAGCACCCTGGCCACGTTCTGGAAGCACTCGGCCTGGCGTGCCTGACTAAGCAGACAGAACAGCGTGTTGAAGACCAGATACACCAGCCGGAACGGACCACTGACCCCGACCTCCGCCATGTCGCCGATGGTGACCGGGATCGAGTCTCCGTCCGGCTTGGCCCGCAACCGCTCGAGCATCGCTTCCGAGGCTTCAACACCCTCCACGATCACGCCACGGCGCGCCAGCGGCAGCGCGATCCGGCCGGTCCCGATCGCCAGTTCCAGCACACGACCGCCGTCGACCAGCTCTGCGAGGAAGTCAACAACCGGCGCTGGGTCAAGCCCGCCAAAGCGGTCGTCATAAACACTCGCCCAGCGGGCACCATAGAACGCCGGATCATCAAACCCAGTCATGCCGTCACCAAAGCAGACGCCGACGACAAGCGGTACACCATTTCACCGCCGAGCCTCACTGCAACTTACTCTTCTGCCGCGATTCGATCGCTACTGAGTCGCATTCGGGCGGCGCCATCCCGGACGGCATGGCGCGCGTCGGGGTGACGTCGCTTCTCGGTACGCGGCGTCTGGACTAGCGGTC
>Ga0335075_10000667_pt1 | contig 58872 bp, 63 predicted proteins | sample Lox_Sample_24_FD_206723 | JGI IMG/M metagenome (GOLD analysis project Ga0335075, IMG submission 206723) | Soil microbial communities from Loxahatchee National Wildlife Refuge, Florida, United States - Lox_Sample_2.4 | ecosystem: Environmental > Terrestrial > Soil > Wetlands | place: USA...
ACGGCGTAGGTGGGCCATTCGGCGGCGAGGGCGGAGCGGCTCATCCGGTAGCTGCGCCAGGTGAGGAGCCCCCCTTGCCCTTTGTTTTCCCTGGCGACGTTTTCCCACACGACGACTTTCCGGAGGAGTGATTCGACGGCGGAGCTGTTGCTGACGCCGGCGACGTGGAGGTCGTCGGAGAAACGCTGGTGCATGCTGTCGTTCATGGTGGCGCGGGATTCGGGGGCGACCCCTCGGGTGACACGACAGCGGATGGCGGTCCCGGAGCGGATGCAGGCGGTGAGGGTGTGCTGCCCGGCGGCGATGTTCCCGTTCCAGTCGAACGTGACGCCGCCTTCCCCGTTTTCGAGGTACCGGCCGGCTTTCATGTCGTCCATGAGGAGTTTGACGCGCCATTCGCGGATGGGGCGGTTGAGTTTGTTGTCGTCGAGGTATTTCTGGGCGAGTTGGGGGGTGATCGTCTCGGTGATGTGAGTGACGAACGGTTGGGTTTCCGACATGGGAGGGAATCTAGACGAATGTCATGTTGATGTCAAGTCGGTGTCGGTGTTGGGGGGTGGTTAGATGGGGGGGAAGGGTGGTGACGGCAGGTGGGTGTGAAGCTGACGCCGGCGGAGGCGCGGGAGATGCGGGTGCTGCGGGCGGCCGGGTTGTATTCGTTCGCGGCGCTGGCTGAGTTGTATGACGTCGCGGTGTCGACGGCGGAGCGGGTGGTGCACGGGCGGACGTTCCCGGAGGCGGGGGGGCCGGTGGAGCCGCCGGGGATGCGGGCGTGCTGGACGCGGCGGCGTCATCCTGATCATGGGGACGCGTCGATGTACGCGCGGGGGTGCCGGTGTGATAGGTGTTCGGAGGCGAACCGGGTGCGGTGCCGGGAGTGGAGGGCGCAGCGTGGATCTGGGTGAGGTCGCGGGGTTCACGGGGTCACGGGAAGGGCTGACTAGTTTCCAGCGGGGGAACCTGCTGGGGTTGCTGTCGGAGCTGCGTCCCCGGGTGCTGCATCACGGTGATTGCGTCGGCGCGGATGTGGAGGCGCATCTGTTCTGTGTTGCGTTGCGGGTGCGGGTGCGGATCCACCCGCCGGCTGATGACCGGCTGCGGGCGTTCTGCTCGTTCATCGGGTCGGGGGTGGAGATGATTGAGGACGCGAAGCCGTATTTGGTGCGGAACCGGGACATTGTGGATGAGTGTGATTATCTGATCGGCTGCCCGGGTGGGGTGGAGGTGCGTCGTTCGGGGTCGTGGGCGACGATCCGTTATGCGCGTGAGCTGGGGAAACCTGTTTTTGTTTTGTATCCGGACGGGCGGGTTGACAGTCCGGGCGGGTGTCGCTAGTGTTCTGGGCGTGGCCGGCGGGATGTGTTCCCTGGTTGCGAGATAACCCCCCCGGGGATATTGATGATCGTCTTTATCCTTGGGGGGTTTCCCGTTCATCAAACGTGAAAGAGGAAACAGTGAGAATCAGCAGGAGAATCCTTACCGGCCTGGGTGCTTTCACCCTTGTCGTGGGGGCAGCCGGCGCGGTGTCGGGGACGGCGGATGCTGCTGTCTCGCATCCCGTCGTGAGGGTCACGGTGGCTCCGGCTCCGTTCACGAACGACACCGCCGGCGAGGCGGGGATCCTCATCTCCCAGGATAATCACACGCATTACCGGTATGTGGGGTCGGGGACGGTCGCGGCGACGGTGCTGTCGTCGCTTAACGACGTGACGGGTTCAGGCGCGTCGACGGTGATCCTGGACGGCGCTGAGGGTCAGGAGCTGTGCGACCCGAACACGGGTCTGGTCGCGCAGGACGGGATGTTCTACGACCAGTCCAACGGGAAGTGGTACGTCGCGTACGCGTACGGGGTGTTCAACTCGACTGCGGTGGACGACGACACGGATGTGTGCGCGTCCGGGGGGCTCCTCGCGACCATCACGGAGAACGGGTCGTCGGCTCCGACGCTGACGAACGCTACCCCGTCTGTCCCGGCTGGTGACAGCCCGGCGGGAGCTAACCGGGTGTACTCGGATGGGATCATCCCGATCACGGTGTCCAACGGCAATAAGGTGGACACGAGTGTGTACTTCAACGCGAACTCCCGGGTGAAGGACAAGTCGATTCAGTTCGCGGTCGCGGACACGACGACCGGGTGGGCGCGCACTGACACTGTGCCGGTGAACCAGGGGCGCAGGTCGGTGTCTCCGGAGTTCTGGGAGACGGGCGCTGGGGCGTTCACGGATAACATCACGACGAACGCGTTCGACGCGATCTCCCCGATCAACCTGTCGGGGGTGACGGTGAACTACTACTCGTCGGACAAGCCGGCGTACCCGATTTACACGGCGACCCCGTACTACGGGACGGGCGGTCTCGTCGCGGTGTCGGCGACGAACGGCACGGCGACGCTCACCCCGGTGGAGGTTTCGACGAGTTCGTTCAATCTTACGGAGTCCGAAGGGTAAGTTAAGCTCTTCGGTTCGGCTGGCCGCCCGGGAAAAAATGGTCCCCCCGTTTTTTCCCGGGCGGCTCTTTTCTATGAGAAGGAGACGATGATGGTGTATGAGATGATCGTGAACGTGAAGAAGGATGAGGATGACAATGGTGAATGGTGACACCCCCCCGAACCCGGGGTCGGATGAGGCTTCCGCTCTCGGCTGCAAATGCGCGGTGATGGATAACAATCACGGGAAGTACCCTCCGTTCTCCCCGAACGGCTGGTGGATCACGGAGGGGTGCCCTGTCCACGCTCCGATGGAAGGAAAGTGAAATTGCGCGTCACAGTCACGGGTCTCGGCTACCTCGGCCTGGTCCACGCCGCTGCTTTGGCGGAGATGGGGAATCATGTGGTGGGGATGGACAACGATGAGGAGCGGATGCGTCTCATCGAGGGGGGGGTGACGCCGTTTCATGAGCCGGAGCTGGCGGAGCTGGTCGAGGATCATGTGCGGACGGGGCAGCTGCGGTTCACGTCGGATGTCGCGGAGGTCGGGAAGTACGCGAATGTGCATTTCCTCTGCGTGGGAACCCCGGTGAACGATGACGGGGAGGTGAACTTGGATTACCTGTTCGACGCGGTGCATGCTCTTGTCCCGCATCTGAAAGGGACGGGGAACCTTCTGGTGGGGAAGTCGACGACTCCGCCGGGGACCGCCGCGAAGCTGCGTGTGACAGCGCGGGCTGCCGCCCCGGCGGGGGTGGGGGTGGATGTGGCGTGGAACCCGGAGTTTCTCCGGGAGGGGACCGCCGTGCAGGATTCCCTGTACCCGTCACGTTTGGTTCTCGGGGTGGGCGGGAGGGACGCGGAGCGGGTCCTGCGGGAAGTCTACTCATATCTGATCGTCGCGCATACGCATGTGTCGGTGACGGACACCCGCACGGCGGAGCTGGCGAAACTTGCCAGCAACGCGTTCCTCGCAACGAAAATCTCGTTTATCAACGGGATCGCGCAGTACTGTGATGTGAACGGGGGGGATCCGCTGGGGGTCGCGGAGATCATGGGGTGGGATCATCGTATCGGCCGGCTGGGGATGCATCCAGGGTTGGGGTATGGGGGCGGGTGCCTCCCGAAGGATGTGGAGATGCTGACCCGCCTCGCGGATGATCATGGGGCGCGGCGGCTGGCGGGGTTGTTGAAGCAGGTGACGCGGATCAACGACTGGCGTCGGCAGCAGGTGCTTATCCTCGCTAAGAGTCTCCTCGGCGGGTTTGAGGGGAAGCGGGTGGCGGTGCTGGGGCTGGCGTTCAAGTCGGGGACGTCGGATATGCGAGAGTCGCCGGGGATGTACCTCGCTTACACTCTGATGTACGCCGGGGCGGAGGTGACCGTTTACGACCCTCATGCGGACAGCCCTGATTTCGTCAGCGGGAGGTCGGCGGAGGAGGCGATGGCGTGCACGGATCTGGTGATCGTCACGACGAACGACCCGGCGTGGACGCAGATCAACCCGGCGGAGCTGGCCCCGGGGACGGTGATTGACTGCCGGTATGTGCTGGACCGGCGGAAGTGGGAGGCGGCGGAGTGGGATTACCATGAGGTGGGACGGTGAGCATGCCATGGGAGACGCCCCCGGGGGAGAGCGTGAAGTGGTTTATCGAGGAGATGGGAGCTGAGGTGATCACGGAACTTGACGATGATGACGTCATCTCCTGCGACCCGTATGACCCGGAGGAGTGGGAGCGGGGTTACCCGCCCCGACGCCCGGAGATTACCGTCCCGGTGGACGGGAGGTACCTGTGAGTAACTCGAAGAGGAGCATTTTCCCCTGCGACTGCCACGACTTCCACTTCCTGATCTTCGAATGGTTCCCCGAAGATAAGCACCTTGACCCTGAACTGTGGGTGCAGGCTTACCTTTCCGTCGGCGGGAAAGACTGGGATTCATGGAAGACCCGCCTCACAGCGATCTGGCGTGTCCTGCGGGGTCGGGAGACAAGCACCTATGAGGTTATCCTGCGGAGGGAACAAGTGATAAATCTCCGGAACGACCTCAACGACTATCTCACGACGGCGGGGGGAGGGTCGTGGCTTGACGATCTCGCGGGAGCAAGCGCTCACATCGGCTTGTCCGGTCCGAGTGTCTGCACTGCGCATATGCGGTTCATCCCCTGCGGGTCATCGAAAACGGACTGTGTTATCTCCGACAAGCCGGAGGACGTTGAGCGTGTCAGGAAATTCCAGGGGGGAACGACGGTTTAATCGTCGGGTGGCTCTGCTGTGGGTGCTTGTGATGGCGGCGATGGTCACGGTGTGGTTCGTCCCGCGCGGGGTGGGTGGGGGTGGGTGTGGTACGCGCTGGCGGCGGCGTTGTTCCTGTTCCTCAACTGGGTGTGGGATATCAGCTTTGACTGGGGGAAGATGTACCAGATGTCATTCGATTTCTCCGATCAGACCGCGAAGATGACCCCCCCGGATACCCGATGCTATTCAGTGGCGGTGATGAAACGCGGTTTCCCCCCGAGGCTGATCTGGGTGGTGGTCGTGAATGATCACGGGTCTCGGGTGTACATGGGCTGGTGTTTCTGGTCGCGGAGAACCCCGGATTTCCGGAAAGCGGTAACGCGGGGTATTCGACGCAGGCAAGTCGCCTGATATATCATTGGTTTTATGTCGGCGACTATTCCCGCTCATGTGATTCTGCGCGCTGATTTCCGTGATACGGTCCGTGAGACCCTCGCGTTGAATGAGGTTCTCGAACGGATCATCACGATTAAATCATGGATGCCCGCAGGGGGGGATTTCCACGGTAAAGTCAGCCATTCCCCCCCGCCGTGGAACAGCAGCGCGGCGAACGCGATCCTTGATCTGCATTCCTGGTCCCGCCGCACGGAGATGACCGTGCGGCGGGACCTCGGCTTGCCCGCACGCCCCCGGGGGGGGTCGTCGGCTAACACCGGCTGCGCGTTGGGGAGTTTGACGCGGATGGCGGAGGCTCTCCCGGACCCTCAGGTCGGCTACTGCAAAACGTGGCTGTCAGGGTGGTGCCGGAAAAGCCAGGTGATCCTGGGGACGCAGGAGGCCGCTAAACGACTCCCCAGGGAGCTGGGGCAGTCGGAACCCGCATGCCCGTGGTGTAAACGGAAAACTCTCCGGCAATTGGCTTTGGAGGGGGCTATCTTCTGCTGTGACCCGACATGCCATGATGATGATGGTAATCGGCCGAAAGCGCGGCTAGAATATTTCAGGGGCGAGTTGACGTTGCTTTGGCAGGATGGTGTGAGAACATAATGGTTCCGCAGTTGGGTGATATCGCCTGCTTGCAGATTTCCGGGCAGGTCGGGGAGCTTATCCGCGTCGGCCAGTGGCTGTGCGGGGACGGTTTCCGTAACTTTGAGCATTGCGAGATCTATGTGGGGCTCCCGGATGAGGAAGGCCCTCTTGGGTATACGCTGGGCGCTTATCCGGGGGGCGCTGCTCTCGTTCCGGTCCCTGAGGATCAGGGTGGGTGGCTGTGGTCCGCCGGCAGTGTTAAGCTGACGGATTCGCAGCGGGGGAAGATCGTCGAGACGGCTTTGTCGCTTAAAGGCACCCCGTACAGCGCCCTGGATTATTTCGCTATCGCGGCGCACCGGCTGCATATCCCTGATCCGGATGATGAGCTGCGGAAGTACATCGGGGACAGCAAGCATATGATCTGCTCGCAGCTCGTCGATTACTGTTATCTGCAGGCGGGGGTGCATCTGTTCAATAACGGCCGGTGGCCGGGGTACGTCACCCCGGAGGACATCGCCAACGTGATCTCGCATCCGGGGAACATCATCTACGGGAAGGTGAAGAATGCCAGACCAGCGATGCGGATGCCGTAGAGGCTGGGCGGGGGTTTCGGAGGTTCCCGTTGACGGGAAGAACTGGCCTCTTGAGTTCGCCGCCAGGACGTTGGGCATCCCGGAGCGGGACCTTAGAGATCTCGTTCGTATCATGGGGTTGTCGCCGACGGGGACGATGCCGATGGCTCAGTACCGGCGCTCCGGGAGGAACCCGCGTGTTTATGATGCGGCTAAGCTGGTCCGCCTGTATCAGCTGACACGGGAGCTGTCAGCAGAGTTGGGTACTCCGGACGGGGGTTAAGCCCTTCCGTGTTATCCCAGACGACGATCATGACCCTGCGGGATGATGAAAATGGCAGGGTGAGTTCATCATCAGGGTGATTCTCGCAGCCGCAGAGGTGATCAGGGAGAAGCTGGATCATCTGCCGGACGCAGTGCACGTCATCATGCTCGTCGTCTTGCCATCCCTCGGAGTCGAGGAATTCACGGAGCCATTCTTCGGGTGTGATAGTGGACATTTCCTTTAAATTCCGCTATATCTGACGTAAGGACCATTGTGCCTTACGAAAATGTGGTGATGGTGTAGCGTACGATCTTCCAAGCGATTTCGATGACTGGCCCGACGCGGTTAAGAAGTACTTCATCGACGAGCTGCACAAGAAAATCCCTAAACCCCCCCGTCCATGGTACACCATGGCCCGCCCGAAGCAGCTTCCCCCCGACCATCCCAGGCATCATCTCCCGGATAAGAACGGGTACCGCTGCCGGTGGGTTGACAAGGAAGGGGTGACGCACCTCTGCCAAGGGCAGGCTGACTGGTTCATCTGGCTTTTCATGGCAGGTCGGGGTTGCGTCGCCGGGGAGACTAGGATTTACCTTCCGATGGAGGGGCGGCATGAGCGAATTGACGTGCTTGCCCGTGCGGGGAGGCCGATCACGGTACTGTCGCTAACGGAGGACGGGGCTCGGGCTGTTCGGACGGATGGCGCTCCGTTCGTCCGGGGAGCGGACCAGCTTTACCGGGTCAGCCTGGCTGACGGCAGCGTTATCACTGTGACGGGTCGTCATCGCTTCCTGACCCCGCAAGGATGGCGGCGATTCGCTGACGTGCGCGTCGGACAGCTTCTAGCCGGCGGCGCTCCCGTTCCTCCGGAGGGAGGTTCCTCTTCCCTATCAGGGTTTCCCGCAGATGCGCGGCGTTGGAAGAATACAGTCGCAGATTCTCGATCCGGTTATCCGAGGTATCACCGTTACGGTGGTCAACCACCTCAGTCGGAAGTAGATAACGACCAAGAAAATGCTCCATCACCAGACGGTGCTGACGCACATATCCAGATGATGTCGCATGCGGATGACCGGGTGCCTTCACGAGAATGTACCCATCTTCATCTACAGAATAGCCTCCGCGCCAGAAGTAATTACGCTCCGGGCGGGCTTTCGCTTCCAGCCGTGGCAGGTCTAGCTCTACTAGACGCTGGCGAACTGTTTCCTCGTCGCAGTCTAGTATCTCAGCCATTTCACGACACGTCAGCTGCTGCGAGTGGAAATAACGCAGGCGTTCCTCGTCGAGGTAGAATCGACGGGCCTCTGACATCCGTTTCCGGGTGGCGGGAGTTTTCCGGTGACCGCGCAGTCGGACTCCGGCTCTCTGGAGGGCACGACCTACCGTCTGGTAGGAAACACCGAGCTGTTCTGCTAGATCTTTCAGATTCTCACCTGCCTGATAGCGCTCTATCAGTTCCGGGAGCAGCTCAGGAGGAACACGGGAAGACCCTGGCGACGGCATGTGCGGATGCTATCACGTGGGCGCGGGTGGCGGCTATAACTCCTGCTGGGATGGGATTGTTCTATGACATGACAGTTCCCGGGGCGGAGAATTACGCCGCTGAGGGGCTGTGGAATCACAACTGCGGGAAAACCCTCGCCGGCGCTAACTGGATTATCGAGCAGGCCCTCACCTACCCCGGCACAAGATGGGCTGTCGTCGCGCCCACCTACGATCAGGTGCAGAACGTCTGCTTCGCCGCCGTTGACTCAGGGATACGCGCGCAGGCGCAACCCGGGGAGCTGGTTGATTACAACAAGAACAACATGCTCCTCACCATGAGCAACGGGAGTGAGATCAAGGGGTTCTCCGCTGAGAACCCGGAACGCGTGAGAGGGTACAACCTCGCCGGCGCGTGGCTTGATGAGGTCGGCTCCTACCGGTATCGGAGTATCTGGGATGAGGTTCTCCAGCCTGCTCTCCGTAAAGGGGACCCTAAGGTCATCGTCACGACCACCCCCAGCGCTTCCCCGCTTTTGAAGGAATGGTACGAACGGTGGCTGTCCCACGCCAAGAAAGGCGAAACCTGCGATATCCACCTGACGTCGGCTGTTTTCAAGGAGAATGACACGCTCCCCCCGAAAAGGGTTGAGGATCTTGAACGGCAGTACGGCGGCACTAGGATCGGCCGTCAGGAGCTTGAGGGGGAGATGCTGGAGGACTTCGAAGGCGCTTTGTGGCGTCGGGAGTTCATCGAAGCGCACCGGGTGAAAGAATCCGGGTTCTTCCATGAGAACGGGAAACTGAAAACAGAATTGTTCTCCCGGATCGTCGTCGCGGTGGACCCGTCGATGACGTCCGGGGAACGGTCGGATGAGTCGGGGATCATCATCGCCGGGCAGGGCACCGACAATGAGGCGTACATCATCGCTGACTGGTCCGTGAACGGCACCCCTGAGATGGTGATGGGCAGGGCCGTCGCCGCCTACTACGAGTTCTACGCGGACTGCGTGGTGATGGAGGCGAACCAGGGCGGGGATTACCTCACGAAGGCTCTCCGCACCGCCGATCCGAACGTCCCCCCTCGTATTGTGCGGGCGTCGAAGGGGAAGCTGATCCGCGCGCAGCCGGTGTCGATGCTCGCGGAGCAGGGTCGCCTGCATCATATCGGGACGTTTCAGAAGCTGGAGGATCAGCTCTGCTTGGCGGCGGGGACGCTGATCACGGTTCCTGCCGGTAAGATCCCTATTGAGTCTGTGATCGCCGGCGAAAAAGTTTTGACGCGGAAAGGATGGCGTTCCGTCACCTCTGTTTCCTGCACAGGCGTCCGGGGAACAGTGGAAATCGAGACTGGTATCGGGAATCTCGTGTGCACTCCGGACCATCCTGTATTCGTCGAAGAAATAGGGTGGGTAGAGGCTGGTTTTCTTCGTCCGGGTGATAAACTTGTTACGTGCCTAGAAAAATTGTCTGACCTTACGTCGAGTTCAACGGCGAGAAGTATTTCCTTGAGAACACCGGATATTACCGGGCAAGTCGTTCTAGAGGAAGACGGATCTTGCACCGTGATATCTGGGAAGACGCCTACGGGCCTATCCCTGACGGATATCACATTCACCATAAAGACCATGATAAGGGTCACAACTGGCTCTCCAATCTCGTTGCGGTCACCCCTTCTGACCATGTTCGCGCCCACGGGGTACGCGGAGCATGGGCGTTCGCTGGATAATCACAGGCATCCCTCGCCCGGGGAATCTGGTAACGTCGAAAGTCCGTCGGGCCTCTTCCTACGGGCAGGGCGTGCGCAGCGTGTGGAAATGAAATCTTCACTTACCGAGCCGATATTGCAAAGTACTGTGGTAGAAAGTGTGCGAAACAAGCGCAATATCGTAGAGCCTGTCTACGATCTGACAGTTGAAGACGCACACGAGTTCTTCGCCAACGGGGTGCTTGTGCATAACTGCATGATGACGCCGGAGCAGGACCGGCTGCGTCATGATGACCGCGCCGACGCGATGATCTGGGCTGTCAGCGAGTTGCGGGGGATCACGGACGGGTCATGGTCGGAGGCGTACGGGTGGGTGTACTGCAATTCGTGCGGGCACGGGTTCGCGCGGTTGCACCGGAAATGCCCGAAATGCGGGCATAACATTGACCCTGCGGGGGATTCTTCGTCGCGGAGCCCGGGGAGCTGGGCGTCAGCGTACATGAACTATTGCAAGAAATGCGGGAGTAATTTCAGTTTCCGGGAGAAGGAATGCCCGAATTGCAGTCCGCCGCCGGGGGCGTCCCTGGCGTTGGTGGGGCAGTACACGGGGAAGCAGAACTGGCTGACGTTCAAGCAGAACAACTGGCTGACGGGACGAAAATTCTAGAGTGCGGCGCGGAGACGGTCATCATCGCTGACTGCGGGCGGATGAAACTTCGCTGTACACTCAAAGGTAAGCACAAGATGCATTTTGACGGGGCTTTCTCCAAGGAATGGCAGGAATGGCCAGCCGACTTATACTGATTCCTGATGAAGGATTGTCCGAGGATGACAAGAGGGCTCTCCGCGCCAGGTTCGAGGATGACGCTTGCCGGTGGTGCGGCGGTCTCCATCAGCGGGAATGCCCGAGGGTGAAAAGGATCATTTTCAACCCTGCTGATGAACGGTCGGTGCGGGAGGTGGAGTTCTGGAATGATCTTGAGTGGGATCGGTCCGCTGTTTTGTGGCCGGAGGATCTGATCTGATGAAAACGCATGTCGGCCCTGCGGTTTCCCTCTCCGCGATCATCATCCGCGCCTGCTGGGTGTGCGGGGGGAAACGGGAGCTGGGGAAACCCTGCGGGGCCTGCGGATGCGCTGATCCTGCGGAGGTGACGGATCTTGGGGTGATCGCGTCTCATCAGGGGTCCCGGTGGAAGCGGCTGAAATGGAATCTGTTCGGTTATCACGTCGCTCAGCGGCGGATAAGGAAAGCAAACAAGATGATGCTGAGGAAGGCGTGATTGTCTGGCGAACAATGTGAACGTGGTCAACCGGGGTTTCGAGTACATCTGCCAGTGGATGTCCGGGACCGCGACCACCGCCGGGTGGACTTACCCGACCTATGTGGGGTGGGGCGGCGCGAACGGATACAACTCTGTGTCCACGGCTCTCCCCGCTTCTCAGCCGTCCACGGTGATCACCACGGGGCAATGGTCTGACATCGCCCCGTATCAGGAATTCTCCGAGGCGCGTGTGGTTGGCACCGCGACGGTCACCGGCAACACAGTCGCCGCCGGGTCCGTCACCACTCAGGTGACCGCCACTCTCACTGCTTCCACGGGGGAGTCTGTCGGGGAGTCTTTCCTGGCGTTCACCTCGACTAAGCCGTCTGCTTATATCGTCAGCAGCACTGTCGCCAGCGGGTCCGGATCGTTGACGATCACCACGAGCGCGGGCGCTAACGGCTATTACCAGCTTAACAATGAGGTAATTCAGGTTACCAACGTCGCGACGAGCGTGTGGACTATCACCCGCGCTCAGAACGGGTCGGTGGCGGGGACTGCTAAGTCCGGTGATGTGGTGACGTTGGGGAACGTCCCCGGCGCTGGTCCGGGTAACCCGAATCACGCTGATTTGTTCGCGCATGCGGGTTTCACGCAGCTCGCGCTGAACTCCGGTGATTCCATTGCTTTCACGTGGGCGATTAACGTCACCAGCTAAAAGGAAGGGGGAGAGACCCTTGAGTTTCGTGTACGGCACCAACGTTGAGCTGCTTTACAGTATGCCCGCGATCGGCGCGACCCTCGCCGCGACGGCTGTCACCTGCGTCAGCGGCACGTCAGCGACCGCCGCTCCTTTCCTGATGCCTCCTCTGCAGAACATCTGGTCCCCTTCGCAGATGCAGGGGAAATCGTTGATGGTCGTCGCGAACGGCGGTTATGACGTCAGCGCTAACACGGGTAATAAGATCAGTCTCATCTTGGATTCCGCGTTGGCGACGACCGCTGCGAGCAGCGTCACGGTCGCGAGCACGGGGTCTAACACTTTCCCGACGTCGACGACGGGGGCGTGGGAGATTCAGTTGTGGATGTCGTGTGTTTCGACGGGCACTGTCTCAACATGGTATCCGGGGGGGACTATGACATGCGGGCCGGGGAGCAGCAACGTCACCGCGTCGTCGACGTTCGTGTGGGGTTCGACTATCACCGCCGGGATCCCTCAGGTGGTGACTATCCCGACCACCGTTTCGTATTATGTGGATTTGTATTCGCAGTGGGCGACCGCGCCGACCGCTTTCGTGGTGTCCACGTTCCAAGTTTACGCGATGAACTAAACGGGAATCCGGGGAACCGCGTAGTTTAACACGGAGGGTTTATGGCTGTCGCCTTTGACGCTGTAGGCCCTTCCTCATCGGGAGCTGGCAACACCAGCTCCGCGTCGCTCACCTACACGCACACCGCTGTGGGCAGCGGCGTGGCTTTGGTCGCCGGCTGCGCGGTCGGCGTGATCGGCGACGGCGGTTATACGGTGACCGCCACCTGCGATGGCGTTTCGATGACGGCGCTGACCGCGATCATCCACGCGGACGGGGAGCCTGACGGGTTCATTCAGGTGTTCGGGTTGCCGGATATCGCTTCGGGTGCGCACACGATCGTTTTCACGGCGTCCGGGGGGACGCCCGTGTCGTTGTCGGGGGGGTCGGTGTCGTTCACCGGCGCGGACCTGGTTTCCCCATTCGGCACGTCGGCCACCGCCTTCGGCGACAGCGCTTCCGCTTCCGCTTCGATCACGGCTTCTTCTAGTTCAAGCCAGATTTTCGCGATGGTCGGCGACGGGTCCGGGTCAGCTTCCGGCTGGGGTGCCACCGCGACTTCCCGGTGGGTGAATAACGAGTCGACGGGATCCGGCTGCGGCAGCAGCGAGGGTGCGTCGGTCGCGGCGACGGGCGTCTCGCAGACGATCACCGATTCGATCACCTCTGATTTCTGGGCGCTTGCGCTGGTTGAGGTCAAAGCGCCGTCCGTTCCGTTTCCGAGCTGGCATGCGCGGTTCTCCCCGTCGCATCTGACCCGGTACCGTCACGGTCATTTCGGGTCTGCCCCCCGGCAGACCCCGTATACGGCGTCTGTTGCCGGGTATGTTCCGCAGCAGTACGCGGAGACGCTCGCCGGGGAGATCGTCTCCGCCGCCGTCGTTCAGAACGGCATCAGCCGGACGGTGGTTTCCCTGCTGACTGCCGGGGGGGTTGTCACACGCAACCTCACCCGGGTCCTGGCTGCCGCGCTGACGGCGGCCGGGGTTGTCTCCCGGGGTGCTGTCAGGTTCTTTCCCGCGCAGCTCGCCGTGACGGCTTCCGCTGTCGTCCCCCGAATCCGGGTTGCGTCGCTGATCGCGCAGGCTGCTGTTTACCCGGCAGCCGCGAAGACGGCAGGCCGGGTTCTCGCGGGGGCCGTCGTGATGTATTCGACGGTGACCCGTGATGTTTCACGGGGCATCACGGGTGCGGCGGCGGTCTCGGGGTCTGCGGGGAGGTTCATCAGCAGAGTTTTGACTGCGGTCGTCGCGGTGCCTGTCATGGTGGTGTTGCAGAAGTTCAGGCGGCTGCTCCTAACCGCCCTGACGGCTGTTGAGGGCACTGTCATCCGTCAGACGGGGAAAACCCTGTCCGGTGCTGCGGCGGGCGCTGTGGGGGTTCTCCGGCAGGCTGGACGGGGGTGCTCAGCGTCATTGGCGGTTGGCGTGGGGTTTACCCGGGGGGTTCTGCGGGCTGTCGCCGGCGGGGTTGCTGTTGTCGCGGGGTTGCTGACGAGCAGCGCTGTCACGCATTATCTCACGGTGGCGGGGGAGCTGGTGGTTTCGGCTGTCACCCGGAATCTCATTTCCAAAGGCATCGCCGCTCAGATAGCGGCTGCTGCGGTCGCTATCAGGAATATCAGCAGGACAGTCGCGGCTGCCGCCGTCACCGCCCCGTACATTATCAGGAATGTCACTCGTTCTTTCACAGCGCCTATTGCAGCCGCCGCGTCGACGGGTGTCATTAAAGCTCACTTGATTGTTTTGCAGGCTATCGCCGCTGTTAACGGGGTCATGACTCGCAGGGTACTTCCTAATATGATCGCGGCGGTTATAATGGGTGGTGTAGTCACCCGGAGCGTGAGTCGTGCGATCCAGGGTACATTCGTAGCAGCTGGACAGACGCTGCGGCGAACGGGTCGGGTGCTACCAACGGCCGCCACGGTCGCGGTGACGTATTCGAAGTTGCCGGGGAAGCTTCTGAACGCCCCCGCCGTCACCACTGTCGTCGTCTCCCGCGCCCTCGGGGAATTCATCAGCGCATCCGCGACGGTCATCGTGTCGGCTGTTACGAGAGCCGCGCATTTCCTGCGTTTCACTACGCTGGCAGCGGTCCCGTCGGCTGTGACGACTGTCAGCGGGAAACTTTACCAGGTCGTTCTCACCACGATCATGAACGTCACCCCTTCCGTTATCACGTCGTTTTTCTCCGGCGGACGGGAAATCATCATGAGATACGGGGTTCTGACCACCGGCTGGGTGACGGGTGGTATCCGCCGGAACTGGAAGAACGGCTGACGGATAGTATTCTTATAATCACAGCGGATATCCCCATGCCCGCTTGCTGATAGGGGACTGTGGCTGATTACGTTGGTTGGACCGCCGGCATGCTGGAAACCCGCTGGGAATCACTCCTACTTTACCTAAGGTGGACTATGGGCTATTCGACTGTCACCATTTCCCATTTGTCGACGGAGTACGTCCTCGTCCCGGTCGCCGCGACGAAGGAAGGTTCCTCCTATAACCCTACGGGGGATGTCGTGACGATGGCGTTCATGCCGAACGCGGTGCAGCAGCCCGGTGTTTCCGATTGGCAGACGGCATCATGGGACACCGACACGTCGGACATCCTTTACCCGTACAGCGTGAAATGTCTCGTCGGGCCGGCGGGGGTTATCACTTTGGTTCAGGGGAGTTACAGCATTTACGTGAAAATCGTGGATAACCCGGAGACGCCTGTGCTGAGCTGCGGGCAGCTGGTTATAAGTTGAGGGAGCGTTTATGGTCACGAAAACCCGCGTCGCGTTGGCGTTGAAGGCTGTGCCGGGGACGAGGGGCAGCATCGCGCCGCAGGCGTCGGGGTACGGGCGGATCAGCCCGGTGCAGTCGGAGGCGTATTTCAACAATCCGTACCGGAACACTTACGGGCCTTTCCTGCCGCGTAACCCTGCGGTGTTCTCGGATGGCGCGTTCGGGCCTATGCCGCCTATCCAGCCGGTGCCGGTGGATCAGCCGCCTTCGGGGGGGATGTTCCCGGATCCGCGTTGGTGGCAGTACACGCAAGGGTGGAACCTCCCGACCCCGCCTGGGACCGAGGGACTGAAACTGGCGTCGTTTGATCAGCTGAAAACATTGTCGGAGAAGTACTCGGTCGCGCGTGCGTGCATCACTTTGCGGATCGATGAGATCCTCGGCCTCGGCTGGGAGATCGGGCTCACCAAGGAGGCTGCGAAGGCGTATCAGGGGGATCATCACGCTAACCGGGACGCGGGGGAGCGGATCGGGCGGCTGACGAAATTTTTCCGTCGCCCTGACCCTAATTATTTCACGTTCAACTCGTTCCTGTCAGCGTGCCTTGAGGAAATTTTCGTTTACGACGCTCTCGCGCTGATCATGCGGCCGAAATTCGGGGAGCAGTTCGGGATGGGCGGCCGGGGTCTCCTCGGGAGCGCTTTCGACAGTCTCCGTCTGGTGTCGGGGCCTACCATCCGTCCGTTGCTTGATTTGCACGGCGGTCATCCCGCCCCTCCGAACCCTGCTTTCCAGCAGTTCCTGTACGGGGTGCCGAGGAGTGATTACCCGACGATCATCGGCGGATACGATATTGATGATTCGGGGTTGGCGGGGTCTGAGTATAACAGTTTCAATATTGACGTGATGCGGTACGAGCCGTTGTGGACGCGGCGGGAGACACCGTATGGGTTCCCGCCGATTGAGCGGGCGCTCCTGCCGATTATCTCGGGGTTGCAGAAGCAGGAGTACCAGCTGGACTACTTCACCGAAGGGAGCGTCCCGGCGGTGTATATTTCGCCGGGGGACGCGAATATCACCGCGACGCAGGTGAAGGAACTTCAGGATGCGCTGAACGGCATCGCGGGGGACCCCGCGTTCCACATGAAAGTTGTTGTTCTTCCCCCGGGGTCGAAGGTTGAGCCGCAGCGGCCGGTGGATTTGTCGGACGGGTTCGATCAGCTGATCATGACGCAGGTGTGCATGGCTTTCGATGTGCAGCCGATTGAACTTGGGATCCTCCCGAATATCGGCTCTGGGGGGGCGCAGGGGGCGTCAGCTTCCGCGATCCGCCTGGGTTCGCAGGAGGCCCGGGAGGTTAAGTCGCGGAAGTCAACGAAGCCGCTGCTGCATTATCTGACGGACATTTTCAATCATATTATCCAGGACACCTGCCATTGTGATGATCTGCAGTTCCAGTTCGAGGGCTTGGCGGATGACGAGGATAAGCAGGCGATCACGGAGCTGGGGGTTCAGCAGGTTCAGAACGGCATCGCGAGTATCGATGAGGTGAGGGACCGTCTGGATTTGGCTCCGTGGGGGTTGTCGGAGACAAGCGAGCCGGTGGTGTTCACCGCGCAGGGTCCGATCCCGTTCAGTATGGCCCCGCAGCTCATCGCGGCGATGCAGGGAGCCCAGCAGGGAGGTGCAGGGGGTGGGAATAACCGCACGCAGAGCACGAATTCAGGGCAGCGGACTGCTTCTTCTCGTTCCACTTCCAAGCAGCCGACGGTCCGGCAAGGTGGTCAGACGAAACCTAACGGTTCTCATCCGGCTCCGCTGTCCCCGCATCGGGAGTCCCTCACCCCTGCTCATTCGGCGGCGGGTGGTGCGGTCCAGTCATCCACTCCAAGAACGGGCGGTACCACTTCTCGTTCAAGTGTTGCTGGCTCCCGGAAGAAAGCGGTCGAGGCGGAGCTTTCCTCTCTAGGCAGGCATCTGCGTAAGGGCCGGGATATCAGCACATGGGAGCCGGCGCATATCACCCAGGGGACACTGGAGAATGTCACGGGGTTCCTCGCTGACGGGTATCTGACGGACGTCGCCCTGCGTAAGGCGGGGGAACTGCACCTCGCCCAATTCGACGAAGAGGATCCTGTCATCAAAATTGAGCAGGACCCCCCGATGTGGCCCGGGTGGGCTCATGACCTCGCCATCGTCGACACCTACAAGGGGCTTGTCGCGGATGCGTTCAAGGCAGCGGACGTGACCGCATCTGAGTTGCGTCAGAAGGCCGCCAGCGGGCGCATGTTCGTGAGCGGGCCTACTTTGCGGGGTTTGATCTCCGATGGTGTCCGTGACACGTTCATGGAGGTTCTGAAGCCCCTGTGGGCGGAAGCCTACTCAGCCGGGTATGCGTCGGCGAAGTTCCTGGTGACGGGGGAGGAACCTGATTTCGGGACGATCAAGCGCGGCCCTAACCTGCAGAGCTTCTGTGAGACGGAAGGCGCGCATTGGCTGGATCAGATCAGCCGGACGGGGTTGAAGGACGTATCCGCCCGGATACCCGCCATCGCGCGGACTGAGGTTGCCCGTGCTATGAACGCAGGCGCGATTCAGGCGTACCGGGATAATAATGTTCAGTATAAGCATCTTCTGGTCGCGCCGGATGACACCTGTGATATTTGCAAGTCGGCTGAGGAGGAGGGGGATATCCCTCTTGACGCTATCTTCCCGTCCGGTGGTCTCGGCGGGCCTTTCCACCCGAATTGTCGTTGCGTCCCGGCTCCTGCGGGGGTCGATTTGATCCCTCCGCAGGCCGCTAAAGCTGAATGGGCTGATCTTCAGCCTGTTATGATGGGATTCCAGGGACCGATCCCTTTCGAAATGGAACCTCAGGTAATCAAAGTTCAGGAAGATGAACACACTCTCTGCTGGTTGCTCCTGAGAGCCCGTGATGAGGACGGGAAATACCGTTTCCTTCTTCAGCAGAGAGATGAGGGGACGTGGGGGATGCCCGGCGGGAAAGCGCATGTGGGGGAGAATCCGTGGCATGCGGCTGTGCGGGAAGCATCGGAGGAAGTCGGGGATCTCCCCGGGATGACACTCATCCGGAACTTCAACCATGTTGAGGATGACGGGATCACCAGGGCGTACGTGTATCTGTGCGAGACAACTTACTTCCGGCCGGAGCTGAACGGGGGGACCCCGGAGGAGACCCGGGGGACAGGCTGGTTCCGGCGTAAGGAAATTGATGATCTGAAACTCGCCGCTCCGTTCCATGAGGATTGGTTTGAAAGTGTTAAACTTAGGGATCATGTCACCAAACATCAGATTGTGACGGAAAATGGCGAACAACTCACTGTTTCTGACCCTGGCGAGCGGCTTTATCCTGCTGGTGCTCGGTGGCCTTACCCTCATCGGTCTGATGGCGCTGAAGAACCTCATTACGGCACTAATTACGTACCGGAACCCCCCGTCCAGGAGCCTTTGCGAGAATATGACGGGGGGGAGGACCCGGGGGAGTTCCCAGGGCGTCGCAGGCGTAATCAGGGACCAAAAACTCAGGTGGAGCAGCGCGGTGAACTCCCATCCGATACTGACGGCGGAGCTGAGTCTGGTCTCTCTAGCCCTGGGAGTTCAACTGGGGTGCCGCCGGCTCCTGGTGGCGCACGGAAAGCATCGCCTGTCCCGGTAGTCGGGATGAAACCGCCGATGGCCCCTAAGCCGGGTAACCCGAGGTCGGTGCCCCCGGTGGTGAATGATCCGGGGGACGCTGTTGAACGGTGGTCGGATGACGATGAGTCGGATGTCATCGTCCCGGTGAAGACTAAGGGCGTCTCGGATTTCAATGATCCGAACCCGGTGGACGCTGAGCATGTGTATTTGCAGATGGCGAAGAATTTCCCTGCGGATGCTATTGAGTGGGTGCGCCGCGCGAGGTGGGTCGGCCCGGTGTGGGTGCCGTGGGATCGCGTTGACACCGATGACCGGGATGAATGGGCGGCGTCGCATCAGCCGGAGAAGGTCAATGAGTTCGCCAGGTCGATAGAGGATCATGCAGGGCATGTCTCCCCGTCGATCATGGTGCAGGAGCCGAACAGCAACCGCGCTTTCATCGTGGACGGGCATCATCGTGCGCTGGCCCGGGAGAAACTCGGCCAGAAGGTGCTGGCTTATGTCGGTAATATTGATCCTAAGGATCGTATGGCTGCGATGGAGGCTCACAGTAAGCAGATCCATCAGGGTTCAAACCCGGAGAACAAGGGTGAGAAATCGACTTCCACGGGTATTTTCTACACTGACGCGCAGCGTGAGGCTGCCAGCGGAGTGTAAATGATCTGGGACACGTTCCTGTTCTTCAACGAACTCGACATGCTCGAATGCAGACTCACCGAACTGCAAGACGTCGTGGACAAATTTGTGATCGTGGAAGCCCCCCTCACCTTCCAGGGCAGGCCGAAACCCCTGTATTACGCTGACAACAGGGAACGTTTCACCCCGTGGGAAGACAAGATCGTCCATGTTATCGCGGATGACCTTGACGACTGCGGGGTGGGAGACCGTGATGCTTCATTCCTCCGTGAGGCCGCCCAACGGGAAAATATCTCCCGGGGACTGCGGGACGCCGACCCTCGCGACATCATCCTGCTCGGGGATGTGGACGAGATCCCTATCCCGCAGGTGATCACCCCCAATATGTGGACGGGGGTCGCTTTGGGGATGTCCATGCACATGTTCGCGGTTGACTGGCTGCACCCTGAGGTGTGGCCGGCGACTGTCGTTCAGGTGATGTGCGGGATCACGAGTTTCCAGACGCTCAGGAACATGAAAACAGGGTGGCCGAGGATAGCGGATGCCGGGCATCATTTCACGTTCCTCGGCGGCCCGGATGCTATCCGCGTCAAAGTGGACGCTTACAGTCATGTTGAGTTGAGGCAGGGGATGCTGCGTCATCTGGATGAGGGGCATCTTTATGAGCAGGGGCTTGCTTTCGGGGTTTGGAGTGCGGATAAGATTGAGGTGCAGCAAACCCCGATTGATGTGGATGCCTCGTTTCCCCGGTGGGTGAGGGAACGTGAATGCCCGGAAAGCTGGTTTCGTCCTAGGACTTCAACCCGAGGGACAGGTAATGAGCACTCGAACTTACACGGCGTTCATTGACGTCAAAGACCGCAGCCACCGTGATTCCAAGGCGGTGACGTTTAAGGTTAGGCGTCCGCGTCGATGGTGGTTTCTCTGGCTGTTTTAACGTACGATTTGGTTGAGATCTCAACTTTGAGGAGCAGTATGGCTTTGACTATCACAAGCTGGGTTTTCGACCAGCCTGTTTACAACCCGGGTGCGACGATCACTTTGACTGTTAACTACACGTCAACGGACGGCACCAGCGCTAATGTTTCAAGTGGGGTTATGGTGACCGTGACGGACTCCGCTGGCTCCGCTACGGAGACGTCGGACGGGAGTGTCAACTTCCCTGATTTCGCGACTGCGGGAGCTGTTACTGCGGACCCGACGACTGTTTCGGTTTCGGATAACCGCACTCCTGCGGGTGCGTGGACTCAGGTTTCCAACACCTTGTCGGGGAGCGCGGCTCCGTTCACTGGGGTTGCTGTTTTCACTTCGGTAGCTTAACGGGAGGTGTGTGGAGAGCATCAAGTCAGCGGAGACCCCTGAACTCTCCACACATCACTCTCCTATCGGCCATGAAGGCGTCTGGCATTCCAGGCATCCGCCTAAGCAGCTCCCAGCTTATTTGCAGAACGTGCGCAACGCCCTCATGAGAGCCGGGCATGATGAAGGATCGGCTCATGCCATGGCCCTGTCCGCCCTCCGCAGATGGGCGGAGGGCGGCGGGCATGTCACTCCTGAGGTGCAGGCTGCTTCCCGGAACGCTCTTGAGGAATTCGAGAAACTGCAGGCGCACCATGAGTAAAAAGAAGAAACTTTCCAAAAAATTCCGCAAAAAGCATGAGCGAGCCCAGATTCTTCTCACAAAACTCGCAGGAGTACTTGACCAACTCGATTCCGATAAGATATCAATAGAACTAACGTCAGGCGTAGTCTGCTCAAAATACGGTTACGTGCTCCCGTTCAGGACCGGCTGGGCTGTTCGGATGATGATTGATCCCGGGTATGAGCTGGATGATGACGAGTTCTGAAGGTACCCGATAGCCGCTTGCAAGAACTGCGTGTTGTCCTTAAACAAGCCTAGCGCGACGTTACATTGGTGACAGAGCAGCCCCCGAGGGTGGCCGTCATCGTGGTTGTGGTCCAGACGAAGCTTTTTCCCGGTCGACTCTTCTTCAGTGGTACCGCAGATAGCGCAACGATTGCGTTGTTTATCTCCGAACACTGCACGAAAATGTCGATAGTGTTTCCAGCAAACGCCTGATTTAGCGCTTCGTCGTTCGCAATCGACCACCGCACATGACGCTACTGGCAGTAGGATCATTTTGATGTTCGGGTCCCCGTGGATTTTCCAGCGCTGGTAGTGCATATGGCACATTCCCCGACATTCGATTGGATTGCGACAATAGCCGCTCTCGCCAAGTCGTACCGAGCATAGTTTACGAGAGCGTGGTTGTCGAGGCGGCAGTTCCAGGCTTTCGTACTTGCACCAGCGAGAGTAGTGCGCAGGGCAAAGTCCGAGGCTCCTTACTGGTTTCTCGCATCCATCCGCCCGGCAAGTCGTGTTTATGTAACCCGCCGGTGGTCGACGGGTAATTTTCAGCGGATCGCCATGCCGTCGCCAACGCTGATAATGCTTCTCGCACCAGCCTTTAATCTTAGCCAATTTGTCGCAGTCTACAACACTGCAAAACTCGCTTGTCATAGTCTAATTATATTAGAGGAGTCATGTGGCCGCAACCCTAACAGACGCCGGGGAGCTGACTTACGTCGCCTTCAATATCGAGAAGGTGGAAAGTACAGACGATGGCGATCTAATCGTCGTAGGGAAAGCCAGCGACGGCGGCTTGGACAGCGACCAGCAAATCGTAGACCCGACTTGGATGGCCAAGGCTGTTCAGGAATGGCTTACCACCGGCGGCAACATCAGGGAAAGTCATAACCCCCAGCGGCCTGTCGGCAAGGGCATCGAGGCGAACACTGACGATTCCGGGGCTACCTGGGTGCGGTCGTTGGTCGTCGATCCCCTCTCCCAGAAGCTTGTCTCCAAAGGTGTGCTTACAGCTTACTCCGTGGGTATTGCTCGCCCCACTATCGTCCGTGACGGCACCGCCCCCGGCGGCCGAATCACGGCCGGTGAGTTGGTTGAAATTTCACTCGTCGATCGGCCGGCTAATAAGCGTTGTGGTATTCAGCTGGTGAAGTCGGTTGATGGTGTCGCGGAGTTCTCCGGTGAGGTTTTCGGGGCTGAGGAAGATATCGCTAAGGCTTTGGGTGTTGACATCTCTAAGTCCGCGATCACGCCGTCTTCCAGCGCGGATGCGGTTACGTGGACTGATGTGATCATGTCAAGTCCTGATATGAGCGTCACTTTCACACCTAATGATCTGATGAAGATCATGCAGAACAAGTTTGTTGAGAAGCATTACGATGAGCTGGCTTTCCAGGCTGTCGCCGACGCTGAAGTTGAGACGTTGAAGTCGGCGGGTGTTGAGAAGGATCATCGGGAGTTCAGCGCCGAGCAGCGTCGCCATGAGGCAAGCGCCGGCCACAGCTTGCCGGACGGGTCGTATCCGATTCCGGATAAAGACGCCCTTCGTCGCGCGGCGATTCTTGCGCGTAGCGGGCATGGGAATGTATCCGCTGCGCGGGCACTAATTGCGAGGAGAGCGAGGGAACTCGGTGTGGCGAACCCACTCGACAGTAACGATTCCGAGAAGACAGTTGATGTTATCGAGACGGTTAAGGAAGCCGACCCGGTTGTCACTAAGGACCCGGCTGACGGTGACGGACCCGGCCCGGTTGATCAGAAGATGCCGAAGAAGAAGAAGGGGAAGAAGCTTCCTCCGTGGCTGAACCAGAACAAGGCTGATACGCCTGATGCGCCTGTTAAGGGTGATGACGCGGATGGTGACGCTCCCGCTGAGGGTGATGAGGTGGCGGAGAAGTGCATGCCGTCCGGCACCCCGCAGTCCACGTCTGGGGCTAAGGACGCCGCTCCGATGAAGGAGATCCCGAACACGGGCATGGCTCCTGAGTCGCCGATGCCGGCTGGGCGGAAGACCCCGGACACGAAGACTTACGGGGGGAATCCGGAGACTGCGGCGATGCTGCGGTTCAAGACGATCGGGATTGACGCTGACCTGGGGCGGCTGCATGATCTGACGTGCCCGGCGTATCACCCGGATGATGTCGCTAAGTATCATCCGTACGCTGATTTCCAGTCTGTTGTGGATACGGGGGTGTGGCAGCGGAAGGCGATTGACGCTGCGTGCGGGCCTTTGCAGAAGGCTATGCAGATGACGGAGATCTGGCAGGCCGCTGAGACTCTGAAGGGTGCCAGTGAGGGTGAGCTGAATGATTTCCGTTTGGAGATGCATAAGGCTTTCCGGGACGCTAACCCCGGCCCTACCAGTTACCCGTCTCCGGGGTGCATCACCCCGAATGGGTATAACCGCCCGTTGATCACGGATGGGCATGCTGCTTCGTCTCCCGGTCACAGCGGTCCTAATTCGAGTGCGGACGTCGCTTCGGGGCCGGTGATGGGCGCGAGTGGTTTTGATCGTCCGCCGTTGTCTGCGGGGCATCAGACGCCTTCCCCTTCGTTCATGAAGGGTGGGTTCGAGTACCCGAAGACGCCGGGGGTTCCGACGTCTATCCCGTATGCGTATTTGGAGAAGGAGAAGGCTCGTCGGGCTTTGAGCATGATGCATGATCATCTCGCGCATGCTTTCCCGCTCGCTTGCCCGATGCTCGCGCAGGATGCGTATCGTCCGGAGGGGACCCCGGTGTTGCCTTCGACTGAGGGGATCGGGAAGAGCGAGGATGTCGCCGTGATTCCCGTTGAGGCGACGGTGAAGGTTGAGGATGTTTCCGGGGACTTCCTGGAGAAGGCTAAGAAGAAGATGCGGAAGAAGCTCGGGAAGAAAGTCCTGTCCGGGAAGATGACGGTTGACGAGGCTCGCAGTCGGCTGGGCCGGAATGTTTCGCAGAAGGCGGCGGAGCTGGAGCAGCGGGCGCAGATAGACGCTGTTTCGGAGCGGGTCGCGAAGGGGCTTATGAGTGTTGATGATGCTCGCGCTCAGTTCGGGTTGCCGCCGTTGGTTAAGTCGGATGAGCCGGAGGTTGTTAAGGCCGCGACTGTTCATGAGGGTGTCGTTGTCAGTAGTGACGCGGAGATCATGAAGTCGGCTGTCACTGAGGCGCTGACCCCGCTTATCGCGAGGATGCAGGAGCTTGAGGCTTTCAAGGCGCAGTCGGATGAGCGTTTCGAGAAGCTCGCCAACATCGCCGACCCCACCACAGACGCTTTCACCGGGATCGCTTTGAACCCGGTGAAGAAGGCTGCACGCCCGGCGGGTGTGCCGTCGCAGGCTGAGATCGCGGAGCGTACTCAGCAGATGATGATCAGGCAGCTTCAGCGGACTGCTTCGATCAGCGATAATCCCGCTGAAAGAGAAGCGGCTTGGGCTGCTTTGCAGAAGTATCAGACTATTGACTAGTACGCTCCTATTTTTTTGATTGGAGGCTGTGTGGCGGATATTCTATCTGCTGAAGAGGCTGCACCCCAGATGGGGAATGCTGGTCTCGGTGGTGTCCAGGCAGCCAACGCTGCGACCGCTCGCCGGTCGTCTTATGAGGGTATGTTCACCAGTAAGGCGAAGACTCTCGTTAAGGGCGCTGGGCATGTTTCGAATGGCGGTGTCCCGCTGAATGATGTTGATCATTCTGGTCAGATTTTGACGAAGGCGCATCAGGCGATCTTGAATACCCGCACTTCGACGGTGCAGGGTACGTGGGACACTGAGAATGTTGTTAACGGGATCGCGCCGGAGTTCTGGGCGCAGCGTGGTGCGCCGTTGAAGTCGCAGGCGATCACGGACGCTAACATCCGTAAGAGCTTCACCGCCGGCAACCTCGGGTATTCCGGCGTCCCGTACGGTCTTGTTCCCTATGATCTTCTGGCCCCGTCCCGGCTGATCTACCCGGTTTACACTCTTTTCCGTAATAAGTTCCCTCGTCCTGCGGGTCAGGGCGCTGCGCGTGAAGTTCGTGGTCTGCTGGGTATCAGCGGGTCTCAGACTGGCGGGCAGGGGATTCTGGACATTTCCACGACTGAGCTGGTTGGTTCTAACAAGAACTTCACCGCTCAGGGGAACTGGCCGTTGAACATCCCCCAGTCGGGAAGCCAGACTGAGTACAAGCTGACCGTCCCTTACCGGTTCTTCGGGTTGAGTGAGTCTCTCACCTGGTTGGCTCAGTTTGAGTCGCAGGGGTTCGAGGATATTTCCGCTCTGGCTAATCTTGTGCTTTTGCAGGAGATGATGCTGGGTGAGGAGTACCAGATGATCGCGGGTTCCTCGCAGAACCTCGCCGCTCCCGCCGCTCCCACTCTGACTGCCCGTACTGCGGGCGCTAACGAAACCGCTTTGACCGGGTACACCAGCTCCGTCGCCGTTAAGGTGACCGCGTTGAACTACTTCGGGGAAAGCCTCGTCAGCGCGGCCAGTTCTAACACGACTGTCTCTGCGGGGCAGGTTGTCGACGTTACGATTTCCCCGGTTGCGGGTGCGCAGCAGTACAACTTTTACGTTCAGAACAACAACACCGGCAGCTACTACCTTCAGGCGGGGACTTCCGTTCAGGCCGGGGTTTCCTATGCGGGTAACCAGACAGCGAACAGCGTCGGCGGTCTGCGGTTCACTCTTCAGGGTGCAATCGCCCTCTCGACGAACAGCGTCGCCGCTCCGACCGTTGACTCCGGCACCGGCGGGAGCAACCGTATGGAAGGTCTCATCCCGACCCTGACCGGTCTTTCCGCGACCGGCTCCGGCCCTTACAGCAATGTCGGGTTCGAGTCGAGCAACGTGTGGAAGGGCGGGTACGTCAACCAGTCCGTTGGGACTCACCTGTCCACTAACGCTATCTTCACCGCGTTGGACGCCCTGTGGGAGAACAACGGGATGAACAACGTTTCCCCGGGTGTGTACAAGGCTGACCCGTCCGAGATCGTCGCTGACGGTGGCGATTTGATGCGGCTGGCTAACGACATGCTTTTGCAGGGGAACGCTCTTAACTATCTGCTTAACATCAGCCAGGACCAGATCTCTGGTATTAGGGCTGGCGCTGCGGTTGCTGAGTTCGTGAACCCGGTGACCCGCAGCACGGTTAAGCTGACTGTCCACCCGTGGTTGTCTCAGGGCACCGCTTTGCTGATGAGCTACCAGCTCCCGCAGACGTGGAGTCATGTTGACAATGCGTGGGAAATGACCGTCGTGCAGGATTACGTCAGTGTCGCATGGCCGGTTATTGACGCCACCTTCCGCTATTCCATCTTTTTGCTCGGCACTCTCATCGCGCACGCTCCGTTCTACTCGGGGATTCTGCAGGGTCTTCAGGTATCGGACGTGACCCCATATTCTTAGTCTGTGAGCTGCGGAAACGCGGTTTTGGCACGGAATTGCTTCATAGACTTGGAAGCGGTAGACTTTCTCTCGGGGTGAGGAAACACCTTGCCCCGAGAGGAGTCACCAGTGGGAACTAGCGAAGGTGCCCGCAAGGGCCACACCCCGGAGTCTGACGCTAAGCGTCGTGAGGCTATGCGGCGTAAGTGGGCGGACCCGGAGTACCGGGCTAAGCGGGCGGCTCTGGAGCAAACACCAGAGATGAAGGCTGCGCGTTCAAATGCGATGCGGGTCACGAATAATGATCCCGAAAAACGTGCACATCATTCCGCAGTGATGAAGAAAAAGTTCGCTTCCGATGAAGAATATCGGGAGAAACACGCGGAGGGGCTTCGCAAGAGCTGGCAAAATACGGCCAATGCGGAGTTGCGCGCAGAAATCATGCGTCAGGCTTGGATAGATAATCCAGACGCATTCGAGGGTAGTCTGCAAGCACTGCGAGATGAGGCACGATCGGAAACTGGTCGTGAGCGTCGGCGTAATTTGAGTGCATTGAGGGCCGCCACGAACCCGGTGACGCCTCATGAACATGCTGTAGCTCTAGTGCTGAATGAGTTGGAATTGCCATATTTCCTACATAAAGTGCTAGAAGGCAAAGAGATGGACATCTACATCCCTTCCCATTGTCTTGATATTGAGATAGATGGCTCTAACCATACCGGTAAGGGCAGGGAACAGGATACTGCTCGTGATGCCTATCTTAAGGCGCGAGGCTATGATGTTCTGCGCCTACGGCACGGGATGATCGATAATGGCTCGTTTATTTCTAAGCTTCAGGATATTCTGAAGTTACACGCGGCGTGGCCGCATCAATCTCAAGGAAAATAAGATAAGGAGAAAGTGTGGCCATCTCTGTCGCATGGCAGACTGTCGCAACAGGTATCACTACGAGTGCGGCTACTGTTTACACCACCGCTGCGTCGACGGCGACGACCTATGGTTATTCCAGGGACCTCGTTGTGAATAACAGTGGTACCGCTACTGTTTTCATCGGCATCGGCGCTTCGAACGTCGCTACGTCGGTGGCGTCGTTCCAGGTTCCCTCTGGCGGGTCTTTGATCTTGACTCAGTGCCAGGTGCCGAATGGTGTTCCCGTCACCGCCATCGCGGGGGCTGGGACTACTTCCGTTTCTGTTGGTTACGCGACCAACGTCAACTTCTTCTAAGGAGCCGTCGTGCCGAGTTTGGGAGCCGGTGTTGACCAGCATGTCAACACCTCGCCGACCCCCACATGGGTGTTCACGCCCAATCCGGTCGGCGGTGCGTCTGTCAGATTGTACAATGAGGGGTCGCAGGTCGTTTATATCGGGGGCGCTAACGTGTCCCCGTATAACGGGGTGCCTCTTTACCCGGGGTGTCGTCCTGTTGAGTTCCAGAATGCGAACGGGACTATTTACACCTGTTCTAATGTGACGGGGCTTACCAGCGTCGCGACGTTGAGCGGGGCGTTGAACGCCGGGGTTACCGCTTTCACCACGTCTAGCTCCATCGCGACTATCACGGCGGGGACGACGGTTGTCCTCGGCGGGACGAGCGGCGGTGAGGTTGTCTCGGTGACTGCCACCGGCGGCGCTACGACTACCACGTTCACTATCTCGACGTCCACACTTTATGATCATAAGAATGCTGCTGTCGTGTATACGGCGTCGAGCACCCCGGGGCAGCTGCGGGTTACTGCTGGCGTCGTTTAATTCTGCTAGGATTGTATGCATCGTGAAAATCTTTGTTACAGGCGTAGCGGGGTTCCTCGGCGCGCATATCGCCCGTGAGGGGATAGCACGCGGCTGGGTGGTCGCGGGTGTTGACTCTATGCTCGGGGGGGACGCTTCAAATGTCCCCCCCGAGGTTCACTGGCGTATCGCGGATTGCAATGACACGGAGAATTATGATTATCTTCTCCGGGATGTTGATGTGGTTTATCATTGCGCGGCGGCTCCTTATGAGGGACTGTCGGTTTTTTCTCCTCAGATGGTGTTCTCGAATACTTTGATGAGCACCGTCGCGTTGCTGCGCGCTGCGATCAACGCTAAAGTCAAACGGTTCGTTTTCTGTTCGTCGATGTCGCGGTACGGTGATCAGCAGGCTCCGTTCACTGAGGATATGCCGGCGAAGCCGGTGGATCCGTATGCTATCGCGAAGGTCGCGTCGGAGAACGTCACCCGGAATCTCTGTGAACTCCACGGGATGGAGTGGATCATCGTGATTCCGCATAACATTTACGGTCCAGGTCAAAGATATTATGATCCGTATCGTAATGTTGCGGGGATCATGATTAATCGTGTTCTGCTTGGGAAGCCCCCGATTGTTTACGGGACGGGCCAGCAGGTTCGGTCATTGTCATATATCGATGATGTGACAGGCCCGTTGCTTCAGCTTGCTACGGCTGATGTGGCGGGCGAGATTTTCAATTTGGGGCCTGACTCGGAAGCTGAGGAGACCACGATCGTCAATCTCGCGCATCGGGTCAGATCGATTCTTGGGTGCGGGAGGGGGGAGTTGGAGCCGTTGTTCTTCCCGCCTCGCCCCGCTGAGGTGTTCGAGGCGCATTGCTCTGCGGTTAAGGCCCGTAAGGTTCTGGGGTATGAGCCGACGTGGACGTTGGACGCCGGGTTGGCTGCTTATGTGAATTGGGTTAAGCTCAGGGGCGCTCGCCCGTTCGAGTATCATCTCCCGCTTGAGATCATCACTGATAAGACCCCGAGAACGTGGTCAGAGAGACTTATGTGACGTGTCATCTTCTGATAAATCGAGTTATTTCGACACTGACAAGGTAGAACCTCACGGGTACTTCCGGGAGTACCTGAAACTCGCCGGGGAGATCGGCCCTCGGGGTCGGGTGTGCGAGGTGGGGGTGCAGAACGGGGAGTCGCTGCGGATGTGGCAGTCCCTGTTCCCCCTGGGTGAGGTGACCGGGATTGACTGCGATAAGAACGCGGTGTGGCCTGACGGCACCGTGAAGCTTATTATGGAGCAGAACGACCCGGACCTCATCGATGAGGTCGAGGGATTGTACGATCTCATCGTTGATGACGCCTCTCATGACGGCGGGCTGACGCAGCAGACGTGGTTCCTGCTGTGGCGGAAAGTGAAGCCGGGGGGGTATTACATCATCGAGGATTGGGTGGTCGCCCTGCGGTCGGATGAGCACTGGGGTGCCTGTTATGGGCCGTCGATGCTGAAGACAGCTGAGTCTTTCCTTATGATGTTGGATTCGAGGACCGGTCAGATTGATGAGATCCGGTATCGGTACGGGCTGATTATCATCAGGAAGAACCCTGATTACATTGGGCGGGTTGATGTCTGAGCTGGTGTCGGTGGTGACGGCGACGTGGGGGCGTCCTAACGCGCTGCTGAATCATTGCATCCCGAGTGTTTTGCGGCAGTCGCACCGGCCGGTTGAGCATCTTATCGTGACGGACGGGTTTGACCCGGATTTGAGGGATGTGCTGATCGCGACGGGGTACACCGCTGACGGCACGGAAACGGCGGATGACGGGATCTATCGGCGGCTGGTGATGCTGGGGCGGAACTGGACCAGTAAAATCAGTGATCCTGGTATCGGGAGCGTCCCCCGGGCGGTCGGCGCTTGGATGGCGGCGGGGGAGTTCATCTGCTATTTCGATGATGATAATGATTTCCGCGCGGATCATATCGAGAAGCTTCTCGGGGTGATCCGTAATCAGGGTGTGGATATCGCGTTGTGCCCGTGGGCGGATCATCCGAACCCGGCTTCGTGCGTCGCTGACACGAACACTTTCCTGCACCGGGCGGATGTCCTGAAGTATGGGACGTGGCCGTTGTCGCCGTATAACGCGGATTACTGCCTGGTGCGGTCGTGGACTGATGATCATCATGTCCCGTGGGGTTTCCATGAGGAGCAGACGGTGGTTTTGAACCGTTTGAACGGCGGGAGGGGGGCTCGGGAATGATCACGGTTGTCGTCCCGACGATCCGTGAGGACTGCATCAAACGGTGGCTCACGGAATGGGAAGAAGACCTTCACGACACCCGCGTCATCATCGTGGAGGACAACCCGACGAAGACGTTCCAGATTTCAGGGGTTGAGCATTACGCGTGGGAGGACATCGACAGGGACCTCAGGGGGGATTCCTGGGTGATCCCGAGGAGAAGCTCCGCGTGCCGCTCGTACGGGTTCCTGAAGGCCCTGGAAGGCCCTTGTGAGGCGATCTGGACGCTTGACGACGACTGCTACCCGGAAACCGGCGTTCGAGGGCGGTACCTGGGCGCTTACACGGCCCAGCTGGGTTACAGCACCCCGGATGACCGGTGGTTCAACACGATCCATCACAGCGGCCTGCATCCGAGGGGGTACCCGTACGGGATCCGGGGGCAGGTTAAGCCGGTGATGGTTCATCATGGGCTGTGGTCGAACATCCCTGACCTTGACGGGGTGACGCAGCTCGCCAACCCTGATTTCCGGCTCCCCCCGACGACAGCCCCTGAGGTTGTCCCCTATGGGAAGTTCCTTCCGTTCTGCATCATGAACGTCGGGTTCCGGAGGGAATTCACCCCCGCCTTGTACATGCTCCTGATGGGGAAGGATAAGGGTCTGGTCCCGTGGGGGTTCGACCGGTTCGATGATATCTGGGCGGGGTTGTTCGTGAAGAAAATCGCGGATCACCTCGGGATGACGGTGACTTCCGGGTATCCGGGTATTCATCATTCGAAGGCGAGCGACCCGCATCGGAACGTTGAATTGGAAGCTGCGGGGATGAGCGCGCATGAGGGGTTCTGGGAGTACATTTCCGGGGTGCGGCTGACGGGTGACAGTGTGAGTGAATGCTATGCTGAGCTTGCGCACGCGGTTTGGGGATCGCCTGTCCCCCCGCCTGCGGGGCGTAGTGATTACTGGTTTAAATTGAGTGATGCCATGCGTATTTGGAATCGTCTTGTCAAGGAACGCCTGTGAATATGATCGTCATTGTCCCTACCAGGTCCCGTCCGGAGCAGTGCGCCCGGCTTATCAAATCGTTCGAGGAGACGACGGACACCGCGAGTTTGCTGTTCGTCATCGACGGGGATGATGAATCGTATGAGGGGTTCGACTGGCATGGGCATCGTTGCGCGGAGCTGAACCCGCGTGGGTCATTGACGCAGAAGCTGAACAACACGGTGAAGAACATCATTGATGATTATGATGAGATAATGTGGCAGGGTGATGATAACGAGTTCATCACCCCTCATTGGGATACGAGGCTTCTCGAAGCCCGGGAGGAATGGGGTTCCGGGTGGTTGTACCCGAATAACGGGCGACGTTCGGATGTCCCGGAGTCCTGGACGGTCAGCAGTGACGTTGTGGAGGCTGTCGGCTGGTACGCGAACCCTGTCCTCGGGCATTATTACATTGATAACTCGGTGGCGGAGATCGGGAAGAGAGCCGGGTTGATCCGGTGGGTTCCTGATGTGCAGATCAGGCATCATCATTACTCGGTGGACCCGGACGCGGAATATGATGATTTGTACCGGGAGACGGAGAAACGTTTCGGGGGGTCTGATCTGCAGATTTATCAGCAGTGGCAGAAGTCGCCGCAGGTGACCGGGATTGTGTCGTCGCTGCGCCGGAAGTTCAACCCCGATGTGAACTGGATCCTTTCCCGGGTAAGATGAAAATTAGAATTTGCGATCCTTCCGGAGGGAGGTTCAATATATGGGTCTCAACATGGGTCAGTGGCAGATAGCGGGGACCGTCGCGACCACCGTTTGCACTTTGAATATCCCCCCGGGGCCGTACAATATAGCGATGTACAATGTTAACACCGCTGTGACGTTTTACATGGGGGTGGGTACGTCGTCGACGACCGCCCCGCCTGGGTTGAGCACGAACAGCGGGATGGTGATGCATTCCATCCCGACGTACTGGAATGGGTATCAGGGGGCGTCGGGGGGTTTTTTGTGGGTGATCGCGAGTACCGCCCCGTCGTCGTTCAATTATATTTTGGATACGCAGCAGAGGTGATATGCCTAGGATTAACCTGCCCCCCGGCTGCGCCGGCTTCGCAGATGGTGATAAGAAGTATTATGCTGACAAGCCGGGCGGGTTCGTGAATCTTGACGAGGTTAAGGACGCGAACGCACTGCGGAAGTTGAAGAATCAGGATTACGCCAGCGCCGGTCTTGTCGACGCCGGACCGGAGAAGCTGTTCGTTCATAAGGCCCGCAAGCCGGGTATGTGGTGTCGACGGTGCAATCGGATTTGGCATGCCTGGGCGCGTACCTGTAATAAATGCGGCGACGAAACGATTTCCGAGCTAGAATTGGAAGCGCCACCTTTCCCGAAGGACATACACGGGGGTATGATTCCTTGACAGAGGCCGGGGAGTTCGAGTTCGACTGCACGATCACCAAAGCGGTCAACCCGGTTTCCTATCAGGAAGTCGAGTTGACACCCCCGGTCAGGATCTCCACCTGGGAGCAATACGATCTGTTCTACGACAGGTGGGAGCGGTTCTGCCGGGATGCCGCTGACCGGGGTGTGGACCTTCGGATGGCGCGGTTTACCCTGTAAATGGGAGCAGCCCCGCAGTTGCGAAATGCGGGGCTGCTGCCAGGGGAAGGGATGGCTGTCATTTCCGTGGGTGTACTCGACCCACCTGCAGCATGACAGCCGTACGGGCGGAAGGGCCGCATCCGCTCCCTCCGGCTCCGGGAGGGTCCCGACTGCTGGTGAAACCGGGACGTCTGTGACCTATGTCTATCACGGACGGGGGATTCCCGGTGTCAGCTAGTCAGGCACGTTTGACAGGGTGACCCCGCCTGGCAGGTGCGCCCTCCCCGTAAATGACTCGGATCATGGGGCGTCCTTCCGGCGGGTCAAGCGTCCGGTGGGGACCAGGCGGGGTCGGGGGTTCCTGCCGGTGGCAGGAGATGGTGGGGTCGTCCGCACGACAGGATCATCCTCCCCCAACAACCAAGGAAAACAGGGATCATGGGATGCCCTTAACGCACATAATCAAAGCGATTTGATCGTGCGGACGACAGCTTATTCAAAATCTATGCGGAGTTCCACTTCACCGTCATAACACTGCGCTGCGACGACGGTCGCGTGGATGATGGTCCGGAGAAGGTCCGTGTCGGGGGAGGTGTTCCCGAGGATCGCCTTGGCGAGGCGTAGTTCCTCGTCACGACGGATGGGGTACCGGTCGGGGGCTCCCATCACTGTTCGATTTCCGTCGTGTCGAACGCGACGTACCCGTGATTCCCGTCGCTGTCGTCGTGGTCCGAGACGTAGAAGCGGGTGAGGATCTCCTCCCCGTACTCGTCGCGGATCTCATGGTTTTGCGGGAGCTGAAGAAGCTCCGCGACTGCCTCTCGAACCAGCATGTGTCCCGTCCCTTTTCCCATTTGACCCTCCGACCCTACCCGTGGGCCGGTACCCCTGTCAAACACATCCGGCGGGGGTTGTATTCCCAGGAAGGAAAGCAGATGACATTGTACGGCCGCTCAGATCTTATGAGCGTATCAGTTCCCGTTTCGTCCGGAGGGTGCGGCAAAACCCACACTCGACCCGTCCGCAACGGAGCCCCAGCCCGTGACTTCCGTCTCGACTGCCCAGGCTGCGAGGCGTTCCTCAAAGGCGGCGGGCGGACTGTCCTGACCACTGTACCAGGAGACAAGGAGAACGGCATCCCGTCGTCGCAGAAACGGGTCGCGGACATGGACCCCTGCTGGGGCGGCAGCCCGGAGTCGGTGCCGGAGACACCTGATGAGAAGCAGTACACGAGCAGGCGGAACAAGCTCGGCGCGGAGCAGCTGGAGTGGGTTCGGGCGTTGGCGGCTGCGAAGCAGGCGGGGATCGAGATCCCTGAGATGGCGATGGAGATGCTGTCACGTCGGCTTCCGGGGGTTGTGGCGGGTGAGGTTGTCCGTAATGAGCTGAGCGTCCCGGAGTACTCCCTTGATGATCTCTCGACGGAGAAGCTGAAGCAGATGTGCAAGGAGCAGGGTTTGCCGTCGAACGGGACCCGCGCGAAGCTTATCGAGCGTTTGAGTTAAAGAGGCATGTGAGCAGAGCCGCCGGTTTGTGCAGGAGATGCGGGGGGCCGAAGAGAGGCCGGGCGGCGAGGGTCGCCGCGCCTATAGCTCAATGCAACAAATGTGGAGACGATATCTGTGCCCGTCATGCTTGCTGGGTCGGAGATTTCTATATTTGCACGAAGTGTAATCGTGCGATGGGTAGACGCGTTCCCGATTCTTACAGAGACTGAGCAAACTCGTAGGTATCCTCCACTTGTGTTAGAACTGTATTGAGATCTGGACAGTTGATCCATTCACTTACACGCCAGCCGCCGTGATAGTAGGGAAATGTCGCTGCTCCGTAAATTTTGTTGCATATGCCTTGGATGATAGCTTCATCTGCTACTGTGCCTGGTTGATGCCATACCATCTGACCTTGGATTTCCTTACCTGTGTATTTGAAAAACCGAATGTTGCTGTAATGGATGTTCATGCCAGGGCGACTCGTGCTGTAGCCGATTTTTAGTACGTCGCCGTAAGTCGTTGCGTAAAGGTAACCGTCACCTTTACGGTGCCAGGGATGTTTATCGCGTCGCATGGCTAGAAATTCTGCGGTCTCAGCCATGCGCGTTGCTGCTGCTGCTTGACGACAAGTATCACATTGTGTGGAGGTACCTGCCTTCAAGCTTTCCCAGCGAACATTCAACGGGTTATCACATAGTTCACAGTTGCACGGGACCCACCAACTGCTATAGATCACAGGGGTCCCGTCTGCTTTGTGTCGTTTTCGATCGGGTACGCGAAATGGCGGCCCTGTCACACGAAGATGCCCGTAGTTTGGTTGCGGCGCAGGTACTTTCAACGCTCTCACGCGAGTGAGCTTACCCGGATTGGAGGTGATGTCAAATGACCACACCTGTGGTTCCTGTCGGATTGAGTCCGTATATCTCCCCTTTGACTCTGCAGCAAGCACCGACAGGTATATTAAATAGATTTCACGACGATCCCCGCGACGAGTTCCATCTCGTTCGACCCTGCGGCGAATAACGCCGAGTTGTGGAACATGTGCGGCCGGGCGACGTCCATGGTCGATCAGTTCTGCAATCAGCTGCTCCGCGCGACGATTGACGTTGAGGTGATGCGGGGACCTGATTTCCGGGTGACGGTCGGCCCGCAGGCTGGGGGGCAGTCGCAGACTCCCTATTGGGGGAACGCGGGGTCGAACGCCCGGCTGATCATGTCCCGGTGGCCGGTGCTGGCGGTGAACAGCGTCGCGGTGTGCCCTAACAACCTGTGGCCGAGGTCATGGTCGACGATCCCCACGGGTTACGCGGAGCCGGAGCTGCCCCCCTACGGGATTTACAATTCGGTGGCCCCCGCTGATGACGCGTACGGGGGGCAGGCGGTTATCGTCGCGCCGGGGTACATTAACCGGAATTACGGGCGTAACGGGTATGTCATTCAAGTGACTTACATGAATGGGTGGCCGCATACGACGTTGACGGAGCCGGCGACGGCGGGGACGACCACGTTGAGTGTGACGGACACGACGGGGTGGGCTCTGACTGATTACGCGGGGGTGATCACGGGGGCTACGGGGACGATCCGGGATGCGGGGCAGCAGGAGGTCGCGCATTGCAGCAGCGCGTCGACTACCTCCGGCCCGGGGACGCTCACGTTGAGTTCCCCCACGACGTATCAGCATGAGACCGGGACGGTTTTCACTACTTTGCCGGCGGCGGTGGAGCAGGCGTGTATTTTGTTCTGCTGCGCGCAGGCTCTGGTGCGTGGCGCGACTTCAACGACGATTCATTCGATTGGGGGTCATGCGGCTTCGTCGGGGATGGACATTGTTGATCTGAACACTGAAGCCGAGGTGCTTTTGCATCCCTTTAAACGGACTATCTGATGGCGAAGAAGAAGCATCATGAGTCGGCTGCGCATATCGCGGCCCGGAAACGACGGGAGGCGCAGCGGCGTGCTTTGCGTGAGGCGGAGCGTAAGAAGCTCCGGGCGGCGCGTGAGGCGGCCAGGAGACGACGGGATGCTATCCGGAGAGCGGACCGTGAGGCGGCTCGTCGTCGTCGCCGGGCGATTGAGAAGGTGCTGCGGGAGGAAGCGCGTCTGCGGCGGGATGAGCTGCGTCGGCTGGCGCGTGAATTGGCGCGGGAGAAACGGGACGCGGAACGGAGATTGCTCCGGGCTCAGGCGCGTGCTCTGCTGCGGCAGAAATATCTGACCCGGATGGTTTTGTCTGCGAACGGCACGTGGGTGTGGACGCGGGTTTCGGGGCCTTCTTATAACCAGCTGTCGCGGGCGGTGGCTGGGCAGAAGGCTTATTATCCGAGTTACGCGCGGAGGAATCTGAGTAGTTCCAAGGCGCAGAAGGCGTGGCCTTCCTGGTCGTCTTCGTCCTAATGGACTTTCCCCCGTAAAAATGATATAAATCTGAGGAGAGTATTTTCATGCCGATTGTGACTGTGCAGTCGTATCTTCTCAGTCTCCTCGATCAGCTTCCCCTCCCTTACGGGATGCCGAACGCGAACGCTTTCATCACCCCCCCCGACCCGTATGTGCAAGCCCGTGTCCCGGCTATTTACATTTGGCCGTCGGACGGTGAGGAGAACCGGTCGTCGGAGCTGGGGGGGACTGTCCCGAGGAACTCCGGGGTGGGTACCCCTTCGGGGACGAAGGGGATGCTGCACCGGGTTGATATTTACATTACGTGGACAGGCGCGGTGAATTCAGGGTCGCAGCAGGACCCTTATTTCCCTGCGGTTGTTGATGCGGTGATGTTCGCTTTGCGGTTCGCTCAGCCGAACCCGGCGTATTTGACGGACCCTAACACTAATTTGACTTCGACGGTTTACAATACCGGCGAGACGCAGCGCTATCGTCTGGGTGTGGAAGCTTTGGATGATGAGCGGTTTTTGCGGTATGACACGCTCCTGACTGTGAGCGTGTGGGAAATTATGAACGCGTAAAGGAGATGTGTGGCGCTTGGCGGGCCTAACATTTATCCGAGCGTACTCAGCTGGCTGGGTATCGCTCGGGAACTGACGGGTGGCGTCCCGGTTCTCCCGACGTACACTCAGCCTTTGGATCAGGGTTCCTTTGAGCCTGAGGACACCCCTAAGTTCCTTCAGGACAAGGCTATCCGTGGTGCGATGACGGACTTGTTCTACGAGACGCTCGGGGTTGAGTCCGCGACGTTCTCGTTCGGCGGCCCTAACTTCCTCGACACTCACGGGTATTTCTTCGATAACGTCTTCGGGGACCTTTCAACGACGTCGGCGTCTCTGGCGACTCCGGGTACGGCGGCTTCCGCGCTGGCGGTGGGGGCTATCGCGGCGACGCTCGCGAGCGCTATCCCCGTCGGGTGGACGGTCGGGACTGCGTTGCAGCTCGGCACCGCCGCTACAAGCAACACCCCGGGCTGCTATTCGAATGAGGTTGTGATCGTCAGCAGCACCACCCCGGCGTCTGTCGTCACGTTCGCTAACACTCCTTTGCGGTTCACCCACTCGACCAGCCTTGTCGCCGGGTCGCAGGTGTTCAATATCGCGACCGGCCCTTACACGCATCGTTTCGCGGCTTTGAACTCGCAGCTGGGGTACGGGGGGGCGTTCGGCGCTCAGCCGCCTACGCATACGTTCACTGATGTCACGAACATTGTTAACACGTTCACGAACAGCACTTACGGGACGTCCCCGACTAACACGTACGGCGCTCGGTACTATCCGTTCTCCTGCTTGAAGAACATTGATTTCGCGGGGAACGCTGAGCAGCTCCTCGGGATCAAGATGGCGGGGGATTCGTGGTTGTCGGTGCCGTGGCCGTCTGGGTCTTCCCCGACGTTGAACGTCACGGGAGCACGGCCGATTCCTAACTGGAACTCGACGGTTACAACGGTCGGCCCTTCAGGGCAGACGATCGCGACGGACGTCGGGGAGTTCTCCGTCAGCTTTAAGCGGCAGACGCAGGTGTACTGGACGGTTCAGGGCAGCCAGACTCCGTTCGTCATCGCCCGTGGTCCTTTGACGATGGACGGGACTATCCAGTATGACCCGACGAATAATGAGTTCCCTCTGGATTACATGCTGTTGAACGCGCAGGCTCCGATGACGATCACCTGCTCGAACACGGGGATCCCGAACTCCGGGTCTGCTTTCACGTTGACGTTCACTGGGTCTCAGGTTGCGAACATTAAGTCGAAGATTATGCGGTCGAAGGCTCTCATCGGGTACGGGAACACGTTCGAAGGTGTAGCGAACAGTGTTGACATCGGCGGCTCCGGTGGTCTCGGCCCGGGGACTATCACTTTGGTCAACGGGATCCCCACCTATTAAGGCGGGTTTACGTTTTGTCGAATACCAGGAAGGCTAAAGGGAAGCTAATGGCTCGTGTTGAGCTGCCGTCAGGCGGCTGGGTTGAATACCGGGATCAGTTGAAGGCGATTGACCGGTTCGCTGTTCAGGATGCGGTGTTCCTTGAAGTGAAGGATGGTGTTAACCGGGCGGCGTTGGGGTTCGCGAATGATATCCGGAACGCCCTCCTGGGGCGGATCATCACCAGCTGGTCGTTCGGGACCCCGACGCCGGCTGACGCGAAGGACGTCGCGGCTGCTGATGTGGTTATCGGGAACGCTATGGACCTTGATGATTACAATGCTCTCGCGGATGCGGTTCAGCCGCTGGTGGATAAGGTTTCCGGGACGGTTAAGAAGGATAAAGCAGACCCAAAAAAGCTTTCCGGCAGCTGAGGGATGTTTTCATCTGGAAGCATATGATCAGCTCATCGGCGTGGGCTGATCATATTCAGGATGACCCTGAGTTCAGGCAGCCTCCGTTCCCTGACGGGTTCCCGATGAAGATTCTTGTGTACGGGTATTTTGAGCGGAACTGGAATTGGCATCCACGTCAGGTGGATGAGCTTACACTGGAAGAGTTGGAGTGGCTTCCTGTTTATGATGATGCGGTTGGTGAGGCTGCTGAGTTCGTGCGGAAGCAGAGCCGGTTTCAGGACAGAAGAGAGTAGCGTGATCGTGTAAATGGCAAGGATCCTTTTTCATAGCTGCGCGCCTTGGGCTTGCTCGGGGTACGGGGTTGAGACTGCGATTTGGACGCAGGAACTTCAAAGGCTGGGGCATGAGGTTATCATCTCCACCTACTGGGGTATCCAGGGTGGCGCGACGATGTGGAACGGGATGACGATCCTCCCGGGGTACGGCCCTAACTATTGTTCCACTTCCCTGTATCAGCATGCTAAGGCGTACAACCCGGATTTGATCATCACGTTGGGTGATGTGTGGGTGATGAACGCGGATCTCCTGCGGGAGCTGCCGGTTGCGCATTGGCTTCCGTCTGATTGCCGGCCGATGTCTTTGGCGGACCGGGGGGTGGTTGACAGTTCGGGTGCTCAGCTGATCGCGATGAGCGAGTTCGGGTTGGAGCGGTTCAAACGGGCTGGTTTTGATCCGGTGTATGTTCCTCATGCGATCGACACGGATGTGTTCCGGCCGTTGCCGAATCGGGGGGAGCTGCGTGAGGCGGCGGGGTTGCCGGAGGGCATGTTCGTGGTGGGGGTCAACCAGGCGAATAATGATGCGATCCGGAAGGCTTTGCCTGAGCAGATGCTGGCGTTCGCGAAGTTCGCTGAACAGCATCCTGGTGAGGTGATGCTGACGTTGCACACGGGGGTGCATCAGGAGGGCGGGCAGGATCTGGAGGCCGTCGCGGAGAACCTCGGGATTGTTGATTTGATCCGGATTGTGGATCAGTACCGGTACACGGCGGGGATGATCAGCCAGCCGGATTTGAATGAATGGTACAACGTTATTGATGTTTTGTCGCAGACGGTGTACGCGGAGGGTTTCGGGTTGCCGGTGATGGAGGCGCAGGCGGCGGGGACCCCGGTTATCACCACGGATGCGTCGTCGATGACGGAGATTAACCCTCATGGTATCCGGGTGGGGGGGCAGCCTTTCTGGAACGGGGTGCATAAGGGCTGGTGGGTTTCCCCGTCTGTGAGTGAGATCGCGGATGCTTATGAGCGGGCGTTCCAGGAGCGCGGGAATGTTGATTCCGGGAAACTCCGCAGGTTCGCTCGGGAATACTCGATTGACAGGGTTTCGGTGGAGTTCATGCAGCCGGCGGTTGAAACTCTCATCAAGAGGGTTGCGCATAAGGTGTCCAGGCCGTCGGAAGGTTAACTGGTGAGGGGTGCGCGGGATGGATTTGGGTGATCTCCCCGCGTATCTGAAGGCGTTGCAGGACGCCGCCGCGTCGGCGGTTGTCCCCGCTGCGAACGCGATGGCGGGGCAGGTGCAGGATCGGGTTCAGGCGCTTCTGCGGGAAACGTCGCATCCTCCGTTCACGTTCTTCAAGGCGGTCGCGGGTCGTCCCCCCGCTTATGCGTCGGGGAACCTTTCCCGGTCGGTTACGTTGACGCCTGCGTACGGGGCGGTGCGGGCGACTGCGGGTGTGGGGTCGCATTTGCGGTACAGCGCGTTGCAGGAGTTCGGCGGGTCCACTTGGCCGAATAACAGCCCTTGGATGCATTGGCGTAACCCGCATCCGTGGTGGAAGAGACGGGTGACTGTGCCTGAGCACCCGTATATGCGTCCTGCTGTGGAGCAGTGCATTTCCGATGGCAGTTTGACGCGTGTGAGTATGGATGCTTTTTATGACCGTATCCGTCCGTTCCTTAACAGGTGACGGACGGTACGGTCATTTTTCTTTTTCTTTGATTGGAGGTGGTCAGCGTGCCTGAGCTTCCCGGCGTATCAGAGGATTTCACCGCTGACGCCTCCGGTTACCTGGCAGCCATTCAGCTGATGATTGATCGGACGAAAGATCTGATCGATGAGGTGAACCTGCTTCACGCTGCGATTGACGCTCTCCCTGATGTGAAGCAGGTTGAGATTGACATCGCGGGTACCGCGATGGAGAGCATCGCGGCGATTAAGGAGGAGCTGGACTCTCTTGATAACCGCACGCTTGTCGTTAATGTCATCTACCGGAATATCGGGGGGCCGGATAACGTCGCGGCTCGTGAGACCATCGATGAGACTGTTGATCTCACGGGGGGTGGGTCTGATCAGATCAGGGAGGACATTGACAGTCTTGACGAGATGACGCAGGCGGCGGATGAGAACGCTTCCGCGACTGATCTGATGTCGGCGGCGCAGGAGATCCTCGGGAATGTTCTGCGGGATAACTCTTTGAATGCGCAGCAGCAGGCTGCTGCTTTGAAGAACGTCACGGCTGCGATGCGGGAAGCTCGCCTTGAAACAGCTGATGCTGTCGCTGCCGAGCAGAGTTTGACTGCCTCCGCTGAGGAAGAGGCGACGGCGTTTTACGATAACCTCGCGTCGATCCACGGGCAGATCGAGGCGTTGGGGGAGCAGTCTGACGTTTCGGAGTTGAGCGCCGCCGCGATGGAAAGGGAGGCTCTCGCCGCTTACAACATGGAGCAGGCTCTCCGGTCGGCGCGGGCTGAGATCACGGATATCATCACGGCGGAGAATGCGTACCGTGATTCTCTCGGGGAAGTGAATGAGGCGGAGGAGCAGGCTGCTGTTGATCAGATTGAGATGGCGAATTATCAGGAGCAGATAATTCAGAAGGCTGACAGCGCGACGGCTGCCATTCGGGAGCAGGCGGCTGCGCTGGAAGCGCTTGAAGCTGATTTGGGTGATGCTTCGGGGGCCGCCGAACGGTCTGCGGGGATCACCTTGTCCATGGTTAACGCTGACAAGCTTCTCGCGGCGACTGATCTTCTTCTCTCGCAGGCGAGTGACGCGTTGGCGTTGAAAGCTGGGGATGTCACTAATAACACGGATTTGATGGCTGACGCGGTTGTGAGAGCCGCCGGGGCTGTTATGGGGGGGCATGACGCTCTTGCTGTGATGACGTCGACGGCGGAGCAGGCGGCGACGGACACCGGCAACACGGGTCTCGCGATGCTGGCGTTGGCGTCCGCCGCGAAGAAGATGGGTGACAACGTAGGCGGTGTCACGATCCCGTTGGGTGCCGCCGCGTTCGGGATCACCGGCCTTGGCACTGCTATCCATCTGATCGTGATGGGGGTTTTCGAGTTCTCAGCTGTTTTCATCCCCGCGATGTTCGCTGCTGCAGCCGCCGCCTCCGTTCTGAATCAGGGGGCGATGGATGTTTACGATGGCCTGAAGGGGATGGAGATCGCGGGGGAGGCCCTCGGTCCTGTTTTCGGGAAAACTCAGGGTGACATGCTCGGCCTTGGGCATTCTCTGCAGGTCGCGCAGAACGCCGCTGACCCGGATGCTTATGAGCTGCTGGGTGAGGCGATCATCGGGGTGAATGACGCGACCGGGAATCTTAATGATCAGCTGGGTGCCGTCACGCACACCTCCGGGACCGCCTCGGGTGGTATCAGCTCGTTCGGGCAGATGGGGTTGGCTGTCGGTAATATTCTTGAGAAGTTCGCCGCTGATATTGACATTGACTTGTCGACGGGGATGAAGCAGTTCACCGGGTTGCTTTCTGATGGTGTTCAGGATCTAGTTGAGTTCGGGCAGATCCTCGGGAACATCGGCCATGCGATCTTGAATCTCGCGTCGGCGATGCCGGGGCTCGCTGAGATCATCCTGAAGCTGATCGACGGGTTCAGTGACCTGATCAAGATCATCTCTGAGCTGCCGCCGATGTTCCTCACTGTCATTTTCGGCATTGAGGAGGCGTACCGGTGGTCCGGTTTGCTGGTGGGTATTTTCGGTTTGGTCGGGCGGGCTATCGCTCTCGTCGGGACGCTCGGTATTCCCGTGTTCGCGAAGATCGGGATGAACTTCGGGGCGATGGTCGCGAATATCATCACCGGCGTCGCGGATATGGTTATCAATTTCGTCGCGATGGGGGAGAGGATCGGGGTTTTCGACGCGGACGTCGACAGGGTGGCGACTGGTTTCGTCGGCGCTCTTGGGAATGCCGCTAGCTTCATGTCGGGGCCGTGGGGTGCGGCTGTCGGGTTGGGGGTGCTCGGGTTCGCCGCTCTTGCTGTGTGGGCGTTGCGGTCTACTGACGCGACGCAGCAGTTCATCGCGTCGACGCAGAAGGCTGTGCAGGCTGCGACGAACTTGGAGGCGTTGAACGTCATCGGGCAGCAGCTTTCTGAGAACACCGCGAAGATCTCGCAGGCGCAGACTCAGCTTAATCAGGCTCTTACTTTCACGGTGGGCAGCAGCGCCGGGGTGGAGTCCCGTTATGTGGGGCAGAGTCAGGCTGTCACCCAGCTGCGGGGGAACATTCAGATCCTGACGGATAACCAGCAGCAGCTTTACCAGCAGTCCACGAATGTTATTTCCGGGGCGGAGCAGATCAGTAAGGCGTACGGGGTTAGTTTCGTCGCGGCGTTGGGGATGGCTGACGCAGCGAACGTGAAGCTGGTTAACGGGATCAGCGGGAATTCGAAGGCTGCGGAGGAAGCGCGGATTCAGATTCAGGGGCTTGTGCAGGGTTACGAGTCGATGAACCAGTCGGGGAGCGCCTTGTCGAACAGCATGGAAGCTGTTTCCGTGGAGGCGCAGATTCAGGGGTCGAAGGTTTCCCAGTTGAATTCTGCGTGGGATTCGTTCATGAGCATGGCGACGAGCCTTACGGGGTCTTTCAGCCAGATTAACCTTGATTTGACGCAGATGGGGAATATCGCCCCTGCTGTCGGGGACAAGATTCAGGCGTTCAAAGGCGCGACTGGGTTGAGTGTCTCCCAGATCGCGGAGTCCCTGAAGTCGTTCTCGGGGACTTCAGCTCAGGTGTGGCAGGCGTACAACCAGTCTTTGAGTGAGGCGGAGACATTCACCGATAACCTTCGTACCGCGTCGACGACGGGGGTTGTGTCCGCGCAGCAGTACACGCAGGCTATCAGCGGTGTCGTTAACATGCTGTTGCCGTACGCGAAAGATTCGTCGGCGGCGGCGGAGGAGCTTAGCGTTCTCGCGCAGGAAGCCGGGTACACCGGGAGTGAAAGCTTCTCCAGCTTGAAAAGCTGGGTGGATCAGACCGGCGGCTCCACAGTGAATTTGACCGGGCTGATTAACAATCTTACGGGGTCGCTGTCGAATGTTACGCAGGTCGCGAAGAACTTCGCGGGGACCTTGCAGTCTGATGTGCTGTCGGCTATCGCGAATGCGGCTGTGGGGACGTCGGGGATCACGGGTTTGACGCAGAAGTACACGCAGTCGTTGCAGCAGAACGGCGCTCAGGCTCCGCAGACGATGCAGGCTCAGCAGGCGTTGCAGAGCGCGATGGAGAAGCTCGGGTTCACGCAGACGGAAGCGCAGCAGACCACGAATGAGCTTTCTGAGGCGTATGACCAGGACACCGGCGCGTCGAATAAGAACGCCGGGCAGACGAATCAGACGTCTCAGGCTCTGAAAGACATGAAAGAGGCTCTCGGGGTAACGGGTTCGCAGGCGGTTCAGGCGGCCGGGCAGACGAATCAGACGACGCAAGCTCAGAAAGACCTCAAGGAAGCTCTCGGGCAGGCTGGTTCGCAGGCGCAGGCGACGACGAACGGCCCGTTGAATTCGCTGAACCAGATGACTCAGAACATTCACCAGTGGACGATTCAGCTGGAGAACGCGATGAAGCAGTGGCCGGTGAATGAGTCGACGAAGGTGACGGTGACGGGCACCGGCGGCGCTAACATCCATTCGAGTATCCCCGGCGTCCCCAGCGGGAGCGTGTCCATCACCAGCGGCGGGTATGTGTTCGCCGCCGGCGGGGTCGTCCCGGGTTATTCTCCGGGGCATGACACTATCCCCGCGATGCTGTCCCCGGGTGAGGGGATTTTGACTCCTGACGCTGTGCGGGCGATCGGCGGCGCGCAGACGATTCATAGTTTGAACGCGCAGCATTTCGCAGGCGGCGGGATCGCGTTGCCGAACGCTTCCGGGATGGCGTTCGGGATCCTCGGGGCGGGGGAGACGAGCATCACGGATGCTTTCAAGTCGGAGCTTACCTCGGTTATGAGCGTGATGCAGAATGATTACAACAAGTACGCGCAGACAGCGTTCTCGGGGGTTTCCGGGACGGTCACAGGGTGGCTGACAGCGGCGTTGAAAGCGGACGGCGCTCCTATCTCCTGGCTTCCCGCTCTGGCGTGGCTGACGAACGCTGAATCATCAGGGAACCCGAACGCGGTTGACCCTATCTCGGTGGAAGGGGAGCATGCTGAGGGGCTTTTGCAGACTTTGCCGTCGACGTTCTGGGCGTATGAGAACCCGAGTGTCCCGGGGGGTATTTTCAACCCTATCGCGAATGCTGCCGCTGCTATCCGGTACATCGAATCAATGTACGGGTCCCCGTTCAACATCCCGGGGATTTTCGTTCATGACAAAGGCTACGACTCCGGGGGGTGGCTGATGCCTGGTTTGACGCTCGCGCATAACAACACCGGGCAGCCGGAGCGGGTCATCGGCCCTAATGACACGGGGGATGGGGGGATCAATCATGTGCACGTGTATTTGGACGGGAAGCAGATTTGGGATAATCAGCAGCGTCGCACCCTGCAGTATAACGCGCGGAATAACGGGGCGGGGAACATCACGGGGGCGTGGGCTCCTAACCGTCTGGGGAATAACACAAGGTGAACGGGTTACGGATGATGTTCGGTTTCGGATTTAAGGGGTAATCATGAGCATGCTCTGGTATGACGCGGCGGTCAACGCGGTCACCGGCAATGCGTCAGTGTCGCTGAACTCCGGGTTCATTAAGATTTACACGGGGTCCCAGCCAGCTTTGGACGGTTCCATCACGGGGACGCTGCTCGCCACGCTGACGTTGAACGCCACCGCGTTCGGCGCGTCGTCAGGCGGCACCGCGACAGCTAACTCGATCACGTCGGGGACGGCGGGGAACACCGGCACCGCCGGGTATTTCGCGTTGGAAACATCCGGGGGGACCGTCGTCGGGACGGGAGTGTGCGGGACTTCCGGGCAGGATCTGAACCTTAACACCCTGTCGATTGTGTCCGGGGCGACTGTCTCCTGCTCCAGCCTCACGATCACAGGTTAACCGGTAAGGCACGCCGATGACCACGCACACCGGGGACGGCACCGCGCAGGACGGCACCGGCTCGTCGTTCACCGTCCCGGTCACCAGCAGCGCCGGGGAAACGCTGGTGGTGTGGGCGACGCAGTGGGTCACTTCCGACACGGCGATCCACCTTGAATCCATCACCGACACCGCCTCCAACACGTGGACGTACAGCACCGCGACGGCTAATCAGAACCCGCCGGCGAACGGCAGCTACGACAGCGGCGACACCCAGTACGGGTTCACCGCGATCGGGGTGTGCATCGGCGCGTCGGCTGTCACGTCCGTCACCGTCACCTTCTCCGGCTCCGGGGATTACGCTGAAGTTCAGGTGTCACGGTTCGCCAGCCTCCCCGCCGGGTCGGTGGTGCTGGGAGCCGCGTCGACGGGGACGCTAGCCCACGCGGTCACCAGCTACACCACGCCGTCGGTGACTGTCTCGTCCGGGTCGTCTGTGCTCGTGCTGGTGAACACCAGTTTCCTCAACGGGGAGTGGACGGGGGCGTCCTCCGGCTACACGATCATCAGCTACACCGATTCCCTCGGCGCTTACAATGTGGCGGCGACAGCGGGGACTATCTCGTGCACGCTCACCGCCGGCACAGCCGAGGACGTGCCCAGTTCCGCGATCATGGTCATCGGGTCTCCCGCTGTCACATCCACAGGCGCGGTGAGCCTTGACCTTACCTTGTCCGGGACGGGTACCGTCGCTGACCCGGTGACGTCCACGGGAAGCCTGACGTTGAACGCCGCGTTGTCCGGGTCGGGGCTTGTCGCTGACCCGGTGACGTCCACGGGGGCTGTCACCCTCGGGTTGGCGGTGAGCGGATCCGCCAGCGTGCCGGTCCTTTCGCTCAATAACCTGGTCGCCGGGTCTGTCGTCAACGATTACGGTCTTGACAGCATCCCCTACACGGTCGGGACGACGGGTCTCACCACCGCGCTGGTCGCGTACATCGGGTGGGATGTCGCGCAGCAGGCGTACCAGTCGTCCGGGCACGCCCCCGCTGTGAACGTGACTGATTCCGCCGGGAATCTGTGGCGGCAGATCGGGATCAGCACTCAGGCGACCGCCTCCCGGGGCGCGGTGTGGATCGCGGATAACCCCCGGCAGGTGAGCTGGGTGTCGGTCGCGGTGACAGGGTGGGCGAATTCAACCTCTTACATCCTCGCGGAGATGGATGACGTCCCGTCGTCGATGCAGGCGGTTTCCCTTGACTTCGTAAAGACGGTCAACTCGACTGCGTTCACAACATCCCTGTCTCTTTCAGGGACGGCTTCCACCGCTGACATCATGTTCGGCCTGGTGACGACCGGGGGGGCGGGCGGCTCGCTGACAGTCCCCACTGGGTGGACGGGTTTGACGGCGGTCACCTCAGGGATCCCCACGGGGGCGTCCACGTACGCGATGTGGATCCCGGGGACGACGGGGACGATCCCGGTGTTCAACCCGTCATGGGCGAACAGCGTCCCGTCTGCGGGGATCATTGTGGGGTTGAAGGAAACATCATCCGCGCCGGCGCAGACGAACCCGAATATGCCGAATGTGACGATCGAGGCGGCGTTCGGGGCGTCCCCGGGGGATTTCACCCAGTCCGTTGATTACACCTGGTCGGTGGAGGGGGTCACGTGGACGGATATTTCCTCGCGGGGGTTCGGGAAAGGCGATGATTCCAACATCACGGTGAAGCGGGGTCGTCAGTATGAGCTTTCCCAGGAGGAAACCGGGGAGATCAACGTTCTCCTTGACAATCATGATGGTGTGTTCACTTACGGGAACGCCTTGTCGCCTTATTACCCGGATATCACCCCGAACACCCCGTTGAGGGTCACAGCATGGTGGGATGGGGTGCAGTACCCGATCGCTTTCGGGTATGTGGAACGGTGGCCGTATGAGTGGCCGGAGTTGCCGCAGTGGGGGTTCGTTAACGTCGTCGCGGTGGACGCCTACGGCCCTTTGGCGAATACCAGTTTGCCGTCGTCGGTGATCGGGGAGGTCAGGCAGGCTTTCCCTTACTCGTATTTCACGACGGAGGAGCAGTATGAGTTCACGTCGCAGTCGCTGACACCCACGGAATCCCCGATCGACGCGAACGGTTTGATCGCGGTTAACTATGCGTTCGGGAATAACCGGTACGGCGCTTACCGGGATGGTTATGATCAGCCGGTGACGACGGGGCAGGCGTTGAATTTGCTGGGTGATGAGAACACCTGCCTCGGCGCGACGACGTACGGGGGGCAGGAAATTGAGGATAACGGCCCGGGGATGTTCTATTTTGATCCGAACATCCCGACGAATTACAATAGCGGGGCTTTCTCGGCGGAGTTCTGGTTCGTGTGGGGGAACACGAACACGTATTCCTGCCAGTTGATGTCAGCGTTCGGCGGGCCGTCGTCTTTCACCGCTTCCGCCCCGGAGACGAACGCGACGGTCGGGGGGGTTTTGTCGGTGGGGGTGAACACGGGGCTGGAGAACGCGGGGACTGTCCTCTCCGGGTTTTACTGCAATGGGGTGGAGTTGACGGATCAGACGTTCAACCAGACGACTTTCGCGCCGCAGCATTTCGTTCTGACAACCGGGCCGGGGGGGACGACGACGTATCTGAACGGGCAGACGACGGCGACGTTCCCGGTGTTGGGGACGATCCCGCAGATCCGCGCGGTCTGCCTCGGCCCCGCCCGGTTCTCTTATGATGTTTCCGCCCTGGTTGTTTACAATGGATATAATTATATTGCGGGGCATTTCGCGTGGTATGACTATGCGGTGACTGCGCAGCAGGTCGCGAATCATTATGAGGCGGGCATCGCGGGGTGGGCGGGGGTTGTCGCGCCGGGCCGGTACGCGCAGGCTCTCACGTGGGGGAATCTGGGGTTGAAACGGGGCGGGACAGCGTGGTTCGGGGCGCATGGGACGGTGGAGGGAACGTATGTTTCCGAGGCGTACCAGTATGACGGGTCGTCCGCCGCTGATGTGATGAACCAGCTGGTGCAGACGGAAGGGGGACGGTGTTACACGCAGGGGAACGGCAGTGTCATTTACGTGTACCGGTGGTATCTGTATAATCAGCCGGCGGTCGCGGTGTTCGGGGATAACGGGACGACGGAGATACCGTTCGAGCAGGATGAGTCGTTCTCGGTGGATAACCAGTTCCTTTTCAATGTGGTGTCCGCGACGCAGAACCGGGGTCCTAATCAGGATTTGAGTGTTCAGAACACGAATTATGAAAGTCAGCTTCAGTTTTTCCAGCGGTCCGGGTTGTCGTATCAGTCGTATGCGCTGCTGCCGTTTGATGTTTTCGATGCGGTGAACTGGGCGACGAAGAAGTACTGCGAGCCGCAGCAGCGTGTCGTGACGGTTGAGATTGATCTGTCGAAGGTCGCGTCGAAGTTCCCGGGTGCTTTCACGACGGTGCTGGGGTTGGAGTTGAATCAGACGGTGACGGTGAACCGCCGGCCGGTGGGGGGGCAGCCGTTCAGTGTGACGGGGGCGGTTCAGTCGATCGCGCATGACATCGGCCCGACGTACTGGCATACGACGCTGCAGATCGCTCCTTTGTTCCCGGAGAATCAGACGTTGTTCACGGACACGGCGGGGCAGAATTCCCCCAACACCCAGTATCTCAGCTGGTTATCGTTTCTTTCTTACCGGGCGGTATGTCGTCATACATACCACGATAGCATTTCGGAAGGAGGTGGTAAAGTATGCCAATCCCACCGTCCACCTGGGCTTTCGCCGCACCGCTGACTGCGCATCAAATAAATCAGGATTTGTATACGTATTTAAGACGGCTCGTATTTCGGGGCGAACGGGGTGATGTTCCACTCCAACCGCCCCCTCATGTGCGAAACCTACCAGGGCACCGCCGACACCGCCCCCGCGTCGAAAGCAGGGTCGTTCACCCTGCTGGGCGGGACGGACGGCGATGGCATCTCCATCATCGACACCGCCGCCTTGTACGGGGCCGGGTCGGACGGGCCGGGGCGGTTCGCCCGGTTCCGGTCGTCAGGGGCTATCGCCCCCGGCTCTGCGGGGGTCGCGGGGGAGCTGGGGGGATGGCAGCTGATTTTCGCGAGCATGCCGTTCGGGACGTTCTCCGGCACCTCAAGCACCTACGGGGTGATGTGGAGTCTCGCCGCTGACGAGAACGCGACAGCGGTCGCCCTGACGGATATCGGGTGCATGCAGCCGGGGTCGACGGTGTACAACTGCTGCGGGTTCGCCGTTGACCTGATTCAGCGTACCCCGTCCGCGCCCAGCCAGATTTACTCCCCGGGTGTTTTCCTCGTCGACCCGAACAGCGACGCGAACACCATCACGGTGAACACGGCGTCGACGACGGGGGCGACCCCGAGGTTCTCCGAGATCTGGATGGCGGTGTGCAACGGGAACGGCGCGACGGCTTCCACGATCCCCGTCCCGATCAGCTCGGTGGGGACCGCGACGACGCTGACGTCCGCGACGCTTAACACGAGCATCGCGGGGACGTTCACCCTGCTGAACAACCCGCCGCTGCTGAACGTGCAGATTCAGTCGACCGGCGCGATCACCGCGAACACGATCACCCCGGTGCCGTTCACGGCGACGCCGCTGGTGGATAACTACTCGAAGTTCAATGTGAGCGCAAGCCAGTACACGGTGCCGTTGCCGGGGAATTATCTTCTCCACGCGAATGTGATTTACGCGACGGACTGGGATGTCGGGCAGGGGGTGGTGGGGTTCTCCGTCGCGTCGAATGTTTACTGGGGCGGATCGTATAATGCGACGCCGCCGGGGGCGCAGAACACGGGGATTTCCGTTACGAAGATCCTTGATCTGCATGCGGGGGATGTTGTTGAGGTGGTCACGGAGACGTCCACGGCATCTCAGTTCGGGAACGCGAACGTTTCGCATTTCATCATGAGCTGGCTCACCCCGATTAACAGCGGCACGCAGGCGTGGACGCCGCCGGATGTGACGGGTTTCCAGTTCATGGCGGGGAACCCGCCGGGGGTTAACCCTCCGGGGCAGACGGGGTTGGTCACGTTGTTCAATTCGAAGTTGGCGAATGACGTTAATTTCCTGTTGAACCGCCCGTATTGCACGGTGCATCAGACGACTGCGCAGTCGGGGTTGTCGGTGGGGGCGTGGCATCCGGTGACGATGGGTTCGACGGTCGGGTTGGTGCACGGGGGTGTCGGGGATAATTACGCGGGATGGTCAACGGCGGGTAATCATTATGTTGCGCCGGTGAACGGCTGGTATCTCGCGGTCGCGGAGTATAACGCGGCGACGATCACGACGACGAATTCTTATAATATGATGATCGCGGGGTTTTCCGTGCCGACTTCCGGTGGGGTGACATCCCCGACGACGGGGGACGCCCCCCCGGATTGGTTTCAGCATATGCTCGTCGCGAACGGGTGGACCTACCCGACTGGGGTGACCGCGATGAATGTTTACTATCTGCTGGCGGGGGAGACGATCGCGCCGGTTGCGCAGTATCAGTCGGGGACCGCTTCGACGTGGGCGACGGATGTGTCGCATGGATTCGACAGTCATTTCAACGTCGTGTGGCTTTCAAATTAAGGGGCTGGTTGTGTAACGACGCCTTACGACCCGTACGCGAGTCCCACGTCCGCGTTGCCGTCCGCGACGCAGAATCAGATCCCCGGGCAGATCGTCGGGATCAACTCCTCCACGATCAACACCTCCGACATGAACATCGTGTCCGGGCAGGGGGCGGTTTACGGGTATTCGGGGCAGCCGGCGACGGGGAACCTTTACCTGGCGATCTCCGCGTCGGGGGGGGAGGACCAGTACGGGAACACGGTCTCGACCGGGCTGACGGCGTTGTCAGGGTCGGTGCAGGGGTTCACGTTGGTCGGGTCGACGTTGGATGCGACGTCGACGTTGAACGGGACGCAGGTTCAGCAGGCGCAGATCCTCGCGCCGGGGATCAGCGGCGGCACTGCGGTGTCGATGACGTCGACGCTGACGAACACCGGCGGGCAGATCCTCGGGTACACGTCAGGGTCGTCGACGGCGACGTTCTCCACAGCGGGGACTTACTCGTGGACGTGCCCGACTGGGATCACGTCGATTCAGGTGCAGTGCTGGGGGGCTGGCGCAGGCGGCGGCGGGGGTAACGAGACGTCGGGGGGGGAGTCCGGCGGCGGGGGGGAGTACGCGGCTGAGCCGTCGTTCGCGGTGACGCCGGGGAACGTTTACACGATCGTCGTCGGCGCTGCGGGCACCGGCGGCGCGACGGGGGTGCCGGGGACGAACGGCGGCGCGTCGAGTTTCTCCAACACGAACGGGCAGGGTCAGGGTGTCACCGCGAACGGGGGGGTCGCGGGGTTGTACGGCACTGCGGGGCAGGGGGGCAGCGGGTCGACTAACACGATTCATTTCGATGGCGGGAACGGCGTCGCGGTGACGGGGGATGAGGGGGGCTGCGGCGGCGGGGGGTCCGCGTCGCCTGCCGGTGAGGGGAACGCGGGGTTCGGGTCGACGGGTAACACGGGCGCTAACGGAGGCGCGGCGCTCGCCGGCGGGGGCGCTGGGGGCGCTGGGGGGAACACGTCGTCGAACGGGGTGTCGGGGACCGCGCCGGGCGGCGGCGGGGGTGGTGCGGGTAATGACGGGACGGAGACGTTCTCGGTTATCTACCAGACGAGCAGCACGTACTCGTATTACGGGAGCAACGCGAACGGGGACACCCCGAACGGGCTTGCTAATCATGATGGGCTTATGTATCAGGGGCAGCCTGGGACTAACTCCGCGCAGGGGTATCAGTATTCGGTGTTCATCCTGCCGTATACGCAGATCCAGTCGGATTTGTCGGGGAAGTCGGTTTCGTCGGTGGCGTTGGGGGTGCGGGTCCTTCATGGTTATTATTCGACGTTGACTGTTCAGGTTTCGTATACGTCGCAGGGGTCTTTCGGGAACTCTCTTTCCTATCCTCCGCCGGGGTTCACGTCGGTGACGACTTTCAACGCGAGTTCGATCCCGAATACGTATATCACGAATGTGGGGTTGGGGGGTGGTATCGGGGTTGCGTTGCAGAACGGGAACTGCAAGGCGATCGTTTTCGGGGATGGCGCTGTCAGCCCGTGGCAGGATTATTACGGGTATCTTGATTCGGGGGCGAACGGCGGGTATATCCCTCAGATTGAGGTGTATTACAGTGACGGGGGTGTCGCCTATGCGGGTAACGGCGCTGCGGGTCAGGTCACCCTGACTTATAATGCGGGGTCGTCTCCTGTGTACACGTTGTCGGTGTCGGCGGCGGCTAACACTGATTCGTACGGGAATCCTTATAATCCGGGTGTGACGAGCCCGCAGGTTACGGTGTCGGGGTCGCAGACGGCGTCGACTACCCCGTCGACGGTGAGTAACACTCTGGCGACGTCGGCGGCGGTCGCGGCGAACAGCGCGGGGACGTTGATCGCGACGAACGCGCAGGGGTTCACTGGGCATATCCCGTTGGCGTTGTCGGATGTGACGTTGAACGCGCAGACGGGGACGGTCGCGTCGGCGTTGTCGAAGTCTTACACGATCCCGGCTAATGATCCTCAGTTGGGGACTATGTACCGGTTGACGGCGTGGGGGGATTTCCATTCTGCGACGTCGGGGAACGGGCAGCTGCGGTGGCAGGTGAATGTGGGGTCGACGAGCGTCGCGTCGATTACCCTCGCCGGCGCTGGGATGCTGTCCGCCACGTTCTATGAGTGGTTCGCGATTTCCGTTATCCAGTGGAACACGGTGGGGTCCGGCGGGAATGTGGTGTGCGGGCTGCAGGTGAACGCGAGCGAGTTCAACTCGCTGTTGTCGCAGGGTAATACTTACACAACATATGGCATGGCCGGAGGGTCGAGTCTTAACGCTGTGAGTTCTGCGGGTGCTAATACTTATCAGCTTTTGGGTGGGTGGAGTAACACGTCGTCGGGGCAGACGGTGCGCTGTTTCGGAAGCACGCTCGAAAGAATCGGGCCTTAGTTAAAGGAGAAAGATCATGTCGACTATAGATGCTGTAATAGCACAGAATACAGCGAGCTATTCGGGGGATTTGCAGGTTTTGGTGACTTCACCCACGCAGACTGCCGGCACTTTCGCGCGTATCTCAATCTGGATGGACGGCGATTACAATGATGCTTATGGCGGAGGAACGTACCTTCTCGCAGGAGATGGATTGGACGGCAGCACTGTCGCCACTTTCAACTGGGGAAACGCCTATTGTTACGATTTGAGTCCGTCAACACAATACACGACCACTATGTGGGGTGCTCCCGGGGCGGGTAACAATGTTACCGGCACTATTCTTGTAGAGCAATTTTCGTAGGGAGTTTTTATTATGGCTGTTGGGCAGGCGTCTAACTCAGGTCAGGTCGACATCAACCTTATCAACTATTCCGTCGCGCTGCGTGACCTGATGCAGAACATCGTCAACTTGTCCACGTGGATTAACGGGCAGGGGAACGGCCTCGCGTTCCTTGAGCAGCTCGGGTACTCCAGCGCGGCGGATGATGAGAACCCGGGGAGCGTCTCGGATGCGCAGATGGCGTTGAACTACATCGCGTATTTGAACACGGTCGCGGGATGCTATTACGGCACCGTGCAGCAGGGCGGCTCCGGCGGGACCGCCGCGACGTTCTTCAACTTCAACCAGGAACTTTCAGTTTTGTGGAATGGCCGTTAAAACCTGATCCCTTCTAAGCCGGCGAGAGCGGGGAGTGTGCGTGATCTCAAGGAGAACACCTGGGAGAACATCAAATGGGTATCCCTCATCCTGTTCATCATCATCACGTTCGTGTTCATCATCTTCCTCACCCGATGGGATGTGAGTTCCTCCCAGCATGTGTGGTGCCAGGTGATCGACACCCTGAATAAAGCCCCAGCCCCGTCCGGGAACCCCGAGTCGAACCCGAGTCGCGCGTATGAGCAGGAACTCGCCCGGGAGTTCCTCGCGCTCAAGGGGCAGCTGGGATGCTAGAAACACTGATGTTCCATGTGTACCTGGCGCAGGCGTCCGCCCCGGGTGGGGGGTCCGGCGGTATCGTCACGATCGTGTACGTCCTGACCGGGATCAGTTTGATCATCGGGTTCGCGGTGGGGACTTATAAGTATATTCAGCGGCAGAAGCAGAAATGGACGGATGAGGGGATCACGCGGGAACGTCAGGCGCAGGCGATGGCGGAGAACACCGCGCAGATGATGAGGAACACGGAGGCTATCGATAAGCTCACGTCGGAGTTCGGGAAGTTCGCGATGAGCGTCCGTGAGGAGATGAACGGCCTCGGCGCTCGGCTGGGGCGGCTGGAGAACTGGCGGCAGAAGCAAACCCCGGATCATTCAAGAGAGTAAGGGAGTTGTGTGACTGATGCGCATCAGCAGAAGGTAACCCACTCGTATATTTTGTATTACCCGGAGCATCCCGCCCGGGAAGACGACCCGCATTACCGTGACTTCGAAGAATACCGCAGGCGCACCAAAGATACGGCGAAATGCGCGGTGGGAGCGCATCGGGATGATTTCAGTGAATGCCACGGCGGGTTGGAGTTGCATCACGCGCATGTGGAGTTCAGCATGCAGAACGGGGTGGACCTGAAATGGCTGGAGAAAGACTACCCTGGGATCAGTGACCCTGATGAGGTGGGGGCGTGGGTGGAATCCGCTGTTAACCTCCAGTATCTGTGCGAATGGCATCATCGCGGTCAGGACGGGGTGCACGTCGCGACTCACAGTGATTTCGAGGCGTCCCGTTACGTGCGGGGCCTGATGAAGGGAAACCAGTGAAGCATCCTCATTTCGGTCACACCCTGACCGGGAAACCCGTCCATCTGCGCACCCATGATTTCCATCCGGCGGACACAGCCTACAGTAAATTCAATAAGCTGATCGCGTTGTGGATGTTTAAGAACGTGGGGACGATGACCGCGTTCTGGGTGACGTTGTTCCTGTGCCTCTGCGCTCTCCCGGCGGTGCTGTTCCAGATGCACATCATCGGCATCACGATAGTGTTCACCGGGTACGGGTTCTATCTGCTGCTGACGTGGGGTATCTCCACCACCTTCCAGGCGGTTATGCTCCCCGGCCTGATGGTGGGGCAGAATCTGCAGAATGAGGCGGCGGACGCCCGTGCGGAGAAGCAGTTCAATGACACTGAGGTGATTGTTGATAGACTGGATTTGAACACGCAAGGCGGCCTTCAGGTCATCGAGGATCATCTGAAGAAAATTGAGGCTCTCGTTAAAGGGGGTTAATTGATGCTGGCGACGCGGACGGTTGAGGATATTGACAGGGATCTGGGTAATCTGCGGAACATCATCGCTGATTCGCTGCGCGGCGGCGACAAATGGAATGTTGCGTGGGAGCGTATCGATGAGCTGCTTGAGGAACGACAGAGAATCATCGGATTGAACTGAGGCATGATGAGCAACATCGTGATGTACGACAGTGTTTACAATGATCAGCTTCCCCCGGACGCGGAAGCGTACGCCGCCTATGCTGACGGGGGAGTCGGGGACCAGCCGAATTACAGTTGGGTGACGAAAACCTACCCGCACGCTGATGTCCTGTCAATCGCTGTTTTCCCCTCCGACGACGCGGACTGCCTTGACATCGAGCCGGGGGCGGCGGACCCGTCTGATGCGGAGGGCTGGTATCAGCGGCAGCTCACCCGGGGGGTGTACCGGCCGTGTTTCTACGCCAGCGCGTCGACGATGGAGTCAAGTCTGGTCCCGATCGTGCGGGCGATGGGGTTCCCGAGGGATCAGATCCGCTTGTGGTCCGCGCATTACGGGGAGGGTCAGCATATCTGCGGGCCGGCGACGTGCAAGCTGACGTCAATCCCGATGGACGGCACCCAGTGGACGGACGTCGCCTTGGGCCGGAGCGTGGACCAGTCGTTGCTCCTCCCTGATTTTTTCGCCCCCCGCCCGTCCCCGGACCCCCGTTACGGGCCTCCGCTGGGCCTGAGGGTGTTCGGGGGGCATACCACGGTGAAACTGTGGTGGGAGCCGCCTGCGCCCGTCTCAGGGCTCCCTGCGGCGTCGTGGTATCAGGTGTTCGTGTATGAGGGGGACGTCGCTGAGGCAGCGACGCTGGTGAAATCCTATCCGAGGAAAGTCGGGAACGTCCTGGTGTACCAGGGGGGGTCGTTGACGCCGGGGAAATTCTATATTGCGCATGTCATCGCCGGCGGCCCTAACGGGTCGAATCTGAAACCGTACACGTACGCGTCGGTTAACTTCGAGACGACCATCAAAGGCGCTGCGGGTGAACCATGGATACGACCTTCAAGGAGCGTGTGACAGATTACAAGTTCGGATGTAACCCGGGGTATATCCCGGTCGGGTTGAAAGATCTCACCTGGTATGTCGCGGGGGACCTCCCCCGCCCCCCCGTGTCCGTCGCGGTTCCCACGGTCCCTGCGGCTGCGGACGGCACCGCGTGGGGGATGGACGGGAATAACACGTTCGGCGACTGCGGGGTGGCTGCGGTTAATCATGTGTTCATGGCGGCTGCGGCTGTCACGCAGGATGCCGGCAAGGAGGAATGGCCGTCTGATCAGGATATCGTTGATTATTACCTGACGTACACCGGCGGGCAGGACACGGGGGTGGTCCTCGCTGATTTCCTCGCCTACGTGAAGAAAACCGGGTTCTTCTCCCACATTGTTCAGGGGTACGCGCCTGTCGCGGTGCATGACATCCCCACGTTGCAGTTCGTCGTGGACGCGTACACCGCCGCGTACACGGGGATTAAAGTCACCCAGGCGATGCAGGAGGCGTTTCAGGGTAAGCGCCCGTGGACGCTCCCTGATTTGTTCTCCCCCGTCGTCGGGGGGCATTGCATTCCGCTGGTCGGGTATGATGATTCGTATTTGTACGCGGTCACCTGGGGGGCGGTGCAGCCGATCTCCTATGCGGCGTGGCATCACATCAGCGATGAGGCGTGGGCGGTCATCCCGGGGGAACTCGCCGGGGGTGACGGGCGGGGTGTCGATTTGACGGCTTTGCAGGCGGACCTTGCGAAGCTGAGCCGGTGAATGATAACGTCCGGAGTGTTTACCCTTTGGATGTTAGGAGCAAATTTTATGTCCGGTATCATCGTTGAGATTAAAGATTACGAGCCCGGTCATCGTCGCATGGGCTCTTAGTGGGGGGCTGGCTGTTCTCCTCGGCGACGTGGTTCATATCAGCAGTGTGCAGGAGGCGGCGGTCACGACGATCCTCACCCGGCCTGG